>Ga0073928_10007469_pt1 | contig 14141 bp, 7 predicted proteins | sample PaiPotPPA55metaG_FD_76969 | JGI IMG/M metagenome (GOLD analysis project Ga0073928, IMG submission 76969) | Iron sulfur acid spring bacterial and archeal communities from Banff, Canada, to study Microbial Dark Matter (Phase II) - Paint Pots PPA... ... | reverse complement strand
TCTTTGTATTCCAGCGGGCTCAGGTACGCCGATTCCGCGTCCAACGAATCCAGCAGCCCATGCAGCGCGCCGCTGGTCACTTGCCCGATGTTCGGATCGTCCACATAGTCGTTCTGCACCTTATCCAGCACTTCGCTGTACACCGTAAGCGCCCGATAAGCCTTCTCGTCGTTCGACCGCGCGCGCACATACCCCGTCGCCACAAACGCAATCACCACCAACGACAGTATGATGACAATTTTCTTGGATAGTGGGCTCACTCGTTTGTCCTTTTCTCCACCCTATTTTGCGCCTTCTCTTTCCTAACTTGCGTCGATTTTCGCGTCGATACTTTGGTCAGCCGCCACTTGGTCCGACGCCCCCACCCCGGCCACGCGCCGCCACCCTAATTAGACGCGCCCGCCCCCCCGCAAGTTTGCCTCCAGCCGCCCGCGCAGCAAACAATGATTATATCATCCACAGCCAGATTCATCCCCTTGGAATGGGTGAAGTCTATTCCCAACGCTTCTATCGCCGAGTACTACTTAACTCACGAAGTATTCATTTGACATGAACGTTCGCGAAGCGTATATACCCCACAGAATTTTGGAGGTGTTATGCACCGTTCTTCCTTCTGGCGGATTCTGGCCGCAATATTTCTGTTGGGGTTTATTCCTCAGGTAGGATTCGCACAGTCTCCGACGCCGCCCGTCTCTGCGCCTCCAGTGCGCAACGCACAGGCCGTAGAACTGCTCCAGCAGTGCTCGCAAGCCATGGGGACCCCCAATCCTAATTCGGGGATTTTGGTTTCCGGACAAATTACGTCCACCCAGCGTCCCGGTGATCCTGGAAAATTAACGATTGAACTACAGGGATATACCGAAATGCGGCGTGAAGTCGCCTATTCGTCTGTAAACGACATAGCAATCGTCAACAACGGTCAGGTACAGATGACGCGAAATTCTGCCATTTTTAATCTTGCGCCGTGGCAAGAAACTTATTTTCGTCCAGACGATGTCCCCGCCCTCGCCTGTAGCTTAGACCTTGCACGTCCTCAGATGAATGTTTCATACGTCGGCTTGGAGACGGTCAGCGGTACGCAAGTCCATCACATTCAGTTCTTTGCTTCTTCGCAGCAATTGCCCGATGGCTCCAATACACCTGATCCAATCATTTCTCAATTTGATGTTTATCTAGACACCCAATTGCTAACGGTCGTGAAGACGAAGAGATTTTTGTTCTCGCCGAACGCCATTGAGAACCACTCGGATTGGGAAACTTACTACTTCAATTACCAATCGGTAGGCGGAGTGTTGATGCCGTTTCACATCCAGCACTTCCTTGCGGGTCAACAGGCTGAAGATATTGTCATTTCCAGCTTCCAGTTGAACGCTTCGTTTCCGAGTCAAGATTTTGTCATTGCAGCGGTCACAAATTAAGCTCTAAGGAGATGCTCGGTGCCCATTCGGCCCTTTTTGGCTTCGCTCGCTATGATTTCGCTGTTCATCGGCTCGGCATCGTCTGCCATGGCGCAAGATGAAACGCCCACTGGAGTCTCAGATCAGAACCGAAGCGGTGATCTTCCTTTCTCCGGGGTGATTGGAAGCGATATAGAACACGTGGTAGTCACAACGGGCAATTTGGTTGTGAACATTCCGATTGCGGATCTGCCGGGTCGCAGAGGACGTTTTCATTTCGCCCTTAGATACGATGGCCGTTACCTGGTAACGGCTCTTCGCGGGAATAACTATATCTGGAACATCTCGCGAGCAAATTACCTTCCATCGAACGGTCTTTGGCAAACCAACGTTCCTCTAATGACCTACACGTCGTACAACCTGACTACGTGCGGCGGAAACGTCTCGGGTAGAATCAACGGTAGCAACAATTTTATTTTTCTTGACCGGGACGGAGCCTATCATCCGGTTGATACGGGTCATGAATCTGGGACTTGCGGCCTGGATGAAGCTTCATGGGCATACACGAACAGAGGACCTGACAGAACAGGGGCGGGAATGTGGGCTGGACAACTCGCAATTGGGCACTCACTGGTTAGTCCTGGCCCGGTAGGATTGTTCCTCGCCGATGGTTCGCAGCCTGGTTTTTCAAGCACGAACGGTTTTGACCCTGTCACAAGCACCGTCGAAAATGTTCTCGGCAATATTCAAGATCCGAATGGAAATTCCCAAAGCGAATACTCCGGCGGCGATGACACCCTCGGGCGGGTTATCGTTTCCGAGCAAGATAACACTAACCAGATCGTGTACACCGTGAAAGATTCGAGTGGTTCGTCCCAGACTTACACCGTGAATTTTACCAATCTAGCTATTCATACCCAGTTTGGCGTTTCGGGGGCCCAAGAATACTCCGGGACCAGGTCGGTGGTCGGTTCCATAGTCCTTCCGAACGGCCGGGAGTATTCATTTTCGTATGATAACTATGGCTCCTTGACACAGATTACTCTGCCCACCGGAGGCACGATCGCTTATATCTGGGGCAATTTCCCCGGTGGGTTGGGCGCATATCGATATGTCACTTCACGCACGGTTACCGTAGGCTCGCAGGTTAGCAAATGGACTTTTTTGCAAAGTGGTACTGCGCCTTGTTCGTTTCCCAATCCGAATTCTCTTTGTGACGTAGTTACGGTCACCGATCCCCTGAACAACCAGACGGTCTACCTGGTTGGCGAGGGGGTAACGGCGGCCGCCATGATTTATCAGGGATCGGCCGTGGGAACACCGTTGCGTACGTACACGGTTACTTACACGGATATGAATTTGTCTACTTCCAATCTGTGGCTCCCTACTAAGGTCACGACAAAACTTGATAATAACCAGGTCAGCGAAACCGACTATCAGTACGATTCATTTACTTATACTAATTATTCCTGCGTCACCTATAGCCTGTGTTCTCAAAATGGCCCGGTCGGCTCCACGGATTCGACTTCCCGGGGAAATGTAACGGACCTAAAACAATACGATTGGGGGAACGGATCACGGGGACCGCTCCTCCGCGAGGAAAAGAAAACCTACCTTCACGATTCAAACACGAATTATCTGAACGCTAATATCGTAGACAAAGTGCTTCTCGACACAATCTACAATGGTAGCGGAACGCAGGTCGCTCAGACCCAATACGTATACGACAACTACACAGGTTCGACGGCGATGGTCACAACCAGTGGAGTTCCGCAGCACAATTACACGAATTTTTCGACCTCTAACATCTATCGTGGAAACGCGACCCAAGTAGAACGTTGGTTGAATCCCGGTGGCGCACTACTCACAACATCCTATACCTACGACGACCTCGGGAATATTCGAACCATCCAAGACCCTTTGTCGCACAATACCAACTATTCATATACCGACAGCTTTGCGAACACTGCCTGTCCGCCGCCGGCCAATAGCCTCGCCTACATTAGTCAGGTGACCAACGCCTTAAGCCAGAACATTCAAATCAAGCGATACCCTTGTACAGGCTTGGTGCAGGCGCATAAGGATCAGAACGATATCAATGCCAGCCGCGCAGGTACTACTTACAGCTACGATCTCTTGGGTCGCATGACACAGAAGAGTCTTCCTGATGGTGGCCAAGTAACAACGTCATATAACGACGTGCCCCCCATTTCCTCCACGAGTACCACGAAAATTACCGCAAGTCAGAATTTGGTGAACACCACCGAACGAGATGGGCTTGGTCGAGTGACTCAGACTCAGCTTAACTCTGATCCGGTAGCGGTCACCTACGTCGACACGACCTACGATTTGCTGGGCCGAAAAAGCACCGTGTCGAACCCTTACCGCACAACGACCGATCCAACTTATGGAGTGACGACATACACGTATGACGCCTTGAGTCGAATTACTTCAGTAACGAATCCCGACAGCTCAACGATTCAAACAGCGTACTCAGGAAGAGCCTCCGAAGTTACTGACGAAGCCAACAAGACGAAGAGCGTGCAGCGAATATCTCAATCAGACGCTCTCGGAAGGTTGACCTCGATGTGCGAAGTCAGCAGCACTACGCTCGGCTTCGGTACTTCGAATGTCCCTTCCGCCTGCGGGCAGGACATCAGTGCCACAGGCTTCCTGACATCGTATTCGTACGATGCGCTCGCGGATCTTTTGTCGGTTTCTCAGGGCGGATTGAACCCGCGAACTTTTGTTTACGATTCTCTGTCCCGTCTCATCAGTTCGACCAATCCGGAGTCGGGAACCATCTCATATTCTTATGATGCTAACGGCAATTTGTCCACGAAGACCGCGCCAAAACCGAATCAGACGAGTTCGTCCGTCACAGTCATGACTACAAATCAATACGATAGTTTGAACCGAATAACCAGCAAATCCTACAACGACGGCGCTACACCGACTGCTAGCTTCGTTTACGATACGTGCCCCACGACCGGTTGCCCCGCCGGCTACCCGTCCGCGCCAAATACTGTCGGACGGCTAGTGGAGTCTTATGTATCGAACGCCGCAACCTTCAAAAGCTACGATCCCATGGGGCGTATCGCGGACGAATGGCAGTGCACGCCGCAAAACTGTGGCACCAGTTATTTCTCTCTTGCTTATACGTATGACCTCCTCGGAGACATCCTCTCCTCCTCGAACGGCGCGGGAGTCACTCTCTCGTATTTGTACAATTCCGCTGCTCAGCCGACAACATTGACCAGCAGCCTCGTGGATTCGAACCATCCTGCGACTCTTTTTTCCAACGCAACGTACAATGCCCCCGGGCTGCTCGTTACAGGCCAATTCGGAAATAGCATTAGTGAAACCCGGACATACGATGATCGTATGAGGCTCACCTCCATCGCGGATGGGTCCGTCTATAGCTTAGGATTAACTTACATCCCAAACAGCAACGTAAATGTGGCGATTGATTCCATCAATGGGACTTGGGAGTACGGGACGGCCCAAGGGCACGGAACGCTCGTAAACGGTTACGACGATTTCAACCGGCTATTGCTCGCGCGTTCAGGCACCAGCACATACTCTTACTCTTACGATCGGTACGGAAATCGCTGGCAGCAGCTCCTAAACAGCTCATGCACAGCCGGGACGGCGTCCTGTCTGACCTTCGATGCGAACAATCACGAGAACGACGGGCTCGTAACGTACGACGCTGCCGGGAACATAAGTTCGGACAACATGCACTTTTATTCCTACGATGCCGAAAACCGCTTGATTAATGTGGACTCAGGAGGGACGGCCAGCTACATCTACGATGCCAACGGCCGGCGCGTACGAAAGACGAATGCTGGGCTCAATTACGACTATCTCTATGATTTGAGTGGGCATGTCATTACGGTGTTTACAGGCGGCTGGGCGCGTGGCGAGGTTTATATAGCCAATCGGCATCTCGCTACCTATACCAACGGCACCACCTACTTCGCTCACTCCGACTGGCTCGGCACGGAACGGGCACGCACCACAGTCACAGGTGCCGTCTACGAAACTTGCACGAGTTTGCCCTTCGGCGATAACTTGCAGTGCTCCACTACGGACCCCAGCCCGCTTCACTTCACCGGCAAAGAACGCGACTCGGAATCCGGCCTCGACAACTTTGGTGCAAGGTACAATTCGTCCAGTTTCGGCCGCTTCGTGTCCCCCGATCCCGATAATGTGAGTGGCGCGTCACACATCGATGACCCTCAAAACTGGAATGCCTACGTTTACGTGCGCAACAATCCCCTCGCCCTGACCGACCCAACGGGGGAAAACTATACTGTCTGCGATAAGGATGGGCGAAACTGTGCGGATCTCACAGACCAGCAATATGCGCAGTGGCGACAGCAAAATTCGAATGTCGTCCAAACTCCGAGTGGACAACTTTGGGTAACAAACGATAACGGAAGCCAGACATTTGCTGGCACAGCAAGCTACTACAACGAAAAGGACGTTCAGGCAGCGCAGCAGATTACGAGTCTCGAAGCCCCGCTCGCTTTTCTTGGAGGAGTCGAGGCGATCTTTATTACTGGTCCTGGAATGGCGATGCTTGAAGGAACTTTGCCGGAAGCCGGACTAGTTGGAGGTCTGGGTTTGGGCAGTGCGGCACGAACAGGAGGCGGTGCCGGTGCGCTGCAGGATATTCTGAGTGGGTCAGTCGATACGGGATCGGACCTCGGATTCCAGAGATCTGGAGGTACTGCACAAGCTACTAAAGACTTTAATTCATTTCCTGGCCAAGCAGTGAAAGCTGGAAACGTGACGATAAAGGAAGTCGATGGAGTCGGACGGGTTGTACTCCGAACGGATCCCGCCGCGTTGGGCAAGGGAGGCAAGCCTACGCTCGAAATCCAGCCTTCGGGTGGTGGAAGTTCTAAAACTATTGCGATAAGGTATAACTGATGAAACCAATCACAGATCCGACCCTTGTCAATCGATATACACGCCTAGTGGATGAAATGCTGGTTTTGAAGGGAACATATGAACGTGATTTTGACCCGGCGTGGTTACGACGCCATGGTTGGAAAGTTGTGCCTGCAAAAAGTGAAATAAGTCATTTCAGTCCCGAAGAAATTGAGCGAAATGTTCCGGCTTTGACCTCAACCGGGTTTAAAGACTGCGTAGCTGTCGCGACCGAAGTTTTAGATCCACTGCCAGCGTGTTATCGGCTGGCGATATCAAAAGAGGATTTCTACGATTTCAATCGAGAATGCGGGCTTTTGGGTTACTTGTTAATGGACGAAGACCGGTCGTGGTCTATGTCCTGCTACGCGACCTACAAATTGCTCGCCGGACCGACGAAAACGGTGGAGGCTCTTCTAGGAAAGCCAATTGCTGTCGCCCGAGAAGAGTTCTTAGCGTTTGCTCGTTCGCTAGATAAGGGACTTCCTAACACGCCTTTCTCGAAAATGGCTTCACGATATACAGATACGTAGCAACAATGCGGGGTTGATTAGATGACGTAGTCGGCTCCTTCTCCCGAGTAAACTTGGTAGCTGACGGACGACCAAGGCTCGGAAGAAAAGAGGCCAGTCCGCCGCGGCGGAATGATTATAGGATGTGATTTTCACACCCGCTATCAGCAAATTCCGCGCGTTCACTTCGTTCCCAAAATGGAATCAGCTGCTTCCGAGTACTAGACCGTCCACACACACGACTCCTTGAAATTCGTAAATCAACATGCTACCGTTCCGCGTGGATAGAATAGAACAGCATCGGACGCTTCAACAAAACGCAGCCAAGCTATACCTCCCGCACTTCCCTCTCGCAACCAAGCTTCACTCTGAACGCAAACTCACCAAATCAAATCGCCAAATTCCAGACCCCTTGTTAGACCGCTTATCGCGACGGGATTTCGCCAACGTCAGCGCTCAAAATGCGGGCTGCTTCACGCAGAAAAACGAGACGGTTTTAGCCAAGTGGGCGCCCACTTCTAACCGGTTCTGGCTCACAAACAGAAGTTATACAAAACAAACAACTAAACCCTGTCTAACCGGCACTAGAACACACATTAGAGTTTCGCTAAACTTCACGAAAATTCCTCACGATTTCGCTGCCTTTGAGTCTCAAAATAAAGAGCTCCCGCTGCGGAAGCTGTGGAACGCACTGTGGAAAAAGATCCGTTTTTTGCAAACGGCTCGCCCACTTCTACCCGGTTCTGACCAAAATATAGAAAGCGACGTAACTCAAAGAAAACAAAGAACGCGGAAATTTCTACCCGGGGCCCCAACCGCACATAGCCACCTATCAAAATTTCGCGAAATCGCGCCAGCACCCGACCCAATTTCACCTGCGCGCGAAACTTCGGCGACCCGCTGGAACCTCCAGCGCATCCTGCTCCATCAACGGCATCGCGCCGGTAACGTAAGTCTGCGAGATGCGATCCTGCCAGGTAAAATGATCTTCGTCCCACAGCGCCCATACGAAACCAAGCATCAGCGTGGCCCCCGCCAACAGGTAACCGAAGCTGCGCCACAAGAGTTGCCGAGTATCGGGTACGGTCCCGTCCAGACGCACTGTCGTAAGACAGAACAGCTGCATCCCGGGAGTAGCCTCCGCGCAAGTAGTGAACAGAGAAAAATACAGCGCATAAAAAAGAAAAAACGCGGCCAGATACACCACAGCATCCGCCTTTTCCACCACGACTTGCCCACCCAGCGACCGGAACAACCCGAGAAACCCGGCGTACGTGAGCCCCAGGAAGATAGCGTCAAGAAATCCAGCGTTCCGCCGCTCAATAAGGCTCGCGACGGGGACTAGCGCCGTCTGCGGATGCGCCCGCTCGTGCGCCGCGCTCGAAAAATCCAGCTCAGGCTGAACGTTTATCTCCACGCGTTCCGTCTTGCGTTGCGCCATGCGAATGCGCTGGCGTTCCGCTAGCCGTTGACGTTCCGCCTCACGCAGCCGCTCGGCCTCGCGCTCCCGAGCCGCCTCTTCCTCAGCGATCCTGGATTGCCGGGAGAAAGGAAGTCCCGACTGCGAATCGTCCGGCCGCAGGTACCCCCTCCTCGCCCGATAATCTTCCAGGCGGCGGGAAACCTCCCGGCGCCATTCGGGTTCGACCGATTGGTTGTCGGTCAAAGATTGACGTGACGAGGTGGCGCGTGCCGGCGACGCAAACTGCGCCGATGCCGCGTGGGTAGCAACGTGACTAGGCGATGCCGCGTGGGTGGACGACCCAACGTGGACAGACGACGCAATGTGGGCAGACGCGTCGACGCGGGCAGATGCCTCCGCGCGGGCCGACGCGACGGCGGATGCGTCGGCGAGGGCGGATGCGTCAGCGCGTCTGGCCGCATCGGTGCGCGGTGATGCCGCGACGTGAAGAGATGGCGCTACACCGACCGCCACTGGTTCGAGAGTTTCGGCGGCTTCGGCGAGAGGCGCGTCACAGAAAGAGCAATTATCAGCGACCTCGAGCAAGAGGGCGCCACACTCCGTGCATATTCTTATCACTGGTCCGTTTTGCGCTGCGGAAGCTCCAGTGGCGGAACGGTCGCAATATTAGCAGTCCGCTACCAGTAGCGCAGCGATGGATATGCCGAAGTGTCGCTTATCAGGCAACTATCGCTTATCAGGCAACCTATACTGAGGGCGGATTGTTCTGAGTCGACTGGGGTTAGTTCAACACCATGCAATTGCGACCGTCCGATTGCGATCCTGTGAATGCGATCCTGTGATTGCGACCATGGGACTGCCACCATGCGATTGCGACGATGCGATTGTGGCTGCAAGGGGCGAGTGAAGTGCGATTGCGGCTGCGGGGAGCGCGTGTTAGTCTCAACTTTCTTTTTTTCACACTTACTGAGAGACTTCGGCGCTTTTCGCTGATGCCAGACGCCAAAATCACGCTAGCACTCTGTATGCCTCGTTCACTTTTCGTCTTATTTTTCATTTTGCTAGCCCATCCAGCCTTTTGCTACGCGCAAGAAAACGCGAAGCCCCAGCCGCAAAATACCGCGACAAAACAAACATCCCGGGCTTCAAATACCTCGCCTCAGGCTGGACCAAACGCAGATCAAAGTGCCACGCTAGAGGCGGACCAGCAGCGGCAAGTGGGTAGGATTTATTACGCAGACGGCAAGGTGGATGTGCATTATCAAAACACCAGGCTGCGCGCCGACCACGTGGAGTACAACGAAGATACCTACGTTGCGATCGCGCGCGGGCACGTCCAGCTGGATTACATGACCCAGCATATCGAGGCAGACGAGGCGCATTACGAAGTGCGCACCGGACACGGAACATTCCTTCACGTGCGCGCCACCTTCTCGATCGAGCGCCGCCCCACCCCAACTTTGCTGGTCACTCCGAATCCGCTCTATTTTGAAGCGGAAGAAGCGGAGCGCCTGGACGAACACACTTATCGGATTAAAAAAGCGTGGATGACGGTGTGCGACCCGGATAAACCTACCTGGAAATTTTATGCTCCGGAGGCGACCGTTTATTTGCAGAAGTCGGTGCACCTGGTGAATGGCGACTTTCGAGTTTTGTCGGTTCCGGTGTTGTATCTTCCCTACGCAACTTTTCCCGCAGGGAAAGAGCGCGAATCCGGTTTCATGATTCCGAATATCGGAGACAGTTCGAACAAGGGTTACATCTTAGGCGAATCGTATTATTGGGCTCCGACGGATTGGATGGACGGGACGCTCGGCGGAAATTATTACAGCCGAAGAGGCTGGAGCCAGCGAGCCGATCTGCGGATGCGCCCTTGGGAAAATGCAAAACTCGAAGCCACTTACACCGGCGTGATCGACCGCGGCCTGGAACAGCCGCAAGTGCCGGGAGAACCGCCGGTGCCTGCGATCAACCAAGGCGGCCACGAAGCGCGGCTGCTTTTCACCGCTTTGTTGCCGGACGGCTGGCGCGCGGTAGCCGATTTGGACAACTTGAACTCGCTCACGTATCGCCTGGCCTGGAGCGAAACATTTACGCAAGCGGTCAACTCGGAGGTACGCAACTCCGCGTTTCTGACCAACAATTTTCGCGGATTCAGCCTGAATTTCGCGGCGCTAAGCTATCAGAACTATTTGAGCGCGACACCGGACACCTATGTTTCGTTGCGGGCGGCCCCGGAAGTGCGGTTTGGTTCCGTGGACCAAGCGCCCTTTCCCCAACTTCCTGTTTATTTTTCGTTTGGCAGCTTTGTAGACGCGGTGCATCGCAGTGATACGGTTACGCCGACGCCGCTGGATACTCCGAATTTTGTTGGGCGAAGTGAACTGGCGCCCAGCGTGACGATACCCCTGCACCTCGGGAATTGGCTGGATGTAACGCCTACTTTTACTCTGCGCTCCACTTATTACGGCGGGCAGGCGAACGGCAGCACCTTCGTTGACCGCGGGTTTTTTCGCACCACGGAAGAGCTATCCGTGGATCTCCGTCCGCCCTCCTTCGACCGCGTCTGGGAAAAATCAGGAACAAAGTGGAAACATACTATCGAGCCTGACATTGTTTACAACTACGTGAACGGAGTGAATGACTATGCGCGGTATATTCGTTTTGATGAAGACGAGACTCTGACCGACACGAATGAGATCGAATATGGAATCACGCAGCGCCTTTACCGGCGAAAAAAAGACGGCAACGCCGAGGAACTGGTGCGTTGGCGGCTGGTTCAAAAGTATTTTTTTGATCCAACTTTTGGCGGAGCACTGATCAACGGGCAACGCAACGTCTTTCAAACTCTGGATGACATTACGCCCTTTGCATTCACCGATTCGCCACGGCGTTTTTCGCCGATTGTGAGCGACCTGGTTATCGAACCGGGCAAACACTTTGACACCGAGTTCATCTTCAATTTCGATCCCAAGCGAAATCAATTGACCGCGATCGGCACTCTGTTGAAGCTCAAGCCTTACAAGCAGTCGTTTCTAACCCTGGCACATTTTTCCACCACGAATCTGCCAACGCCTCCTGATGAGAACCCTCCCAATTTCGTTTTTCAGCCGCGCTCGAACCAGGTGCGTGCGCTGGTGGGCTATGGCGATTTGACGCGCATAGGATTCAATGCTACCGCCGGCCTGAGCTACGATTTTACCCAGCAGGCCTTTCAAAACCAGATTCTGGAAGCAAGCTACAACGGCTCTTGCTGCGGTTTCGGCTTCGAATACCGACGGTTTTCATTCGGTACGATCCGCAACGAGAACCAGTATCTGGTGGTCTTTCGTATCGCGAATGTTGGTTCGGCCGGAACCCTGCGCAAGGCGGAAAAGATTTTTTGAAGACAGGTCGCGTGACACCGAAATCCGAATCCGAACTGGCATTTTTATCCATCGAGCAGACTGCGCGTTTATTGCGGCGCAGGGAAATCTCTCCCGTAGATCTTGTGAATGTTGCGCTCGCGCGAATCGAGCGGCTGAATCCATCGACGAACGCGTTTCTGACGGTGGTCGCCGGTCGAGCGCGAAAGCAAGCGCGCTTGGCTGAGCGAGAATTTCTCGGAAAAAAGCGCGGAAGCAGGTCGAATATCACTAGCCCGCTATTCGGTATTCCGATTGCCCTGAAGGATAACTTCTACACTCGAGGAATCCGGACTACCGCGGGATCGAAAATTCTTGCAAATTTCATCCCAAAGGAAGATAGCGAAGTTGCCGCGCGTTTGCACCAGATGGGCGCGATTCTTCTGGGCAAGACGAATATGCATGAGTTTGCGTACGGGATCACAAACGAGAATCCCCACTACGGCCCGGTGCACAATCCGTGGGCGACTGAGCGCATATCGGGTGGCTCGAGCGGGGGTTCGGCCGCTGCGACGGCGGCGGGAATGTGTTTTGGTTCTGTCGGTACGGATACTGGCGGCTCGATTCGAATCCCAGCGGCACTATGCGGCATTGTCGGGCTGAAATCGACGTACGGACTCGTCAGCGTGTCCGGGGTGATTCCTCTAGCGCCAAGCTTCGATCACGCGGGGCCACTCGCGCGCAGCGTGGTGGATGCGTGCATTCTTCTGCAGGCAATCGCCGGAAAATATCCAGCAGATGCCAAGCCGCCCGATTTTCGAAAGCTAGGGCGAACTCGCCCTCGCCGATTCCGCCTGGGCTGGCCGAAAGATTATTTTTTCGAACGGATCGATCCTGAAGTTCAGCAAGCCATCGGCGTTGCGGGAAAAGTGCTTCAGCAAATTGGCGCGCGCATTCAAGACGTCTCGCTTCCGCATTTGGCTGATTCCCAAGAATCCGCCACCTACATCGCTCTGGCCGAAGCCACGCGTTACCATCAATCGCAGGGATTTTATCCGGCACGCACGGCAGATTACGGTAGCGATGTGAGCGGCCGGCTCGAAATGGGAGCGCAAGTGCGCGCGGTTCATTACCTCCGTGGGCTTGAAGTGAAGCGAGAGGTGGAACAAGATTTCGACTCGGCGTTCAACCGTGTGGACGCGATTCTGGCGCCTGCAGTTCCAATCGCTGCGCCGCGAATCGGCGAAAACGAATTAATAATCGCAGGCGAGAAAGAAACGGTCCGCTCAGCCCTGGTGCGGCTGAACCGCCCGGCAAACTTCACGGGACACCCGGCCATCGCAATTCCTTGCGGATTCACCCAAGAGGGTCTACCGATAGGGTTGCAACTCATCGGTCCGAAATGGGGTGAAGCCACCTTGCTTGCGATTGCCTTCGCCTTCGAACAGGCCACGAACTGGCACACGCGGCATCCGGAATTTTCGGCGGAGCCGGCGCAACGTCAAAAAGGCCAAGCGTACGTCTAATGGATGTGTGAAAATACCGATTCAAATTGAGTCCGGCCAATTCGCCGGCAGGCCCAAGCAATTCCAAGAGGGTTAAGAATACTAAATGGGAGTTTCCGCATTCGCCGCCTTTGTCGCAGGACTCGTCTCATTCCTTTCTCCCTGCGTGTTGCCTCTGGTGCCGGGTTATATCTCAATGCTTTCCGGGATCGGAGTGGAGCAACTCAAAGAAGGTCAGACTCCCCGCGGTGGATTACTCACCTCCGCTTTCGCATTCGTTCTTGGATTTTCCATCGTATTCATCACGTTTGGCGCGTCCGCAAGCGCCGTAGGATCGTTTCTGGTTCGCAATCGCAGCTTGCTGGCTCCGCTTGCGGGAGCGCTGATTGTGCTGTTTGGCCTACACCTGGTCGGCTGGCTCGCGAAGATTTCCCTGCGCGCAGGATTTGTGATCGGAATCGTTTTTATTGCGGTGGGTGTCGCGCTGAGTTTTCGGCCTGGAATTCTAGGGACGACTTTAAAAGCTGCCCAGTTCTACTCGATCTCCATAATTTTTCTTCTGGGCCCTGCCATGACGCGCTGGCTAAATCGCGACGTTCGTTTCCGCAATCTCGGAGGCCAGCCGGGAATCATCAGCGGATTTCTAATGGGTTTTGCATTCGCGTTTGGGTGGACGCCATGTATCGGCCCAATTCTAGCGGGCGTGCTGGCCATCGCAGCGACACGCGAAACGATTGGCCAGGGCGTTTTCCTTCTCGCGTGCTATTCGGCGGGACTTGCGATTCCGTTTCTCGTGACCGCGCTGGGCATCGGCGGCTTTTTGAAATTCTATCAACGCTTTCGCCGACACTTGCATACCGTGGAGGTGTTCAGCGGCGCGCTATTGCTTGCGGTTGGCGGGTTGGTCTTCTTCAACCGTCTTACATGGCTTTCAGGTAAGCTTACATTCTTGAACAGGTTTTCGAGGTGATGGAGCGAATGCGACGGGCCCCCAATTATTTTCTGTTGCTGATGCTAGTGGT
>Ga0073928_10007467_pt1 | contig 14144 bp, 12 predicted proteins | sample PaiPotPPA55metaG_FD_76969 | JGI IMG/M metagenome (GOLD analysis project Ga0073928, IMG submission 76969) | Iron sulfur acid spring bacterial and archeal communities from Banff, Canada, to study Microbial Dark Matter (Phase II) - Paint Pots PPA... ... | reverse complement strand
TGCATCTGCTGTTTGGATGCGCCGCCGTAGCCGGCGACGCTGGCTTTCACTTCGCGCGGCGAATAGCTGTGAGACGGAATCGACGCCTGCGCCGCGGCCAGCAGCACCACGCCACGCACCTCCGCAAGCTTCAGCGCGGTTCGCATGTTCAGCGCCGTGAACACCGACTCCACCGCGACGGCGTCCGGCGCGAATTCCTCGACGAGCTGCGCAATCACGCGGTGAACTTCGCGCAGGCGCGATGCGAATGTTGCCCGCGCCGGAAACTTCAGCGCGCCGAAGCGCAGGAGCGTCGGGACCGGGCCGTCGTACTCAATCACGCCGTATCCGGTGGCGCCTGCCACGGCCGGGTCGACGCCAAGCACGCGCAGCGTCCCGGCAATTCGGGACGGCTTCGCAACTGGATCCTTGACCGTGCCGCGGCCCGGACTGCTGGATGCCAAAAAGGTGGCCATCTCGCGCACAAGTGTACGTGCGCACACCAATCGGAGAAAGCCCTTTTTCGCCCGCTGATTCTTCTAATCCACCTCGAAGTCCACTTCCACCGGCTCGATGAGGGGCCTCAACCAGCCGACCAATTTTTGGTGCACGGGATGCGGGCCGTAGCTATCGAGGGAAGCTTTGTCAGCGAATTTCATCACGCCCCCAAGTTCGTACCCCTGACCGCGCGGAGAAATATTTACGCCGACGGCCGTTTCGAGCAGGCCGGGGATTCGGCCCTGCAGCCCGCGAATCTCGGCCATGACGCGCTCTTTCTGCTCTTCGGTCACGCCCGGCTTCCAACGAAAGGCGAACATGTGAATGTACATGGATAGTTCAAGCACCTCCGACAGCACCGAATTCTTGCAGAGTTGTTTTCTCCGCGAACCCCGCTCGCCCAAAATGAGCGACCGATGATAGACCATTTTGTCTCTACCAGTTTGCAACAAGCTGTGGACAATATTGAAGCGATGGAAATTCACATACGCGAAGCCACCTTCGAAGACCTGAAGCACATTCTGCATCACCGACGGGCAATGTTTGACGAAATGGGATTTCGAGAAACTTCCGTGCTGGACCGCGCGGAGAAGTTGTCGCGCGAATATCTCAGCGAAGCCTTGCGGATCGGCACGTATCGAGGTTGGCTGGCGGAGGGACCGGACGGCGAGATCGTGGGCGGCAGCGGGATCGTGGTGGCGGCTTGGCCGGGCTATCCCGGCGAGAATCGCGCGGCACGCGCCTGGATTCTTAATATGTATACGGAGCCGGAAGCGCGGCGCTGTGGAGTGGCGAAACGATTGTTGGAAGTGATGATCGAGTGGTGCCGAACAGCGGGATTCGGCGGTGTTTCGCTCCATGCAAGCTCTGCGGGACGCACTCTGTATGAAACGATGGGATTCCAGCAAACGAACGAGATGATACTCAAGCTGTGATGGACGGTGCCTCGTCCTGACGTTGGCTGGTCGGATTAGAACTCCCTCTCCGCAGACTGCGGACGTATTCCCCAGCGGGGCGATTCCTGTAAGATATGAATAATGGCGGCGGCTCGCACGTCTCCTTCCCGAGTACCCAAAGAAACCTACATCGCGGGGTTCACGATTATTGCAATCGTGTTCCATCTGGTGCTGCGCTACGGGACGCATGCGCCGCTGCGAATTGCACTGGCTCCTCTGATTGTGGCGCTGCTGGTGGGCGGAACGCCGCTGATTTTCGATCTAGCAAGGAAATTGATCAAACGGGAATTCGGCTCGGACCTGCTCGCGGGAATATCAATTGTGGCCGCGGTGGCGCTGGGCCAGTACCTGGTGGCGGCCATTGTGGTGCTGATGCTTTCGGGCGGCACCGCGTTGGAAGAGTTTGCAACGGCTCGGGCATCGTCGACGCTGGACGCGCTCGCGCGCAGAATGCCGGGTGTCGCGCACCGTCGCGGCGCGGACGGCACGAAGGATGTGAAGTTAGAAGAGATTCGAATCGGCGACGTTTTGGTCGTGCTGCCGCATGAGATTTGCCCGGTGGACGGCGTAGTGATCGAAGGCCGCGCAAAAATGGACGAGGCGTACCTGACCGGCGAACCTTACGAAATCTCGAAGATGGCGGGATCGCAGGTGATTTCCGGAGCCATCAACGGAGATGCGGCGCTGGTAATCCGCGCGGAAAAGCTGGCCCTCGATTCGCGGTACGCGCGAATCATGAAGGTGATGCAATCGACGGAGCAGCAGCGGCCCCATTTACGCCGCCTGGGCGATCAACTGGGGGCATGGTACACACCCATCGCTCTGATTCTGGCGATGGCCGCCGCGGTCGGCAGCAGAGATATGCATCGCTTCCTCGCGGTGGTGGTGGTGGCGACGCCATGCCCCCTACTGCTGGCGATTCCCACGGCGATTATCGGAGCGATTTCACTGGCGGCGCGGCGAGCGATCATCATCAAGAATCCCGCGGTGCTGGAGCAGATCGACTCCTGCCGGACGCTCATCTTCGACAAGACCGGCACGCTGACGTACGGACGCCCGACGCTCACTGACATCATTTGCGCCGATGGTTTTGAGAGGCAGGCCGTGCTGCGTTTGGCAGCGAGTTTGGAACAGTATTCGAAGCATCCGTTGGCGGGAGCGATTGTGGGCGAAGCCCAAAAGGAGAAGACAAAGTTCGCCGGAGTGACCGAATTGAGCGAGGCGCCGGGCGAAGGCTTGCGAGGCACCGTGGAGGGGCGCAACGTGCGAATAACAGGAAGGAAACAAGCGGAAGAAGCGGGAGCAGTTTTACCGGCGATGAGCAGCGGTTTGGAATGCGTCGTATTCATCGACGGACGCTACGCAGCTGCGATGCGATTTCACGATGCGCCGCGAAGCGACAGCCGCTTGTTCATCCAGCATTTGAAACCACGCCACGGAGTACGCAAAGTGATGCTGGTCTCAGGCGACCGGCAATCCGAAGTGCAGTACCTGGCGGATAGCGTCGGAATCAGTGAAGTGTACGCGGGAAAGAGTCCCGAGGACAAAGTGGCGATCGTGAGAGAGGAAACCGCTAAGGCGAAGACGCTTTTCGTCGGAGACGGAATAAACGATGCGCCGGCATTGACGGCGGCGACGGTGGGCGTGGCCTTCGGATCGCAGAGCGACATTATTACAGAGGCAGCGGACGCCGTAATTTTGGAACCATCGCTCGGGAAGATCGATGAACTGATGCACATCGGCGGGCGAATGCGCCGAATCGCGCTGCAAAGCGCCCTCGGAGGCATGCTGGCGAGTATGGTGGGGATGATTGCCGCTGCTCTGGGCTACTTGCCGCCCATTGGGGGAGCGGTAGCGCAAGAGGTCATCGACCTATTCGCAGTGCTAAACGCAGTACGCGTGGCGTTGCCGACCGACGATTTGCAGGACTTTTGAAGCCGTTTTAAACGGCGGAACGATGCGATGCGACCGCCCGCCACTTCCCATTCTGTTTGACGAAAGTGTCGGTGAAAATTATCTTGGCGGCAAACGGCTGCCCTTGGAAGCTACCGGCCTGAGAGGCGCTTCCGGTGACGACTGCCGCATCACCGTAATCATATACCTGCATGTCGGAAAGCTTTATGGACTCAATCTTCAGTTCGCCTGATTTCAGGACCGAAAGCACGCCTTGTTTGTCGCTTCGATGGCTGTGCTCATCGGTGTCCACGTAGGAATCGGCGAAGATGGAATCCAAAGTGGCCACGTCAGATTTCATCAGCGCGTCCACCCACCTGTTCTCGAGGCGTATCAGCGCCTGCGTGGTTGCGTCAGTTCCCTGCGCAGGCGTGTTCCTCTGAGTGTGTGCAGGGGCGAGAGCAGCCGTGGCCAGAAGCAAAACCGTGAGCGCGAGTTTCATGAGGTTCCTCCCGGACGCGAATTGTGCGCTTTACAACGGAGGGGCGTCAAGAAGGTGACAGGCAGGGACCGCGATCAATTGCGGTTATAAGGCAGGGTACTCTGCGTAGGCGACGCGGAAGAACCCATCGATGAATTTGCAAACGTCTTCAATTTGCACTTGCCTTGCCTTCAGCCTCTTTTCCGACAAGCAAACTGATCTCTCGCAGATTCTGATAGATCTCCCGATAGGACTGGACCAAAGAAGTCTCATGGTAGGGAACACCGTGCGAACGGCAGTAGGATCTGACTATTTCCTGAACCTTGCGAAGTCTGTTCGCAGGCATCGTGGGAAACAGGTGGTGCTCGATCTGGCACGACAGCCCTCCCGTGCAGAAATCGATTCCCGGGATCCGCTTGATGTTTCGGCTTGTGAGCACCTGTTCACGCAGGAAGTTTACAGCCGTGTTGCCTTCGAGCAGAGGCATGCCCTGATGATTCGGAGCAAATATCAAGGCCAAATACAGCCCCAAGAACGCCTGATGCGCTATCACCAACAGAATGGCGCGCGGCCAGCCCAGAAGGAGATACAGCAGGCCCAAATACCAGCACACGTGAAGAATGAGGAGGCTCACCTCAATGAAGGGATGCGCCACCTTGTTGCGCATCAGGAATCGGAGACTATCGTATTTCAGCACGAATGCTTCGAGCAGCGATAAAGGGAAAAAAGAAAAATGCTGGTATTTCACGGAGAGCCGCGCGAGGCCATGTTTTCCGGCGGCCTGGTCCTTCGTGAATGCGAACGGAATCAAATCGACGTCGGGATCCGCCGTAACGTGGTTCGGAGAACAATGATGGTGATTGTGCTTCCAGAGCCACCAGCTGTAGCTGAATCCGAGCAAGAGGTTCGAGTGAAGCAGGCCGACGACCTCGTTTCCAACCGGCCCACTGAAGATTTCCTGATGGCCCGCATCGTGAACGATAAAGCCCAGTTGAGTGAAGACAAACGCCAGGAAAGCGGCCTCGCCAAGTTGCGCCCACGGATTGTGAAACATTTTGATCAGCAGGAAAGCGCTGACGAACAAGACCACGTTCAGAAGTATCTTTCGGAGGTAATATGCCGGTTGCTTTGCCAATAACCCGCTCTGCCGCACGAGAGTGAGTAAGTCGCGAAATTCGTCGCCCGCCGTCGATCCCATCGTCCCCTCTAAACACCCGACCAACAAAAGTTCACAGGTCCAGCGATGCGCGTCCCGTGAACGCTTGAACGAGATCGACCACAGCGTCGGCAGAGTTCACATTCAGCCTCCGAGTTGCTTGGCGATGACTCGATGAAGCACCTATCATAACGAAAAGATCGCGGCTTGGTTACACGCGACAAGCTGCGCGGTTCCAGCCCTGCACATCAACATCGGAGCCCGGGAACCAAAACGGGGTCTAGGAAGTGGCAACTGAGGTCGCTGACCTACAACCGAAATCCCGAGGGAAACACCAACTAGCTTGCTACGGCTGCTTGAATTTCCTTTTCGTCGATGTCGAAGTTCGCGTAGACGTGCTGCACGTCGTCGTGCTCTTCCATCGCTTCCATCATACGCAACATTTGCTGCGCCTGCTGGCCCGTAAGCTTGACGTAATTCTGAGGTATAAACCCGACTTCGGCCGACGCCGGCGTGATTCCAGCGGCTGCCAGCGCATCGCGAACCTTTTCCATTTTTTCCGGCGGCGTCACCACTTCCCAAAAGGAGCCGTCGTCGCGCAAATCGTCGGCGCCAGCATCGAGCACGATGTCCATCATTTTGTCTTCGTCGGCCGCGTCCTTGGGGACCGTGATATCGCCCTTGCGGTGGAACATCCAGTTCACCGCGCCCGTTTCGGCCATGTTTCCGCCGTTCTTCGAGAACATGTGGCGGATTTCGCTGGCGGCGCGGTTGCGATTGCCGGTGACCACCTGGACAAGCATCCCGACGCCTCCCGGGCCGTACCCCTCATAGGTGACTTCTTCGAGCATCTCGCCTTCGAGCTGACCCGTGCCGCGCTGGATGGCGCGTTCGATATTGTCGTTGGGCATGTTCTCGTTCTTGGCAGCGGAAATGGCGGTGCGGAGGCGGGGGTTGGTGATGGGGTCGCCGCCGCCGGTGCGAGCGGCAATCGTCAACTCGCGAATAATCTTGGTGAAGGCTTTGCCACGCTTGGCGTCTGTGGCGGCCTTCTTATGTTTGATTGTGGCCCACTTCGAATGTCCAGACATGAATGACCTTTTAAGAAGAAAGTGTCGCGCATAGAGCGCGCTAAAAAAATGGCAGGAGCAGCAGTTGCGCTCTTGCCGCGCTAGTGTAGCAGCAGCGCAAACAAGAGGCAATACTCAGGCCGAGCATCTAACTCAGTCTCATTTCCTCGTGTCGGATGGATAATACTCGTGCATCTGCTGGATGGTGAGGTTGGGGTTGCTTTGTAACCCCTCGAGCAAACGTCGAATCGCGACGCGGCGATCAGATGGAAATGATTGGTAGTAGGCCGTAATCACGTCGGCGTATTGCTCGGGCGTCCTCAAATCATTCGGTATTTTCGCGATGCACTTTTCCCCCGGGAGTCCAGTGGGCTTTGCTGAATAGACTTCTTCCCCGACTTGACACCCTTGAAAGAAACCGTCTCCGAATCCCCAAAGATAGGCTACAACGTAAGCGGATCTTGTTTCCCCGCTCCATTTCAGCCACTGGTCGCCTTCAGAAAATCCGTCCGTAGCAAAGCTCGTTCCACAAAGAAGGACCAGCAGTACGAAGACAGCCAATTTTTGGCAACGACGCATCTTCTCCTCCTAGGACGTCACTCATTCTTGGTTGGCCCACTCTGAAAGTGCCGGCGCATTTGCTTTTGCCAGGAGACAGCTAAAAGCCGGGGACGCCGGTGGTGGCGGTGTGGGTGTCGGGGGGCGCGGCGTTGACGCCGAAGCGGAGGCGCTCGAGGTAGGTTTGGCCGAGCGACATCAATCCCGTATAGAGGTAGCCCCAAACGAACAGGAGGAGGAACGGGATGGTGGCGTAATTCTCGTTCTGAACGGCGTAGACGACGGCGGCGGCGAAATACAAACCGAGCGCAACTTCCGCGAACGGCATCCATCCGGCGCGTTTGCGATAGCTCTTTTTAGCCCATGCGTTGGGATTTTCCGCGTCATGCAAAGAGGAATCTGCCGCGCTAAAGACCGCGGCGCTACGTTTAAACCTCAAATCACCCGGCATTTCGATGCGATACTTGGGCGTGCGGACGAATTCCGACTTGATGCCGAAAATCGCTTCCATCACAGCAAACGCGTTGCGCACCGAAAGTCCAATCCCGGTGGCCATCACGAACGGCAAATACAGGAACGTGCGCTTCCACGTCTTCGGATAGAACGCGCGCTCCGCCGCCAGATAAAACGACGACACGGAGCAGGTGGAAGCCAGGAACAGCGGCAAGTCGATCGCGAGCACCTGGAACCAGCCCTGATAGAAGCGCACGATCATCGCCGGCAGCAAAATAATCGAGAGAAAAACCATCAGCGGATAGCTGATATTCGCGGTCAAGTGAAAGACGGCTTCGGCCTTTACGGCGGCCGGCGCGTTTGACCGCAACACGCGCGGCAGAATCTTCTTGGCCGTTTGCATCAAGCCCTTGGCCCAGCGCGCCTGCTGCGACTTGAAGGCGTTCATTTCCACCGGCAATTCCGACGGGCATTCGATCTCAGGCAAATAGAGGAAGCGCCAGCCGCGAAGTTGCGCGCGATAGGAAAGATCGGTGTCTTCGGTGAGCGTGTCGTGCTGCCAGCCGCCCGCGTCTTCGATGGCGTTGCGGCGCCAGATGCCGGCGGTGCCATTGAAATTGAAGAACAGGCCGCTGCGGAAACGCGAAGAGTGCTCGATGGCGAAGTGCCCGTCGAGGAGAATCGCCTCAACTTCCGTGAGCGGCGAATAATTCCGGTTGATGTAGGTCCAACGCGTCTGCACCATCGCGAGCTTGGGCTCGACAAAATATGGCACCGTGCGGCGCAGGAAATCGGCCGGCGGAATAAAATCTGCGTCGAAAATCGCGATCAGCTCGCCCGCTGCGGACGTCAGTCCGTCCTGAAGGGCGCCGGCCTTAAAGCCTTCGCGATTGTCGCGATGGATGTAGGAAATCGGCAGGCCGAGAGCGCGGAAGCGGTCGACGCAGTCCCGGGCGACGGCTTGCGTTTCGTCGGTGGAATCGTCGAGCACCTGAATATCGAGCAGCTCGTGCGGATAGTCGAATAGCGCCACGGCTTCGATCAGGCGCTCAATCACGTAGCGCTCGTTGTAAATCGGAAGCTGTACCGTGACCTTGGGCCACACCTTCATTTCGGGCGGAGGACCTGCGACATTCTTGCGATTCTTGAAGAAGTTGTAGACCAGCGCGTAGCGGTGAATCCCGTACGCCGCCAGGATCACCATCACGACGAAATACGGCAGCATCACCGCGAAGTCGAACCCATTGAGCTGGTAAAGGCCTTTGAACGGATTCTTCAGCGGGTCCATGTTCCGGCGCCAGTAATCCGCCACCGGATTGACGTCTGGAGCCAGCCACAGTGCGAGTGTGTACAACGATATCAAGGAATTTGCCCGTGCCTTAGTCTAGTGAGTTGGAACCGGGTTCGTCGGAACTGTTTACCCTAAGTCCGCAACAACGAGGACGAGGGCGGCATCGGTGAAACATGCTGGGGACGCTACCACCGACGCCCCGATTATCAGGTGCCGCAGCCGAAGTGTCAACGACTTGGGGGATTTGAGCGGCGAGCTAAAGCTCGTCTAGCGTTTCTTCGGCGGCAGGAACTTCTTGTCGATCTTCGCGATCACCACGTAGTTGGGGTCCACCATTTCCGCCAGGTGAATGGTTGCCGTCTTGGAGAGCAATTCGTACGCGTCCATTTCGGACAAGCCGTAGTCGGAGTGAATCCATCCGACGAGCTGCGTGAAAGCGATACGCAGGCAATCGTCGAGCGGCCGGTAGATGCCGGCAGCCATGAGTTCGCTCGAGCTTTCCCATCGCGGCCATTCGATCTTCTGGCCTTTGATGACGTGGAACCGCAACCGCACGTGCATGGGAACTTCGATCGCCGTGCCGCCGATTTCGCCGTCACCCATGGCCGCGTGCCCATCGCCTACGTAGACGAGCGCCCCCGGGACATTCACGGGCAGGTATAGCGTGTTGCCGACGCTCGATTCCGACGAGTCCATGTTCCCGCCGAACTGCTCCGGCACGAGCGAGTCGCGCGTTTCGCCCAGGGCCGGCGCTACGCCGACGCAACCGAGGAACGGATGCATGGGAATTTTCACGCTGAAATCCGAATCGTGCGCGGTGAAGGTGGCCGTGCCGTCGTCACGATGAATCGGGTAATGCCAACTGTGCCTGGGCAGCGCTGGGTTGAGCATCGGCGTGTAGCTTGTTGAATTGATTGCTCCGAAGCCCGGCGCAATCTCGCCTTCGCCATCGCCGTTCGGATGCATTTCGAGGAATTCGATGGCGACCGTATCGCCCGGCGCGGCGCCCTCGACGTAGAAGGGGCCCGTTAGCAAATTCGAGTTCTTGGCGAACTCAAGCTTGTCCGGCGGAATGCCGGCGCAGTCGGCCGTGCAATTCAGCGTGTCCGTTTCGAGAACCTCGCCTGCGGCGAGGCGGGCCACCGGCTCGCCCGGCCCGAAGGCAAATTTCACCGTTGCGTACGTGGGCTCGTACTTCACCACGCGCGCCGAATCCTGTGCCATTGCCGCCGTCGCAAACCCGAGAACGGCAAATCCCACAGTAGCGAACTTCGCAGCCGCAATTCGCAATCGCATCGTCATTCTCCCCGTAAATCGCGCGCGATCATACCACCCAGCCGGGCAGCGCCGCACACGTCTTCGTCTTCAGCGATTGACGCCAGGTCCCCACTGAAGGCAGAGATCCCCTAGCTCTTTGTGTAAACTTCGCTTTATTAGTTTTGTTAACCATGGTTAATAACATAGAATAGCGGCAGTTAATTAGGGACAGCCTTTGCCATGGAGCGAAACATCATTTCCAGGCCAGTGCTTGTGGCCTTCACTTTCCTGCTATTCGGGGCGCAGATCTTCGGACAGGGAGAAACCACCAGCGCCATCGTGGGTGAAGTTATGGACGTCACGAATGCGACAGTGGCGGGGGCTACGGTGACGATCGCCAATCGCGAAACGGGCTTGAAGCGCACGGCGAAGACCGATGAGGCCGGACGATTCAATTTTCCGCAACTGGCGCCGGGCACGTACTCAGTGACGGCGGAAGCGGCCGGCTTCGCGCCGCAGGAGGTCGAAGCGGTGTTTGCCGGCCTGGGCCAAAAGCAGGCGGTGGACTTCAGACTCAAGCCGGCTGAGTCGCAAGAGACCGTGGAGGTAAGCGCCGACGCCCCGCTGATCAATCCGCAGAACGCGAACACAGCCACCACGTTGAACGCGCCGGGCCTGGAAAACCTCCCGAATCCCGGCGGTGACCTGACGTATCCGCTGCAATTCACTCCTGGCGCGCTCGTCAACACGGCCGGCAGCGGAAATGATTTCGTTGGCGGCACGAATGGCTATGGCAACGTGGAGTTCAACGGACTTCCCGCTCTCTCGAATGGCTACATCGTCGACGGGCTTGAAACGAATGACCCGCTGACCAATCTCAATAGCGGGCTTTCGACCAATTTGGTGCTGGGCCTGAATTCGATTTCGGAAGTGACGGTGAACACGCTTTCGTACTCGGTGGACCAGGGGCGCTACGGCGCGTCGCAGGTGAATTACGTCACCAAGTCGGGCTCGAACCAGGTTCACGGAAATCTCTACGAGATCTGGAACGGTTCGATATTGAACGCGGCGGACTATTTCACAAACGCGACGCCTGGGAATCACAAGCCGCGATCAACCGTGAACCATTTTGGGGGCAGCCTGGGCGGGCCTATTGCGCACGACAAGCTCTTCTTTTTCTTCGACAGCGAATGGGTGCGGATCGCACTGCCGATCGTCACGCCGACAATCGTTCCCAGCGCCGCCTTCCAGCAATACGTGCTGCAGCAACTTCCATTAGGACTCACGGAGATTGTGAATGGTCAGCCCAAAATCATTTTCCCCGCCGCGCCGCAGGAGGTTCCCTTCTACCGGAGCATGTTCTCGCTGTATGGGAATACGAGCGGTACACCCACCGCGATAGACGGTTGTCCGATCGCGGCGGGTTGCGCGAACCAGCAAAGCGTTTCGCACACCAGCGACGACCACGAGCAGGTGCAGACACTCCGCGCCGACTACAACATCAACCCGAACAACACGGCGTGGCTGCGTTTTCAGGCCGACACCGGGCTGCAAGCCGCGTGGACGGATCCCATCAACCCCTTGTTCAATGCGTTTTCGCCGCAGCCTCTCTATTCGGTGGCGGCGGGATACACGCACGTGTTTTCGCAGAATCTGGTGAACTACTTCAATCCGGCATTCTCCTGGTACGAGAGCTTGTTTGGGCCAAGCAACCTGCAGAAGACGCTTTTGGCTTTCCCGATTGTGCTCGAGGGCAGCGGGGCGAACCCTTTCACGCCCATCGGAGGGCTCGACAACACCTGGGTTCAAGGGCGGCGCGCCGCGCGGTTTTTCATCAACGACAATCTGGCGTGGAGCCACGGAGCTCACGAGCTGAGGTTTGGAACCAATACACGCGTTTTCCTCCTGAACGACTTTGATTTCGGGGAAGGCACAGTTCCGACCGTGACCTACGCAACGTTGCAGCAATTCATCCATGGAGCCGCGAACACCGCATCGGAGACGTTCCCTTCGAATGCAAATGAGCCGTTTAACTTTCACAATCTCGATCTCTACGCGCAAGATACCTGGCAAGTGACTCGCAAACTGACCTGGACGTTCGGTGTGCGCGACACGTTCAATTCCAATCCTCTCAGCCCGCACGATGAACTTGCGCGCCTACAAGGCTCTTTTAGTTCGATTTCTCACGATGTGAATCAGCCGCTGAACGCCGCAATCCAAAGTCACCTGGGAAATCTATTTTCCTCGACCCCGCTCGCCATCTGGCAGCCCAGAACGGCGGTTGCGTGGCAGTTCGAACCAAAATCCGTGCTCCGGACGGGCTTCGGGATTTTCAGCGACATCTTGCCGGGGAGTGTGGCGGACCTGATCGGTACCAATCCTCCGTACGATAAGACGTTCCAGGGAGGAGTGCTTGGCACAGTGGGCAAACCCGGATCTGCGGGCTGCGACCCGATGTTCGGGTGCACAGCCATCGCGCCCGGGGTGCCTAACAGCGCCGTCGACGCCACCGTTGCCGCAAATCGGATTTTTACTTCGGGATTTCCCGAGGCTCAGCTTTCGTGCGCATCTCCCCAGTCAAATTCCACAAGTTGCCTTCCACCGGTTGCGATCACAGCCGTCCCAGACGGCAAACTCCATGCGCCGTACTTCATGGAGTGGAGCCTGGGAATCGAACACCAATTCGGAACGACGGCGAGTTTGCAGGCACAATACGTCGGCACGCGCGCGCTGAGTCAGCCTTATCAGACACAAGTGAATGGCTACCAAACGGTGTGCCAGGGTTGCTTTCAGCCGTTCCCCTACCTGAAACCCATTGACCCGAGATTCGCCGGCGTTACGCAGCTTTCCACCGGCGCGAGCAGCCATTACAACGGCCTCCAACTGACTGCCGTGAAGCGGCTGGGCCACGGCCTGCAGGGACAAATCAATTACACGTTCAGCCGCTGCATGGACCAGGTCTCGAACGGCGGATTTCTACAGTTCGCGGCGGGAGGAATTCTCTCGCCCCTGCCTGGAAGGCTCGCTCGTGACTACGGTCCCTGTGACTACGACATTCGGCACAACCTGAATGGCCAGTATGTCTACGAGTTGCCGGTGAAAGTTAAGAATCGCAAACTCGGAATCGCACTCAACGGCTGGCAGCTCTCCGGGACGGCATTTTGGCACAGCGGTGTTCCCTTTTCCGTTTTGAGCGCGCCGTACTCCGCGAATGAGCAGGGAATTGTGAATGGCAGCGGGCCGCAGTTCGCGAGCGCGATTCGCGGCGTCCCGCTGTATGCTCACACTCCGATCTCCGGCGTTACACCGCAGGGAGCAATTCAGTGGCTCAACCCCGATGCTTTCGTCTCGACCGTTGATCCGATGGAGCAGATCGCGTCAGGGCAAACCGTGCCCGCAGGGTCCTGCCATGGAGGAGACACACCCCAAAATTGCCAGTTTGGAAGCCTGGGCCGTAACGCTCTACGCGGACCGGATTTCTTCTGGAGCGACTTCTACGTGACGAAGTGGTTTCAACTTTCTGAAAGCCTAAAGCTTCGGGTCGATGGCCAGTTCTTCAACGTGTTCAACCACCCGAATTTCGGGCTTCCGAGCATGATCCTTGCCGGAATTCCAGGGCAGCCTTCCACCCAGGCAGGATTCGGCGCCCTCACTTACACCACCGCCCCGCCCACCGGTTTGCTCGGCGTCGGCCTCGGCGGTGATAGCTCGCCGCGCATCATCGCGTTCCAGGCCCGCTTAGAGTTTTGAAGCACGCGCGACAAGCGTGGCGCAGGTTGCGCGGTGCGCGCCCTATGGTAGAATAGTCCATCATCTATGGTAGAATGGTGTAGACGATGGCGATGAACATTAAGAACGAAAAGACACAGAAGCTGACTCGAGAGCTGGCAAAGCTGACTGGCGAGAGCCTGACCACCGCCGTAACCGAGGCGGTTCGCGAACGCCTAGACCGAGTGCGGAGTGAGCTAGGAGATGGGCTTGCAGATCGTCTCGTAAAGATTGGCAAGGATTGCGCAGCGCACCTGAGTGACCCTTTCCGCTCCGTTGATCATGGCGAGCTTTTGTACGACGAGAAGGGCTTGCCGCGATGATCATCGATACGTCCGCAATCATCGCCATACTTCGCGATGAGCCGGAAGCGCTTTCTTGCGCGAAGGCAATAGCCAGCGCGAGCAGCCGCCGCGTTTCGGCAGTGAATTTCGTGGAAGCGGCTGTGGTTATCGATGGGAGCCGAAATCCTATCGCGAGCCGCCGATTCGACGATCTTTTCCGCGAGGCACATCTTGCTGTCGACCCCGTAACGGAACTCCAGGCGCGGATTGCCCGTGAAGCCTACCGCGATTTCGGCAAAGGGAGCGGACACCCCGCGGGGTTGAATTTCGGAGACTGCTTCGCATACGCGCTGGCAAAGGCGACGGAAGAACCCCTCCTGTTCAAAGGTGATGATTTCAGACGGACAGATGTGACACCGGTCCTGTGATGAGCGCAAATCTTCGGCCATAAGCGACGGCCTCGCTTCCCCGATTCTCGTTGAGCCGCGGTCGAGACTCTT
>Ga0073928_10007466_pt1 | contig 14144 bp, 7 predicted proteins | sample PaiPotPPA55metaG_FD_76969 | JGI IMG/M metagenome (GOLD analysis project Ga0073928, IMG submission 76969) | Iron sulfur acid spring bacterial and archeal communities from Banff, Canada, to study Microbial Dark Matter (Phase II) - Paint Pots PPA... ... | reverse complement strand
TTTTTCTCCAAGAAAGACCTCGACGATTATTTAAAGCAGCAGGAAGAGGCTAAGAAGCGGGATCATCGCGTACTTGGCAAACAGTTGGATTTGTTTTCGATTCAGGAACTGGCCGGGCCGGGACTGATTTTCTGGCATGCCAAGGGCGGCATCATCCGCAAAGAGATGGAAGACTGGATGCGCGAGCAGTACATCAAACGCGGATACGCGCTGGTGTATACGCCGCACGTGGCCCGCCGGCAGTTATTTTTTACCTCGGGGCACGAGGGTTATTACTCGCAGAACATGTTCGACGCCATGGAGCTCGACGACGCCGAATATCGGCTGAAGCCGATGAACTGTCCCGGCCATATTCTGATTTACCGGGATTCGCTGAAGTCGTATCGCGATTTGCCGGTGCGGCTGGGCGAACTCGGAACTGTCTACCGCTACGAGCGTTCGGGCGTGATGCACGGACTGTTGCGCGTGCGCGGGTTTACGCAGGACGACGCGCATATTTTCTGCACGCCGGAGCAGATCGAGAGTGAGATTGCCAGCTGCCTTGAATTCGCTTTCGATGTGCTCAGGGATTTTGGCTTCGATAAATTCCAGACCGAACTTTCCACTTGGAATCCCGCGGATCGCAAGAATTTCGTCGGCAGCGAAGAGCAATGGATCCGAGCAACCCAGTCGCTCGAAAAAGTGTTGAAAGAGCAAGGGGTTGAATACAAAACGATTCCGGGTGAAGCTGCATTCTACGGTCCGAAGATCGATATCAAGCTGGTCGATGCGATTGGGAGGCTATGGCAGCTCTCGACCGTGCAGTTCGACTTCAACCTGCCGCAGCGTTTCGGGCTGGAATACGTGGCTGAGGACGGATCGCGCAAGCAGCCGGTCATGGTGCATCGCGCGCTTTACGGATCGATTGAGCGTTTCTTCGGCGTGCTGATCGAACACTATGCGGGGGCGTTCCCGGTGTGGCTGTCGCCGGTGCAGGTGGCGATGATCCCCATCAGCGAGCGCCATGCGGAGTATGCCAACAAAATCGCGGACCAACTGAAGGCGATCGGTGTGCGCGTCGAGGTCGATGCGCGCAACGAGAAGATGAACGCCAAGATCCGCGAGCATGCCATGCAGAAGGTGCCGTTCCTGCTTGTCGTCGGGGATAAGGAGGCCGAAGCCGGCAAGGTGAATGTGCGTTCGCGCGGGAAAGAGAAGACGGAAGACATGCCGGCGGCCGAGTTCGTGGAGAAGATCAGGAAGCTGATCGCGGAGAAGAGCGCCGGTATTTAGGTTTATGTGGGGACAGCCGCCCCTTCGGCAAGCTCTCGGATGTCCGGCGAGCGCCAGCTCGCCTCTTTCGCCGACCGAGCATCATTCCTTGACAGTGGAGAGCCTGCGGTACCATGTTCCGGTGCATTCCCTGGCGGAGCGCGTGCTTTCCCAAATCCAGCGGCAGGAACTGCTGAAAGCCGGGGATCGCGTCGGCGTGGCGGTCTCCGGTGGGATTGATTCTGTTGCGCTGTTGCGGCTGCTGCTGGAGTTGCGGCACGAACTCGGCATCGTTCTTTCGGTTGTTCATTTCAATCACAAGCTCCGCGGGGCGGAATCCGACGCCGATCAGGAATTCGTCGCGGAGCTGGCTGGCGAGTACGATTTGGAATTTCACGTTGATAGCGAAGACGTGGCTGTTCGCGCCAAGGAAGAACACATTAGCGTGGAGACGGCAGCGCGGGATTTGCGGTATGGATTTTTTCGGCACTTGCTCGGCGAAGAGACGACACCGGGCCCGCAGGGGCTAAAGCCCGATCCTCTTGTGGCGCCTAACGGCAAGGCTGAAGTCGTGCCGTTCCACGAACCGCCTTCGCTTGGCTCGCCGTCCCAAGGCCCGCAGAGGCCAATGAGCGCAAAGCTAGACAAAATCGCGACCGGGCACACGCTCGACGATCAGGCCGAGACCGTCCTCATGCGGATGATTCGCGGGGCGGGTCTGCGGGGGTTGGGCGGGATCCATCCGCGGATTTTAGTTGAAGATGACGACGGAGAAATCTGCGGCGAAATCATTCGGCCTCTGCTGGGCGTCCGCCGGCGCGAACTGAAGCAGTGTCTCAAAGACATCGGCCGGACATGGCGCGAAGATTCGACCAACACGGATGACCGCTTTACTCGCAACCGCGTTCGTAGGCTAGTAGTCCCTCTGCTGGAGCGGGAATTTAATCCCGCCGTGGCGGAGAATCTTGCTGAACTGGCGGAGATCGCGCGCGGCGAAGAAGACTATTGGGAGAACGAAATCTCGGGATGGCTGGGGACCACGGTTCAGTGGTCGCAGCCGGATTGGGCAAGGGCTGTATCCCGGAAAACGAGTCTGGTGCAGATCGTGCCGCTCGGCAACCAAGCCGCGGATTCTGCCAAAGAGTCTGAACTGCGCGTGAGAATCGACAACGCGCATTGGCTGGTCATGAATGCGTCCGTGAGCCGGATGTGGTTCCTGGGCGAGCCCGTCGCCGTGCAGCGTAGGCTGGTGAAGGCGATTGGAGAGCACGCCGGCATTCCCCTCGAATTCAAACATGTGGAAGAGATCCTGCGCGTGACGGCGGAAGACGACGCATCGAGCAAGGAGTTTTCGCTGCCTCTGGGCTGGAAACTGCTGCGTGAACCTGAGGAGTTGGTTTTTGTGACTCCCGATCTGCGAGAGCCGATGCCGGCACGGGACTACGACTATCCCATCCCCGTGCCCGGTCGAATCCTTGTTTACGAGGCAGGCTCCTCCGTCGAACTGCGTCGTGTTCCGGCGGACGAGCAGCCGGGGTATAATCCTGACCACCTGTTGGACGCAGAGTCCTTGCCTGGACCGTTAAGGGTGCGGAACTGGCGTCCCGGAGACCGATTCTGGCCGGCTCATACGAAGTCCCCCAAGAAGATCAAGGAACTGTTGCAAGTGCGTCATGTAGACCCGGCGGAGCGCAAGTTTTGGCCAATGGTCGTCAGCGGAGATGAGATCGTGTGGGTGCGCGGGTTTCCGTCATCCGCTAAATTTCGGGCACAGCCAGGGCGAGCAGCCATCCTGATCGTGGACCGAGCCTTTGCCAATCCCGCCGGCGACGGAAGATTGACCAGCAAAGATTGACCCGCAATGTGCCGGGGAGGCACGCAAATTTCATGAGCGCTGCGCGAGTCGAGCCCCTTCGCACGGTCATCACCGCCGAGCAGATCCAGAAACGAGTCAAGGAACTGGGCCGTCAAATCTCCGACGATTACAAAGGGCAGACTATCCAGATGTTGGCCGTCCTGGAGAATGCGTTTATGTTTCTGGCCGACCTGGTGCGGGCGCTCGACGTGCCGGTCGTGTGCCAGTTCATCAAGCCGAAGTACAGCCGGACTCAGGGCGGCTCCGCCAGCGACGTCATGGAGATTTTTTTCAGCCATGAGCCCGACATTCGGGGCCAGCATATCCTGCTCGTGGAGGGGCTGGTGCATTCCGGCGTGACCAGCGAGTTTCTGATGGGCGACCTGCGGTCCCGCGGAGCCGCCTCCGTCAAACTGGTGACATTGGCCGACCGCCAGTCGGCCCGCCGCGTGCCCTTGCAGCCGGATTATTTCGGTTTTCTCGTCGATGAGACCTTTCTTGTGGGCTACGGCTTAGGTGCGGTTGAGCAGACAAACCGTAATCTGCCTTACTTGGCCGCGCCAAATCCAAGGGGCCCAATTACTTAAGTCCCACTGCTATAACCGCGCCTTTTTCCCGCGGAAAAGGTAGAATAAAAGGATCATAAAAGGTTTCGACAATCGAAAGTCGCCAAAAGGCATCTAATCGCTGTAGGAGCTTCGGCGTAGGCCTAAGTAGCTCGCCCGTTGCATCCTGAGGAGTTTCTAGGTGAACTCAACTGTAAAAACCGTATTGTTCTGGTTGCTGATCGGGATATCCGCCTTGCTGCTTTGGGAAGTGGTCAAGGGAGCCCGCGATGGCCAGAAAGACGCAGAGCTAAATGTCAGCCAGTTCATGACTGACGTGGAGCAGAACAATATTCGGGAGTTGACGGTCAATGGCATGGAGGTGCGCGGCAAGCACCGCGACGGCTCCGCGTTCCATACCACTGCCCCGGGTAACTACTTCACTCCCGAAGTGCTCAAGGGGCTTCACGACAAGGGTGTCAACGTGAACTTCCGCGATATCAACAGCGGAAGCCTGCCGCTGCAACTGCTAGGTACCTGGGCTCCGCTGATCCTGCTGGGTGCGCTCTGGTTCTTTATGATCCGGCAGATGCAGACTGGCGGGAACAAGGCGCTGTCGTTCGGCAAGAGCCGGGCGCGGCTGCTCTCGATGCAGCAGAAGAAAGTCACGTTCAAAGACGTGGCCGGCGTGGAAGAAGCCAAGGAAGAGTTGCGCGAGATTATCGAATTCCTGCGCGAGGCACAGAAGTTTCAGAAGCTGGGCGGTCGCATTCCTAAGGGCGTGCTGCTGGTTGGACCTCCGGGAACTGGCAAGACATTGCTGGCTCGCGCGGTTGCGGGCGAGGCCAACGTTCCCTTCTTTTCAATTTCGGGCTCGGACTTTGTGGAAATGTTCGTGGGCGTCGGCGCTAGCCGGGTGCGCGATCTGTTCGAGCAGGGCAAGAAGAATGCGCCCTGCATTATCTTCATCGACGAAATCGATGCCGTCGGACGTCATCGTGGCGCTGGCCTGGGTGGCGGACACGACGAACGCGAACAGACTTTGAATCAGTTGCTGGTGGAAATGGACGGCTTCGAATCGAACGAGGGCGTCATTCTGATGGCGGCAACGAACCGTCCAGACGTACTCGACCCGGCATTGCTGCGGCCAGGGCGATTTGACCGGCGCGTTGTAGTCAGCCGTCCGGATGTGCGTGGGCGAGAAGAGATTCTTCGGGTACACACTCGCAAGATTCCTCTGGCGGAGGACGTTGATCTTTCCGTATTGGCTCGCGGCACTCCGGGCTTCTCCGGCGCCGACCTAGCCAACATGGTCAATGAAGCTGCGCTGGCGGCAGCCCGTCAGAATCGCAAGGCGGTTTTGCATTACGACTTCGAGCTCGCTAAAGACAAAGTTCTGATGGGAGTGGAGCGCAAGTCGCTGCTGCTCACCGACGAGGAAAAGAAGAACACCGCTTACCACGAGGCGGGACACGCACTCGTCGCCGCGAAGATGCCTAACTCCGATCCTCTGCACAAAGTTACCATCATCCCGCGCGGGATGGCCTTGGGCGTGACGATGCAGCTGCCCATCGACGACCGCCACAACTACTACAAGAACTATCTGGAAACCGAGATCGCCATCTTGATGGGCGGGCGCATCGCGGAAGAGCTGTTCTTGAACTGCATGAGCACCGGCGCGGGCAACGACATTGAGCGGGCCACGGAAATGGCGCGCAAGATGGTCTGCGAGTGGGGGATGAGCGACCTGGGCCCGATGACCTTCGGCAAGAAGGAAGAGCAGATCTTTCTGGGCCGTGAGATTGCCCAGCATCGCGATTACAGCGAGGACACGGCGATCAAGATCGATCAGGAGGTTCGTAAGCTCGTCAATAAGGGCTACACCACGGCCAAGCAACTACTGTCGGAGAATCGTGATGTGCTGGAGAGGATTGCCCGGGCTCTGATCGAGCGCGAAGTTCTCGATGCGAACGAAATCAAAATGCTGGTCGAGGGCCAGGAACTGCCGCCAGTTCAACCTCCGCCGTCCTCCAAGGACGATGGAGTGCAGCACGTCATTAAGCCGGAATTGCAGCCGGGACGCGCCAAGGGCGGGGAACGGCCAGCCACGGCGTAACTCGGTTTCCAATTTCACATTTAGGGCGGCCTTACGGCCGCCCTTTTTCGTGTGGAGCGGGCACTCTTGCCTGCTGGCTTTTTGCCGCTGCAGGCGAGCGGGCAGGAGTGCCCGCTCCACACTATACTCTCTCCATACATGCCGGGTCACACGCTATAATTGCGCGCACTGATGCCCCTTACTTCTGGCACGGAACTCGGCCCTTATGAGATTCAATGCCCGCTCGGCGCGGGTGGCATGGGCGAGGTCTATCGCGCGAACGACACCCGCCTCGATCGAGTCGTCGCCGTTAAAGTTCTTGCTGCCCATCTTTCTTCCTCCCCGGACTTGAAGCAGCGCATGGAGCGCGAGGCCAGGGCTATTTCCGCGCTGAATCATCCCCATATTTGCCAGCTTTTCGATATTGGCTCGCAGAATGGCACTGATTACCTAGTCATGGAATTCTTGGAGGGGGAAACGCTCGCCAAGAGGCTGGCGACGGGTGCGATACCACTGACCGAGATCTTCCGAATCGGGATAGCTGTAGCCGAAGCACTGGAGGTCGCGCACCGCAAAGGAATTGTGCACCGCGATCTGAAGCCGGGCAATATCATGCTCACGCGTAGCGGCGCAAAGCTGATGGACTTTGGCTTGGCGAAGGCGATAGGTGCACCGGCGGCAGGCGGAAGCTCAGGAACACCGCCTTCATTCACTGCATCTGCGACGTTAACCAGTCCGACTCTGCTAAGCCCGCTCACGACGGTGGGCAGCATTGTCGGCACGATTCAGTACATGTCGCCCGAGCAGATCGAAGGCAAGGAAGCCGGTCCCTGCTCTGACATCTTTGCGCTGGGCGCTGTATTGTACGAAATGGCGGCGGGAAAGCGACCTTTCGAGGGCAAGAGTCAACTCTCGGTGGCATCGTCCATTCTGGAGAAAGATCCGGAGCCGATCAGCGCCATCAATCCCAACGTTCCGCCTGCGTTCGAGCACGTGCTCTCTACCTGTTTGCAGAAGAATCCCGAGGAGCGGTTTCAGACGGCGCATGACGTGAAGCTGGAACTGCAATGGATCGCATCAGGACGGTCTGTTTCGGCGCAATCTACAGCAGCTCAATCTGCGTCAGACCCAGCATCCTCGAACAAGCGCGAGCGGCTTGGTTGGGCCGCGGCGATCATTGCGGCGATCGCCCTCGGCGCGGCGAGCGGGCTTTTTTTCTATCATCTTCTCTATCACCCGGCGCAAACAGCACACGCCATACGCACGGTCATCAATCCCCCAGAAAAAGTTACGCTCAATTTGAGTGGCGATTTCGCAGGCCCGCCTGTGTTGTCTCCAGACGGCGCGTCGATCGCGTTCACGGCCACTGCCGGGGAATCCAAAATTGCGCTCTGGGTTCGTCCGATGGATTCGCTCGACGCGCATCCGCTTCCCGGTACCGAGGGTGCGATTTTCCCTTTCTGGTCGCCCGACAGCCGTTCGCTTGGATTCTTCGCGGACTCCAAACTGAAAACCGTAGATCTCAACAACGGCTCTCCCTCAGTCATTGCGGACGCGCCGTTCGGTCGCGGAGGCTCATGGGGTTCTGACGGAGTCATACTTTTCTCCGCGAACACGCAAGCGGGTTTGACCCGTGTCAGTGCCAGCGGCGGGCCTCTGGCGGTCGCCACCAAGATCGACGCAGCTCAGCACACTTCCCATCGTTGGCCTTTCTTCCTACCTGACGGCCAACACTTTCTTTACCTTGCGATCAATCATGACCCATCCAGGTCGTCGAATAACACGGTGTATTATGCCTCGCTCGACGGGCGCGAAAATCGTCCCTTGTTGCGTTCCCAGTCGAACGCCGTTTACGCGGATGGATTTCTCCTATTCGCTCGCGGCGACCAGTTGATGGCGCAGCCGTTCGATCCCTCCAAAGGAACGCTCCGCGACGAGCCCCGGACCGTAGCCCGAGGAGTGATGAACGACATCAGCACCTGGCATATGGACGCGACGGCGTCGGCGGACGGTTTGCTGGCTTTTGGCACTGGCGGGACTTCAGATCTGCAGTTGATCTGGTTTGATCGCGAAGGAAAATCGCTCGACACCCTGGCCGACAACCTGACCAATCTGCAGTGGGCACGCATCTCGCCCCAGGGTGATCGCGTTGCTCTCCAGATCGACACAGGACAGAACGACATCTGGGTGCTGGACCTGGCGCGTGGCGTGCGCACCAGGCTTACCTTTGGAAACGCGTCGAGTACGTTTCCAGCATGGTCGCCTGATGGCAAATGGATCGCCTACGCCTCGGACCGCAATGGTCGCTCCGCCCTGTTCCGCAAGCCCTCCGACGGAAGCGGGGCCGAAGAACTTTTGCTCAGCGATGACCACCAGGTCCTTCCGAACGATTGGTCGCGGGACGGTAAGTATCTGCTGTACTCCCGCGGGGGCGGAATCGATGGCGAGATATGGGCGTTGCCCCTGGAAGGGGAACGCAAACCGTGGCTCGTCATTCCCCACGCGGCCGTTCTCATCAGCGCACAGCTTTCCCCGGACGGGCACTGGCTCGCTTACGCCTCCAATGACTCCGGCGTGGTTGAGTTGTACGTCGTGCCCTTTCTCGGAGGACAAGGCAAGTGGCAGCTCACGGCCCATGGCGGCGCGCAACCCAAGTGGAGCGGGGATGGCAAACAGCTCTATTTTATGGATCAGACTTACAACCTGTTCACGGTCCCGCTGAAGGAGGTGGGCGGCGCCCTTCAGTTCGGCGCGCCGCAACGGCTGGTCAGCAGCAGCTCCTGGTCAGCTCCTCAGATTTTTTACGACGTTACTCCCGACGGCAAGAAAATCCTGTTGAACCGGGTTGCGCAACAGGTTAACCAAACCATAACCGTCGTCACCGACTTCGCGGAAGGGTTGAAGAAGTAGGGTTTGCAGAAGTGACGGAAAGCGAGTGCGCGACCTGCCAAGGCGACCGCCGATGCTCCCTTTCCCAACTTGGGAAACAGGCCTGTTACTCACTCGATTCAGCGGCTTTTCCCAAGCAAAAAAGAAGCCGATTTGTGGTATAATTTCACTAGTGTCGAGTCGGCCCTAAGTATTAGGAATTTCAACAACTTGAGTCCTTGGGAAGATCGTCGGAGCGAGCTCCTGTCGAGACTGAATTTCCAGCCGCAATTCGAAGATTGACAGCTCGGTTTTGCAGAACAATTCGGGACATTTTCGCGGAGCGGAATGGCCACTAAAGAGATCACTTCCATCGCTGAAACTAAAACCAAAAACGGGGTCGTAACTCCAATCGCTTCCACGAACGGCGGAGGCAACGGCAGCAACAGCGACTACAACGCCGACTCCATCAAAGTGTTGGGCGGCATGGAAGCGGTTCGCAAACGTCCTGCGATGTACATCGGATCGACCGGCGAACTCGGCTTGCATCATCTCGTTTACGAAGTAGTGGACAATTCCGTCGACGAAGCTCTCGCAGGATTTGCCACTAAGATTGAAGTCACCATTCATCTCGACAACTCGATCACGGTCATCGACGATGGCCGAGGTATTCCGGTTGACGACATGGTGATCGATGGCGAGAAAGTTTCCGCGGCACAAGTTGTGATGACCACGCTGCACGCCGGTGGAAAATTTGATTCGTCTACGTACAAAGTTTCCGGCGGACTGCACGGCGTAGGAGTTTCCTGCGTGAACGCGCTGAGTGAAGATCTGGAACTGGAAATCTGGCGCGACGGCGCCACCTGGCAGCAGAATTATTCCAAGGGTGATCCCACCAACAAGCTGCACAAGACCGGTGTCGCCAAGGTGAAGACCGGGACCAGAGTTCACTTCCTGCCCGACCGGTCAATTTTTACGGAGACGCAATACAACTACGACACGCTGGCACAGCGTCTACGCGAACTCGCATTTCTCAACAAGGGATTGCTGATCACGCTGACCGACGAGCGCAATACAGATTCGAAGACCGGCGAGGCCAAGCACACCGATTTCAAATACAACGGCGGCATTGCCGAGTTCATCAAGCATCTCAATCGCGGCAAGCAAGTGCTGCACGACAAGCCGATCTATATGGAAGACGACCGCAACGGAATCCACATGGAGATCGGGTTGCAATACAACGATGCCTATTCGGAATCGGTATTCAGCTTCGCCAACAACATCAACACCGTCGACGGCGGCACGCATCTCTCTGGATTCCGCACGGCATTAACCCGCACCATCAACTATGCGGGCCAGCAGATGGGCTTGTTCAAAGACGTCAAAGAAAATCTGACCGGCGACGATGTTCGCGAGGGACTCGTTGCTGTGATCAGCGTGAAGTTGCCGCAGCCGCAGTTCGAAGGCCAGACCAAAGGCAAGCTGAACTCCGACATCGCCGGCACGGTCACCCAGTTCGTCAACGAACGACTCGGGGCGTTCTTCGAACAGAACTCAACCGTCGGACGCAAGATCATCAACAAGGCAGTCGATGCCGCGCGCGCCCGCGAGGCCGCCCGGAAAGCTCGCGACCTGACCCGCCGCAAAGGTGCACTTGATTCCGGCGGTTTGCCCGGCAAGTTGGCGGACTGTTCAGAGCGCGATCCCAACCGCTGTGAATTGTTTCTAGTCGAAGGCGAGTCTGCCGGTGGGACCGCGAAGCAGGGCCGTGACCGCCGCTTCCAGGCGATCCTTCCGGTGAAGGGCAAAATCCTGAACGTAGAAAAAGCGCGCTACGACAAGATGCTGGCGCACGAGGAAATTCGCGCCATGATCACGGCGCTCGGCACCGGCATTTCAAAAGAAGACTTCGATCCCACGAAAGTGCGCTACGGGAAGATCATTCTGATGACCGACGCCGACGTGGACGGCAGCCACATACGCACCTTGCTGCTGACGTTCTTCTTCCGCCACATGCAAGAACTCATCAAGCGCGGGAACGTGTACATCGCGCAGCCGCCGCTGTTCTCGCTGAAAAAAGGGAAGTCGCAGCAGTACATCAAAGACGAACGCGAATTCGTAAAAGTGATGGTCAAGCGAGCCGCCGATGGCCTGAGCGTGCGTTATGGCGAGGGCGCCGCCAAAATCGAAGGCAAGGATCTGGCTCGGTTCATGACCGTGCTCGACGAGTATCTGGGCTTCTTTGAAAAGCTGGATAAGCGCGTGCGCAACGAACGTGTCACCGAACTTGTTCCCAAATTCGACTTGGCCAAGCGTGCCGATTTTGAAGGCGACAAGAAAACTCCGCCCAAGAAAATCGAGCGTCTGGAAAAAGAACTGAAGAAATTGCAAAAAGAAGAAGGCTTCAAGAGCGTGGAGGCGCGCTTCGACGAAGAGCACAACCTGTGGGAAGTGAGCTTCGTCAACAAGCACGGCGCCGAGCACGTCATCAACTGGGTGCTGGCTTCGAGTGCGGAATGCCGCCAGCTGATCTCTAAGTACAAGCAGATCGAGCCCTACATGGAGCCGCCATTCGTGGTTGAAACGTTAGCCAAGGCCGCGCCGGCAAGCGGCAATGGAGAAGGTGTCGAGGACGAAGACGCATCCGCCGACGGAGACAAGACCGAGAAGAAAACGGCGAAGCCTGCCAAGCGCAAGACCGAAATCGAAGTGGTGGAAAAGACGAATGTCCGCGAGCTTCGCGACTATGTCATCAACGAAGGCCGCAAAGACTTCACCATTCAGCGCTACAAAGGCTTGGGCGAAATGACCGCGCCGCAGTTGTGGGAGACGACTATGGACCCCGAGCGCCGCACCCTGTTGTCGGTGAAACTGGAAGACATCGCCGAGTGCGAGACCATCTTCAGCACGCTGATGGGCGAGGACGTGGAGGCGCGGCGCAAGTTTATTGAGGAAAACGCGCTGGATGTGAAGAATTTGGACATCTAAACCTTATTCGCCACGGGTCTTCACGGATTCACACGGATAAAGCGGGAGTAACACTCGGGCGGCTTCGGTAACCAGACTCAGCTCAAACACTTTCAGGAAGCTTAACCGCTTCGTGTTCTGGTTTTTCCCCTCGAAACACCCGCGAGACGCCGCGCACGATGCGGCGCATGGGCAATTCGCCTTTGGCGTCGGCGAAAAAGATCTCGCCAATCCGCGTCCCGCGATAGTACCAGCGCTTGAGCAGAGCGAGATGCTCCATGGTTTCCAGCGCAGCTCCTGTTTTCGCAGGCGTGAAAGAATCCAACGCCGCCTGCACCCTCGATTCCATCGACTGCGATTTCGCGTGCTCCGCAGACTGAATGAAAAAAACAATCGGTCCGCGGATTCTTCCCGCATCGATTCGAAACAACGCGACCGAGCCTGCGAGATGACTCGGCTGAATCATCAGTGCAGAAAATCGGTCGAGCCGCCGCACAATCTCCGGAAGCTGGCCCAGAATGGGCTTGAGTTTTTCCACGCGAAGGTGAATCGCGGCCGCGTCTTCAAACGCAAGCGTGGCCGACGCCGCTTCGCGCTCCGCCGAGAATTCGCGGAGAAGCGAGTCTCCTCCAGAATCAAAATAGTTTTGCACTCGGTTCACTTCGGCGGCATAGTCCTCATCGCTACAGCCCTTGAAACACGGAGCCAGGCACATTTTCATCTCGGAATAAATGCAGCCGGGAAATGCCGGGTCGGGATGTAGGTCATCAACGCAGCGCCGCATCTTGAAGAAGTCGAGCGAGTCGTTCATGAACTTCTCGGCCGCAACCCGCGAAACAAATGGGCCATAGTAGACAGAACGCCCGTCCAACCTCCCAAGCCGCGTGGTAATCGAGGCACGCGGAAATTCGTTTTCGAGATGCAGCTTCACAAACGGTGCGAATCGGAAGCGTAGCCGTTGCTGATAAGTCTTCGGGAAAGTGACGCGCAGGACACTGTAGAGCAGGAAACCAGATTCAAAGTCAGACCCGGTGGGCGCATAGTCGATGACGTGCACGCGTTCTCGCAAGTTCAACTTTTTTGTGCGCTCTTCCACGGGCCCGAGCAGCCGCTGCAACCGCCGCCGCAGATTCGCTGTTTTGCTGACATACGGCTGGGCCTGCGGATCGGCTCCGCGCAGCAGAAATACAGCCGGCGCGGCGGGAACCGAGGAGAATATTTCGGCGTCCCGCTCAGGCGCGAATTCCAGGCGCTCAGTCAGCACAGAATGATTGTAAGCAAGTCTTCGCCGAGGAGCTGTCTCTTTAGTGAGTCCTATCTGAAACTGGCGCTGCGAAATTTCTGGCGGAAGTCCGTGCCTTCCAACGTGACGATCCGGCACATCTCATGCAGCCGCGAACGCATACGTTCGCCAATCCGGTCCCCCAGCGTTTCTCCCCGGCTCGCGGCCCTAGCGGGCGAAATGGAACCGCTAACGCCCGCCGCCGGTTGATCGTCAAAATTAGTGGTAATGATCGTGGTGCGGTTGTCGTTATATCGCGTATTCAAAATTAAGCTGACCGTGTCCCAAACCCACTCCGTCGGTTTCACGGCTCCCAACTCGTCCAGCACCAGAACATCGATTTCAAACACCGGCCGCAGCACATCCAGCTCCGTGGTCTGCACGGTCGAGTTGTAGGAATTCTGAATTTCCTTCAGTAGTTCGCGGTAGTCGTAAAACAGACAGGGAACGCCTCGATTGACAATCAGCTCCTTGATGATTCCAACCGCCAGGTGAGTCTTGCCAGTCCCGATCTTGCCAATGATCAGCAGGCCTTTATCGCCGCGGGGATCGCATTTCTTCGCGAAGCCGGAGGCAACAAAGTGGGCTTCCTCGAGCGATGGGTCCGCCCCGGGGAAATCAATGTCATAGTTTGAGAGTTCGCAATGCTCGTACCGGCGCGGAATGCGGGCCGCGTTTAGAAGCGATTTTCCCCTCGCCCGCAACTGGCAATCGCAGCGCGTTACGCGGCGATCGTTGGTGCTGCCGCCAGCGCCGACGGCTTTCCATCCCGTGCCCTCACACAGCGGGCAGACTTCCGCCGGAGCCTTGATGACCTGCGATCCTTCACTCTTCGAACCGATTATTCTCAATCAAATTCCCCTCTTTCGACTTTGCACCCGAGGACGCTTTCCGCGCAAGCCGGAAACCATGTCTCCCTGTGTACAACCTGTGAACCCAGGCTGTAGCCTGTGGAGGGCGTAGGAAAACCGGCTCCCGAGGTTGAAAAGCCGCCCGGGGAGGCCCAATTCGGGCCTAAGGGGTGCAAAACAGGCTTCCGGCGCGGATTTTCACAGTTGACTTTCGCCGCAGACGGAGGACAATACGAGCCGTCAGGTTTCCCAACTCAGCCATAGCAGCCATTCCCGCCAGTTTGGGCTGGACGAGCTAGGCTGGGCAGAAAAGAGACCTGCGAGGAGAATCTCATGAATAAGGCCGATCTAGTTGACAAGATCTCAGGCGCATGTGAAATCAGTAAAGCGCAGGCCACGACTGCCATTGATACCGCCGTGGACAGCATTA
>Ga0073928_10007465_pt1 | contig 14145 bp, 9 predicted proteins | sample PaiPotPPA55metaG_FD_76969 | JGI IMG/M metagenome (GOLD analysis project Ga0073928, IMG submission 76969) | Iron sulfur acid spring bacterial and archeal communities from Banff, Canada, to study Microbial Dark Matter (Phase II) - Paint Pots PPA... ... | reverse complement strand
GCGAGATCGATCACGGCGCCGGAGATCTCCCCGTCGTCAAAGGTCGCGAAGGCCTTGGTGCCGTCGGGCGAGATGGCCAGCCAGGAGATGATCTCCGCTAGTGGGATGACCTGGGTCAAGGTATTGGACTTGGTGCTGATCACGCCGATCTGCGCGCCAGGTCCCCAGGCGTAGACCGCTCCGCCGCTCGGCGAGACGGCCAGCCGCAGGACGTTGCTGTTGACCGGGATCGTCGCGATGACGGTGTCTGTGTCGGTGGCGATCGCGGTGACCGCCGGCGTCGCCGGGCTCACCGCACTGTTCTCGCCGAGCACATATGCCGTGGAGCCGTCGGGCGAGAGCACTACATCCGCCTCGTCGGGCTGCGCGGGAACTGTCGCGGTCACCGCGTCGGTCGCGGTGTCGATCACCGTCAGGTCGCTGCCGTCGAGGTTGCTCACATACAGGGTGCTGCCGTCCGGTGAGATCGCCTCGGCGGGCACGAGGCTGCCGACGCTTGTGGCGCCCCCGGAGATCGAAGCGGTTACCGTCATAGTGCTGAGATCGACGATCTCGATCCGCACGCCGACGACCACGTAGGCGGTCGCACCGTTCGGCGAGAGCACGAACGACGTCGCGCCGTCGGGCAACGACGCGTGGCCGGTGATCCTCAGGTCCTCGGCGTTGATCGATACCAGCGAGCCGTTGTACTTGACGTACCCGTAGCCGGAGCTGAGCGCGTACAGGACCCGGCCGCCCGGCGCCGCGGTGATCTCGTCGAGCCCCGCGCCGATCCCGTCCGCGTAGCCGACCGGGATCTTCCGGGCCACCGTGCCGGTGGCCGCGTCGACGCCGTACACCGCGTCGTCCGTTTGATTGGTCGTGTAGACGATCGTGGTCGGCGGGACGTCGGCGCGTGCCGTGGCGGCGCCCATCGCGGCACCCGCCACCAGCCCGACGGCCACCAACGCCGCAGGTAGCCGGGATGAGACCCTCGTTGCCGACATCGTCATCTCCAGGTTCCTCGATGGCAGGGCACCGCCGTCATCGCCGCACCGGCAGCAACACAGTGCCCTTAGTCGAGGAGTCAAGCGTCCGGCGGTAGGGCGCGCAATCAAAGTGCCTGTCTGATTGGCGCCATGGAAGGAACTCGCCGCGCGTCGTCAGGAGATCCCTGCGTGGACGGGTCAGCCGCCCTGGTAAGTGATCTGCGGACTGGCCTCGTTGTGGGCCGAGCCGTTGATCCCGGCATACGACTGATAGGTACCTGCCGGCGGACTGTAGGGTCCGCCGGTGATCGAGCATGAAGCGGCGCCGCAGGATTCGGAGGTGGTTTCGAGGTACTGGCCGCCCTCGGCCAACGAGATCTTGATATCCGAGATCGTCTGGCCGTTCGACTCGGTGAATGTGCCCTGGATGTACAGCCCACCGTCACTGCCGATGCCGATGCACGCCGTCTTGCTGATGCCGGAGCGGTTCACATTGTTAGTCGCGCACTGCCAGTCGACGGTTACAGTGCCCGAGTTCTGCGTGGCCGTGGCTCTCGCGGCCGACGGCGTCGCCGACGCGGCGGCGGTCGACGCCACCGAGCCGTTCGCCGACGAGCTGCTCGGCACAGTCGATATCGAAGGCGAAGGTGTCGCGCTTCCCGCTGTGCCATCGGCACCCGGGCTCGGCGTTCTCGTGGTCGAAGCGGAAGCTCCGTTTGCGGCCGTTGGGGTCAATGTCGTCGTCACGGTGCTCGTGAACGCCGCCGACGGATTGCCCAACGCCAGGGCCGACGAGGCGGCCGAGCCCGCAGCCAAGCTGCCCGAAGGTGAATCGCCCGACGTGTGGATGAGCGCGAGCGCGACAGCGAACACCACGGCGCCGGAAAGCACCGCAAGCCCGATGCCGCGAGCGCCGCTGAGCGCGGAACGGCGCGGCTCGGTGGGCGACTCGACCCGCGCCGTTTCAGTCGGCGTAATCACTGCCGGCGCTGTCGGCACGGCCGGCGCGACGATCGTCAGCATCGCGGACCTAGGTGCCACCGCGGCTGGTATTCGCGCTATCTGTACGGTGTTCTCGGTCGCCGAAGCCGACAGCGCAGCGATCATCGGCGCGATCTCGCGAAGCAGGTCGGCCAACTCTGAGGCTGTGGGTCGCTGTTGCGGGTTCTTGCCCAGGCACGAGGCGACCATCGGCCACAGCGGATCCGGGATCTCGGGGATACGCGTTGGCTGGACCTCGCGGTGCAACCGTCTGACGTCATCGGGCGACGTGCCGGTGAAGGGCGGCCGGCCCGCCAGCGCCTCGTACAGCACGACGCCGACCGCGTAGACGTCGGAGGCCGGGGTTGGCGGTAGCCCTCCGGCGCCGATCTCGGGCGCCAGATACTCGGCGGGCAGCACCGCTACGCCGCTGCGGGCGGCAAGGTCGGCCAGCCCGAAGTCGGTCAGCCGAACCACCCGCGGCGCCCCGGATCCCGGGTCCGAATCCAGCAGCACATTCGAGGGCTTCACGTCACCGTGAACGATTCCGGCGGCGTGCGCAGCCGCCAGCGCGTCGCACAGGTCCGCGACCATGAGCACGATGGATGCGGGGCCCGGCATCGGCACCTGCTGCCGGTCCAGCAGGGTACGTAGATCCTCTCCCGGTATCGGCCGCATGACGAGGGCGACCCGGTCCCCGTCCACCACAGCCTCGTCCGCGACGAGGATGCCCGGGTGGCCGAGCCCCCTGACCAGGTCGAGCAGCTCGGAGAACCCGGCAACGGCCGCTACGGCCACGGTCAACTCCGGCCGCAGGATCTTGATCGCCCGCTCGGTCCCGTCCGCCTGGGCCCGGACCAGCCAGATCGTTCCTCCGGCGCCCGCCGGATAGGTGGCGAGCAGTTCGTACCCGTCGCCGAGCCGCCACTGCGGGTCAATCATGTCTGCCGCCCCTTGAGTCATCGCCGCCGCGTCGTGCGAGAATGCCGCCACCCTGCGGACGCGGGCATTCTACGGACCCGTATCACTCCCAGTCGATTTCGTGGCGAGTATGAGACCGCCCGACCCGTCGCAATACGGGTCGGGGCAGAACGTCTGCCCGGCCTTGACCTAGCTGACCTAAAGCTGGGTGGCACCGCCGTCGACGTACAGTTCCGCGCCGGTGGTGAAGGAACTCTGGTCCCCGGCGAGATACAAGGCGGTGGCGGCGACCTCGTCGGGATGTCCGAGGCGCCCGAGCGGGGTCGGCGCGGCGGGGGCCTGATCGGTCTGCAGGAGCGCGGCCCGGAGTTCGTCGGCGCCAGGGGTCACCACCGGGCCCGGGGTCAGGGCATTGACCCGAATGCCTCGATCGGTGAGCTCGGCGGCCCAGGTTCGGGCGAGGCTGCGGATCGCGGCCTTGGTGGCGGCGTAGACGCCAAGGCCCGGAACGCCGAGCAACGCCGCACTGGAGGAGAGCAGGATCACCGAGGCGCCGGAAGACAGCAACGGGAGCGCCTTCTGGACGGTGAAGACCGTGCCCTTGAGGTTGATCGAGGTGGTGCGCTCGTACTCCTCCTCGGTGATCTTGCCGAGTGGGGCGAAGCCGCCGACCCCGGCGTTGGCCACCACGATGTCGAGCCGACCGCTGCGCTCGGTGATCTCGGCGAAGACTCTGTCGAGGTCATCGAGCTTTGACACGTCGCTCTGGATGCCGATGCCGCGGCCGCCGACCGCCTCGACGGCGGCATCCAGTTCGGTCTTGCGGCGGCCGGTGAGATACACGGTCGCCCCCTCGGCGGCGAACCGGCGGGCGATGGCCAGGCCGATTCCGGTGGACGCCCCGGTCACCAGGGCGGTCTTGTCATCCAGCTGTCCCATGAGATCCTCCGGATCATTGATGTAACAATATTGGTTACATTTCATGCCGAAGGAAACGCCTCGTCGTGGCCGGGAAGCCGGCGGTCGAGGCTAGGCGGCCTTCAGCACGTCTTGCAGCACGTCTTCGAGCGTGATTCCCGCCAACTCCTTGCGGAGGGTGGCCTCGATCCCGTCGTAAACGGCAGTCAGCGTAGGTGTGATGCCGCGGCCCACGACGCACTCGGGGTCGGGCGTGGAGTGGTGCAGGGCGAACATCGGGCCCGACTCCACCGCATCGTAGACATCGAGCAGGGTGATCGCCGACAGGTCCCGCGAGAGCGTCCAGCCGGCGCCCGCGCCCCTGCGTGAGTCGGCCAGGCCGGCCTTGCGCAGCTCGGCCAGCAACCGGCGGATCACCACGGGATTCGTGTTGACGCTCGCCGCGATCTGCTCGGAAGTGGCGACCTCATGGCCACGCCGCTGGTACAGCCCGACCCAGGCCAGCGTGTGTGCGGCGACGGTGAGCCTGCTGTTGGCGCTCATGTCACTCATCACCTCCGACCATGTAGTAACCGTAATAGTTACGACGGAGTGTGGCAAGCCAGCGAGGCAGCCGATCGGTCCCGGCTCCTGGCCTCTGCTCAGCGCTCGACTTCGCTGCCGTCCCCTGCCCAGAGCGTGTGGAAGCTACCGGGACGGTCTACCCGCTGGTACGTGTGAGCTCCGAAGTCGTCGCGCAGGCCCTGGATGAGGGCGGCGGGCAGGCGCGGGCGACGAAGCGCGTCCAAGTACGCGAGCGACGATGAGAACGTCGGCGTGGGGATGCCCGCACGTACCGCCGTCGTGATGACGCGGCGCCAGCTCTCCGCCCCCGCGGCGACGGCATCGGCGAAGTACGGCGCGACCAGGAGGCTCTCGAGTCCGGAGTTCTCGGCGTACGCTTCGCGGATGCGATTGAGGAAGCGCGCGCGGATGATGCAGCCGCCGCGCCAGATGGTGGCCATCGCCCCGCGGTCGATGTTCCAGCCGTACTCCTCGCTGCCCGCCTGAATGTGGTCGAAGCCCTGCGCATAGGCGACGATCTTCGACGCGTACAGCGCGTTGCGGACGTCCTCGATGAACTGCTTGGTCTCACCGACCAGGCTCGACGGGTCGGCGTCGGCGGTACGCCCCGCATAGGTGCGCTGAGCGGCCTGCCGCTGGTCGGTGTGACCGGACAGCGAGCGCGCGAAGGTGGCCTCCGCGATTCCGGTGATCGGGATGCCGAGATCGAGAGCGCTTTGAACCGTCCAGCGTCCGGTGCCCTTCTGCTCGGCGCGGTCGGCGACGATGTCGATGAACGGCTTGCCGGTCGCGGCGTCGGTGTGCGAGAGCACGTCCGCGGTGAGCTCGATGAGGAACGATTCGAGCTCACCCTCGTTCCACTCGCGGAAGATGTCGGCGATCTGCGCGGGGCTCGCGCCGAGGCCGGAACGCAGCAGATCGTAGGACTCTGCGATCAACTGCATGTCCGCGTACTCGATGCCGTTGTGCACCATCTTCACGAAGTGCCCGGCGCCGTCCGGCCCGACGTGCACCGCGCACGGAGTGCCGTCCACCTGCGCGGCGATCTTCTCGAACATCGGACCGAGCGTCCGGTAGGCCTGCTCGGAGCCGCCGGGCATGATGCTCGGCCCGTTGAGCGCGCCCTCTTCTCCGCCAGACACACCGGTGCCGACGAAGTGCAGGTTCTTGGCGGCGAGGTCCTTCTCCCGCCGGATCGTGTCGGTGAAGTGTGTGTTCCCGCAGTCGATGACGATGTCGTCGGGCTCGAGCAGGCCGGTGAGCTGCTCGATCACCGCGTCGGTGGCCGCGCCCGCCTTGACCATGACGATGACCGCGCGCGGCCGGCTGAGCGAGGCGACGAATTCCTCCATCGACTCCGACGGCACGAAGTCGCCCTCATCGCCGTGTTCGGCCACCAGGCTGCGGGTGCGTTCCACGCTGCGGTTGTGCAGCGCCACCCGGAAGCCGTTACGGGCCAGATTGCGGGCCAAGTTGCGTCCCATCACCGAGAGTCCGGTGACTCCGATCTGCGCCTTCGCCTGCTCGGCCATGTCTGCCGCCTTCGCTGTGTCCGGGGGACTCCGACTCGGCATGCGTTCCCGCTTCGCGGCCTGTCAAACATGACATAACAGGATTAAGCCGGACTACTCGCTACGGTTTCACAAGCGGGAAGCGGCTCATGCCGTTGGCCGTGCAGCTCTCGGTGGGACTCTGCCAACGGCTGGCCGGCGAGCCGGGCGGTGACGCCGGCGTTGAAGTTGGGGCATTGCGTGATGTCCTCGTGAGGGCAGCTCAGCCCGTGACTGATGGCCTCGCGAGCGGCCTGCGCCCTGGCGATCTGCTCGTCGAGTTGCGCGATCTTGCGCTGCGCGAGCTGCTTCCAGCCAGGCGTGCCCTCGCGTGGTGCCAGCAGGGCTTTCTGCTCGGCGAGGGTGAAGCCCGCGTCGCTGTAGAGCAGGATGGCCGCGACACACCTGGACGCCGATGCGGGGTAGCGGCGCTGCCCTGAGATCCTGGTCGGCGCAGGGAGCAGGCCGAGTTCCTCGTAGTAACGCAGGGCCGAGGTGGTGACTCCGGCGCGGCGGGCCAGTTCGCCGATGGTGAGCAGGACGCCGGGTGTGTTGACTTCAAGTGCGCTTGAAGGCGTTGAGTGCCAGTCATGGGAACTCGACATGAGGGAAGCATGCCACGGGCGGTACGGCGAGTGGCGACCGCCGCCGTTGAGTACGTCATCGGGCACACCGGGATCGCCGTGGTGCGCGCCCTGGACCGCGACGTGGTCGGCCAGGGTCATCATCCGCGGGGCACGGCCGGGAGCGTGACCGGCTGGGTGTTCGCCCACCGCCCGTCCAACCGGCAGCGCAACCGCTGGGTGGTCTCGCACCTCGATGTGCAGCCCACTGACAAGGTCCTGGAGATCGGCTTCGGCCCCGGCATCGCGATCGCGGAACTGGTCCGGGCCGGCGCGGGCCACGTGTACGGCATCGACCATTCCGCCGTGATGCTGCGGCAGGCCTCCAGACGCAACGCCGCCGCCATCCGGGCCGGCCGGGTGGACTTGATCAGTACCTCCGTCGACCAACTACCGGCCGCTCTGGACGGGCCCTTCGACGCCATCCTCGCCGTCAACTCCCTCGGGTTCTGGCCCGAGCCAGTCGAACGGCTCGCCGAGCTGCGCCGCCGGCTCGCACCCGGTGGGCGTCTCGCCATCGCCTCCCAGCCTCGCTGCGTCGGCGCCACCGCCGACACGTCACGCAAAGCCGCCGAGGAGGTCGAGAAACTGCTGAGGAGCGCCGGCTTCACGCATATGCGTACCGAGACCCTCCCCCTCAGCCCGCCGGTGATCTGCGTCCTCGCTACCTAACCTAACTGCCGGCCGGGTAAGTCTTGAGGATGTTGCCGTGGATGTCGGTCAGTAGGTAGCCGTCGTCGTACGCGTTGGAGCAGTAGACGCGCAGCGAGGTGCCAGTGGCGAAGGCCCAGTTGGGGTCGACGATCACGTAGTGGTCGGTCGGATTCGTCACATTGAGGTCTGTGTCGGACTTCTGGATCAACCCGGGTATCACGCTCCAGTTGATCGAGGTGACATCCACCGAGTTCTCTCCCTGCTCCACGTCGCCTCCGGCAGTGTCGGAGGTGATCTGGCCGTCTTCGTATGTGTAGTCGTCGTAGGCGTCGGGCATGGTCTTGCTCGGCGCCTCGACGTCGGCGTAATCAGGGTACAGAGTCAGCATGTAGACATTCGTGGTGCCGATCAGGGACGGCAGGGCCTTGACGAGTGTCTCGATGCCCGCAGGCGTCAGCAGGCTGCCCGATCCTTCGGCGCCATTGTTCGTCGAACCAGCCGCGACCGGCGTCGCCGAGGTGGACGCGAGTGCGGAGGCCGAGCTCGCATTCGGCTTTGGCTCACCGGTACCGGAGGCGGACGGGACGGCCGGATGGGAACGCGTCGCCCAGAGGAGGGCGCCGACCAGCCCCACCACGGCGGTGAGCGCCACCGCGACGCCGAAGAGGATTCCGTTACGGTTTCTGCCGTTCGGGGACGCGGGCAGGCTTGCATAGTCGACAGGCTGCGTCGAGTCCCGCGGTCGCGGCCCTGCGGCACCGCCGACGAACGCGGCCGCATCGGCGAGCAGCCGGTCAGCCTCTTCTGCTCGCATCCGAGCGGCCGGGTCGCGCTGAAGCAGTCCGGCGAGCACAGGGGTGAGCGGGCCGGCGTACACAGGCTGCGGAATCGGGGAGTCGAGCACGGCCGCCAGCGTGGCCATCGTAGTGGGCCGGCGCATGGGATTGTGTCCCTCGACCGCCATATAGAGCAGGATCCCGAGCGACCAGAGGTCTGAGGCCGGATCGCCCTCGACGCCACGCAGCCGCTCAGGCGCTATGTACTCAGGTGAACCGATGACCGAGCCGGTGGCGGTCAACTGCGTCGAACCCTGCAACGCGGCGATGCCGAAATCCGTCAGCACCGGCGTACCGTCGGGCCGGAGCAGCACGTTTCCCGGCTTGACGTCGCGGTGCTGAATCCCGGCGCGGTTCGCGGCGTCCAACGCGGCAAGCACTCCGCGACCGATCCTCGCCACGTCCGCGGGCGGCAGCGGGCCGTTGCGCAGCAGATCCGCCAGGGAGCCTCCGGTGACGAGTTCCATGACCAGCCAGGGATGCCGCAGTTCTGGCGTGTCCACAACGTGGAAGATCGTCACCACATTCGGGTGCTGCAACCGGGCCAGCGCCCGGGCCTCACGCAGCACCCGCTCCCGCTGCCGCGCTGCCAAGGTCGCGTCTGCCGGGTCGATCGACTCGTCCGGGCGCACCTCCTTGAGCGCCACTTCGCGCTCAAGAGCCATGTCGTACGCGCGCCAGACCAGCCCCATTGCGCCGCCGCCGAGCTTGTCCAGCAGCTGAAAGCGGACGTCGATGACCACCGGCTCTACTGGCTCCTCGATATTCACGCGAGACAGTGTAGGGAGGTCCGGTGACAGGTCCGGACCTTGTGTCAGCCCCTTGTCTCGGTGAACACGCCCTACGATCAGCTCGCGGGCATCAGCTGCGCCATGTTGAACTCGGACACGTTCTTGTTGTCACCGATGCCGCCGCCCCACTCCAGGTAGCCGTTGCGGACTCCGGTGTCCACGTTGTTGAGCATCGCCGAGATGGAGAACACGGTGTTCGGCGCGGCGTTCACCGAGGTGAGGTCGCTCCACGGCACCGCCAGCTGGTACAGGGTGGTGTGATTCGTCTCGTCCCTGGTGACATTGACGGTCGCGTTCGTGACCTGTCCGGCGCCTTGCGACGGGCTGGTCCACCGGTACAGCTGCGGGCCGCTGGGAGTGAGTGCGGCACCGTATTCATAGTGCCCGTCGATCGAAGCAGTACTTGTCGTGGCCGACGATCCCGGCACGTCCGAGGTGGCCGCGACCTGCAGGCTGTCACCCTGCCAGATGTTGGCGCCAGTGAAGTTCTGGGAGAAGGCGTTCTCGGTGATGTCCGCAGTGATGTAGAGGTTCGTAGCGTCCCAGTTGAACCACATCTTGCCGGACAAGTAGGACGATCCGCCGTAAGGCAGAGAGCTGACCAGCGACTGCCAAGTCCCGTTCGCTGTGGTGGCCAGGTCCACGTAGGGGCCGTCCTGAACATCGGCGACCGTCCACGAACTGCCCAGGCTCTTGTAGACCACGGGCAGGAAGGTGATGTGCCCGGACAGGGCCTCCGAGGACAGGCCGCCGGAGATCACGCTCGTCACCGTCAACGGGTAGATGGTGGCGAAGCTGATTCCGGTCACGGGCACGGTCACGGTGGTGGTCGATCCGGCGGCGATGGTCGCGGTGACCGCCTCGGTGCCCGAGTTGCTGCCGAGCTTCCAGTTGATCCCCGTCACCGTGGTGGGAGTGTCTGATGGGTTGTTGAGCACTACCTGGAGGGACCCTGCGGCGGGGCTGGTCCCGGTGATCAGTGGAGTGGCCTGTTCCGGGGTGGCGCCGGAGGTTACCGTTTCCGCGTTGACCGAACCTTCGGTGTACGGCCCGGCTGCGCCGGTGAACGCCGTCGTCGCGTCCAGTTCGGTCTGGGTGCCCGGGCTCGCGGTGCTCGGGATCGTGACGTTCCAACTGGCCGTCACCTGCTGACCGGGGCTAACTCTCGGCAGCGATACCGGTGTGGTCGCGGCGACCGTCCAGCCGCTCGGCGCGGTCAAGCCGAACTGGAGTCCGCGTACGTCCTGAGTGCCGGTGTTGGTGAAGGACTCGGTCGCGACGATCGTGGTGGCCGGCTTAACGATGGACGGAGCGTGCAGGGTGAACGGGTCCTGCACCACGATCGGGGCACTGCCGGTCACGCCGTTCACCTTCACCTGGATCGTCGCCGCGCCGGGCGCGCGCATGGTGACCACGCCGGCGTCGTTGACGGTGGCGACGCGCGGGTCGCTGCTGGAGTACGTGACGTGGGCGTGGGCCAGGTCGGCGAAGGACTGGTCGTTGTTGACCGCCTCGACGATGTTGCTGGCGCTCGCGTGGTTCTGCTCCAGCGCCGGGTTGGTGTCCGGAGCGATCCACGGGTTGGTGCCGGTCAGGTTCAGCGTCTGGCCGGGCGCGAAGTCCACCTGGTCGGGCTGGACCGCGACCGACTGCACCTGGGGCGTGATCGCGCCGTGCACGGTCACCGTGCCGGAGCCGACCGTGTCGGCCGCGTCGGTGGCGACGCGGAACTGGTAGGCGCCGTCGGTGACGACCTGCTTCAGGCTGGTCTCATCCCATTGGCTGAGGCTGGATACCTTCACCGACAACGTGATGTGCTGGGTCTGGCCGCGCTGAAGCAGCTTCGTCTTCTGGAATCCGGCGAGCTGCTCGTTCGCGACGTCATTGGTCCCGGCTCCCGGAGGGGCCGCGTACAGCTGCGCGACCGTGGTTCCGGCCGACGCGCCGGTGTTGGTGACGTCGAAGCCGACTCGCACTGTCCCGTCCGCAGACGCGGTGGCCGGGCCGACGTCGATGTTGGAGTACTTGAACGTGGAGTAGGACAGGCCGTAGCCGAACGGGTAGGTGGGCGTGCCGGTGAAGTACATATAGGTGCGGCCGAGCCCGTCGGTCTGAGACGGAGTCAGCCCGTAGTTGTCCATCGCCGCGAGCTGGGAGTCGTTGGCATACCAGGTGAAGTCCAGGTGCCCGGCCGGGTTCTGCTGCCCGAACAGCACCTGCGCGAGCGCGGTGCCCTGGCTTTCCCCGTTGTACCCGCTGAACACGATTGCCGGGAAGTCCTGCTGCGCCTGCTGGATGTCGTACGGGCCGTCGGCCTGCATCACCAGCGCCGTCCGCGGGTTGCCCACCGCCGCGACCTGGTCGATCAGGGACTCGTAGTTCCCCGGCATGGCCAGCGTGGTCCGGTCCTTGCCCTCGTCGGCCACGTTCAGGTCGGACCCGGCGAACACGATCACCAGGCTGGCGGTCTTGATCGCGGCCTGCGTCGCGGCCGAACACGCGGCCGGCGTGGTGGCCGTGGTGGAGGTCCCGCACGCGTCGAACGTGACGGTCGCCGCCGGGTTGGCCGCCTTCACCTCCGCGGTGATCCCCTGCACGGCGTTGACCTGCAACGTCGGGTCACCGGAGTAACCGCCGAGGGTCACCGTGTCCGCCAGGTCGCCCACGACGACCACATTGGACAGCTCGGCCGCGTTCACCGGCAGCAGCTTCGACGACGTGCCCGCCACGTTGTTGTTCTGCAGCAGGGTGATGTCGTTCGCTGCGATCGTCTCGGCCAGCGCCTGGTGAGCGAGGCTCTGGATCTCCGACTTGCTGATCGAGGTGTAGCCGACCTTACTGGCCGGGTCGAACTCGCCGGTCTCCATCCGCGTGGTGAACAGCCTGGTCAGGGCCGAGTCGATCACTCCGGTCGAGAGCAGCCCGAGGTCGATGGCCGCGCTGATGTTCTGCGTGGTCAGCTCGCCCCCGGAGCAGTTGAGCTGGGTGCCCGCCCGGATCGCAAAGGCCTGCCCGCCGGCCGCCGCGGAGATCTGCTGGCCGGAAGTCGTGTTCGTCCACGTCGTGCCGTTGGACGTCCAGCCCGGTGGCGCCCAGTCATGCGACGACGAGCTGTAGACGTCGCCGATCGCGCCGCAGTCGGAGGTGGTGTATCCGGCGAATCCGTAAGTCGCCTGCAGCAGCTCGTCGACCGTGTAGGTGTCCGCCGGGGACGGCGTCCCGTTGACCGCGTTGTAGGACGTCATGATGCCGGACACGTGCGCGTTCTGCACCAGGCTGGCGAACTGCTTGGTGTAGTAGTCCCGTATGTTCGCATCAGTGGTGTTGGAGCTGCCCGTGTGCCGGGAGTCCTCGACGTTGTTCAGCGCATAGTGCTTGGCGGTGGCGGCGACCTTCAAGTACGGCGTCTGCGACTGGCCGGTGATCGTCTCGCCCTGGTAGCCGTCGACGAACGCGTCGGCCATCGTGGACGTCAGGAACGGGTCCTCACCGAACGACTCGTTCGTACGGCCCCACAGCGGATCCCGGTCCATGTTGACGTTCGGCGCCCAGAAGGTCAGCGACCCGTAGTCCGCCGCCGACGGGCCGAGGTTGTTCTGCCCTGTCCCCCAGAGCGATTTATCAAGGAAGCCGCGGACCTCATCGGAGATCGCCGTCGTTTCCTGATAGGTCAGCTGCGGATCCCAGGTCATCGTGGACGCGAAATTCACCGGGAAGCTAGTCGCGTGCACCCCGCCGGTGACGCTGCCGCGATTAGAATCCGCGCCCAGCGTATTGACACCGTGCTGGCCTTCGCTCCAGTACGTGTACTGCTGCACTCCCAGCCGTGGGATCGCCGGGGCGTTGTTCGTCTGCAGTTGTGCGACCTTCTCAGCAAGCGTCATCCGCGATACCAGATCCGCGGCCCGCTCGGCGAACGTGTAGTGCGTGTTCATGTAGATCGGCAGCCCGCCTGTGGCCTGCGACGACCCCACCGCCGCGGCCGTTTGTGCAGCCACGCCCGGACCTGCCTGCGCGGTGGCCGGGACGAGCGCGACCAGGCTCACCGCACACACGCCGGCGAGCAATCGCGGCACCGGGAACCTGGGCACCTTCATAGCTGACTCCTCGCACGCAGCCTGCGGGTCTCTTACAGAAGGTGTATCTACAACCGATAGTGATATCGACGCAAGATCGCCGGAGAATCTTTCCCGGCTCAGCCGCTGACCACGCGAAATGACACCTCACGGTGGCCCGGTAGCGTTCAAAACGGCCGCGTATGTAAATTAACTAGGTACCGGCCCGGCCTGACCCGAGAATCCGCTGGAGGCCGATGTGCCGGGTGAGCACGGCCACCTGGTCCGCGAAATGCTCGACGAACTCAGCGGAACGCGGGTCGAGGCCGCAGACTCCTTCGATCACCTGCGGCAGCGTGGTGGGCGCCATCGCGGCGGCCATCAGTATCACCAGCAGACAGGCCGGATCGAGCTCGGCCGGGATCCGGCCGTCGGCCTGCAGGGCGCGCAGTTCCTCGACTCCCTCGCCGAGCGCCTGCGCACGCGGGTCATGGTCGGGGTCCTCGGCCGGCCCGATATTTGACGGCCCGCTCCACGCGAACAAGCGCGTCCCATGCGGATTATTGAGCGCCTCGAGTGCGTAGCGCCGAAGCTGCTCCGGAATCGGCGTGCCCTCCGGCGCGAGCTCTCGCCTGCGCTCCTGCCATTGCCGGGAGACGGCCTGGTAGAGCCCTTCTTTACCATCAAAGTAGTAGGAGATCAACTGCTGGTTGACGCCAGCTCGGGTGGCGATATCACCCACGTGGACCGCAATGCATTCCGCCACGCATGGCCTGCTCAACGGCCTGCACGACGTCGTGTCCTTCGACCGCCCCGTAACCGGCTACGAGATCACGGACTCCGGAACGGTGCGAGTGCACTTCGCCCGAGGTGGCACCGATGAAGGCGACGTACTGATCGGCGCGGACGGCATCGGTTCGCCGATACGCCGTCAGTTCCTCCCCCACGCCACCGTGAGGGGCCTCGGCCTGCGGTGCCGGCTTCGCGCCCATGCGCTTCCGCACTCGACAGCCAGACGACGGCACACAGGACTATCTGATGACCAGCCTCGTCGCGACGCTGGACCGCATCGGCATTCCAGACAAGCGCCTCTTCGCCCTACCGCCGCAGCAGCTGCACCACTTCGCGCTCGACGCGACGGCGAGTTGGCATCCAAAGCTCTCCGAGCTCATCCACCACGCCGACCCATACTCCTTCTTCCCCGTGGCGATCCGCGCCGGCGAGCGCGTCGAGCCATGGCAGTCAGGCCGCGTCACCCTGTTGGGAGACGCCGTGCACACCATG
>Ga0073928_10007463_pt1 | contig 14151 bp, 20 predicted proteins | sample PaiPotPPA55metaG_FD_76969 | JGI IMG/M metagenome (GOLD analysis project Ga0073928, IMG submission 76969) | Iron sulfur acid spring bacterial and archeal communities from Banff, Canada, to study Microbial Dark Matter (Phase II) - Paint Pots PPA... ... | reverse complement strand
CGGAAGCCAAGAGAGAGGCCCAATCTACGTGAGTCTTCATAGCCACTCTCCGAATAGTTGCGACAAACCGTCTTTCAGGGATTGAAAGTGTGCCTTTTCGAGCGCTTCGTATCTGTCGTTTGGCAAGAATCCTTTTAGCTCAGCCCGACAAAGGCCGTCTGTAACACTTGCAATGCGCTCCGCAATTTGTTCTTGATCGATATTTCCCAAAAGGAGATCCGCCAGATGATCGCGTAAATGACCGTTGAGTTTGGCACCTCGATCGAGGAGAAATCGGATGTCGTATGCGTCTCTGGCTTTTACAACCCTTCTGAGCAAGAACGCTTCCGCCTTTTGGAGCAGGAGGTGGTCTCTCGATACAAATTTGACATTCGCCGTGTCGGGTGTTCCCAGCCCCTCCATCATTTGCTCGTCGATTCCGGATTCAATCACGGATCCCATGCGATTTAGATCGATCGTAAATAAGACTCCGCCTTCCGGAGAGGACACGCCAATTTTGAGAAAGTCCTGATCGGACCGAAACACGTTCACTCCTAAAGGATGTCGTTCAAGCAGTTTCGCCAGGGGTTCTAATCCTTGGCGTAGGACGTCTGCCACTTGCTCGACAGGAGGCAGATCTCCCCGGAGGTGCAAATCCAAGTCGGCCGAATGCCGTACGCTGTCTTGGAACAGCACTAGGTTCGCTCCTCCGTAGAGAATGAAGGATTCTGGCCACTGCCGGAACACAACAGTGGCAGCCTCCCTCATGAGAGCAATGACCCGGGCTTGCCCGTCAGAGAAGCCCTTTCCGCGCAATGTCTCCAGTTGTTCAGCTAGATTCACTTATCTTTGTGAACTCCCCGCACGACTATACTCATGGTTCTGCTCACAACATACATTTATGTATGTAAAAAGGATCGTAATATAATTGTGAGCCACTGTACATACATATTTGTCAACTCTTGTCTAGGAGGTTCGGGAAGACGCATGGTATATATACCATGCGTCTTCCCTGCCTGGTTTACTAGACCCTCTCCGCTGGAGGTATGTATACCTCCAGCCGAAGCTAGCTTCGAGGTGGTCTTGTGCCGCCCCTGAAAAACTCCCATCGAATGGCGCTGGATGCATACTTCGATGGAAACAAACACTGCGCCTTCAACCTCGATGGGTTATCCGACTTGATTGCTGGAAATAGAGCCACATGGGGCTTTCCCAAGTCTTGGTCGATACAACATATCTCTCGAATCTTACTAGAGGGCGGATGGTTGCGAACAGTTTCCTTAACGTCAGACTTATACAGGTCGAAAACCCGATTTGCATCCAGACTTGCGTCACGATTTCAAATCGCTTTGTCAATTAAGAGGGGTTCATATCTGTCTCACGGAACAGCAGCGTCCCTGCATTCACTCATCGAGGCGGACGCCAGCATAACCTACGTCAATAAAGAGCAATCGCCAAAAAACCCGACCCGAAACTTGTCGCAGGACAGCATCGACCGCGCGTTCCTTCGACCGCCAAGAGAGTCCAACTACCGCTTCTGGCAGATGGATCCGCAAAATGCCACGCAGTATGTAATATTGAACGGCAAGTCCTCGCATGATTTGGGCGTTGAATGGACGGAGCGCGCTGAATTTGGACGACTGCGTTGTTCAAATCTCGAAAGGACGCTCGTGGACCTCGCAGTTCGGCCACAGTACTCAGGAGGTTCTTCATTAGTTCTCAGCGCATACCTCAAAGCCAAGGCAAATGTGGACGTAAATCGGCTCGCATACACACTCGAACAATTGAATTACGCACATCCCTACCATCAGGCAATCGGATTTCTTATGGCTAGAGCCGGATTTGAGCGGAGTGAATATGAACTGTTTAAGAAGCCGGGGCTGAAGTACAACTTCTATCTCAAGTATGGAATGGCAAAACCGTTGTACGATCCTGACTGGAAACTTTACTACCCGCAGGATCTCCATCTCTGAATGCCATTATCACCGGTCATGGGTGGAGGCACACCGTGTTTACTTGACCGTCGCCGTCTCGGTGTCCCTGAACTGATCGGCTTCCGCAAATCGAAAATCTACATCACACGTTAGGCCCACGCCTTCGGCCACCAGCCTTGGAAGATTGCGCCGCCAATAAGCTCCTTGTTCCAAGATCGCGTGACGATCACCCTCTAGGTGCTTCTTCGGGCATCCGCCCCAACAAACCGAAAGGAAAGAACACTTGGAGCACGTCGATAGTTCGGAAGGATTGAAATTTCTCCACCAAGTCTCATCCGAACCTTCTCTTCCTACCGCATCCCCAAGGATAGGAAAGAGCGCCGAAGTCTGCCTTTTCAAGGTCCCAACTGACCGGCTCGATTCTCCGACTTGTAAGCCGCAGCGGTAGAGCTTTGCGTCAGCGCCCAAGACAACAGAATCTCGCGCCAACGCGGCACAAACGGAAGTCCTAGGATAAGGAAATTTATCAGGGACTTCGGCCTCCTCTATGGAGATATTCTTTTCTGCTTCCTCGCGAACTCGCGCTCGAATCTGCTCATACTCTTCAATCGTGAGTTCGACCTTGCGCATAAATGCGGAATGCTCGGTATAGGAAGAAACACGAGCCGGTTGGAATACGACACGATGTTTTCCCGAAAACCAGCCCTTGCCCCTCGCAAACCTCATGAATGGAAGAACATCATCTTGGTTTCCCCTGTCTATGTTCAGACGGAGATCTACTCTGATGTGCTGGACCAACTCATCTACTAATTTAACGGCTTCGTCGAACGAAGAAGGCTTCTTAGGATCCGCATATCCTTTTCGGTACTTCCGCCTCTTGTCATGATTCGCACGCATTCCGTCGAACGATATTTGCACTTGTCGGATCTTGTTCCGCCGGACAAACTCGGCAACCCCATGCGGCCAGCACGTTCCATTTGAGATTACAGACGCCGAATACCAGACCTTCAGTTCGCCACATAGGTCCTGCAGCGCCTCGGACGCTGACTCGAAAAACTCAATGTTCAGCAGCGGCTCACCACCGTACCAGTCCACGTGCAGACTATCTTTTCCGCTATCCACCAGTACTCGCCGGGCGAGATTTACGACCTGTTGGATATCAGTCGCTTCCAGACGATCGCTAGAGCGTTCCTCGTAGCAGTAATAGCACCCGAGGTTGCAGTCCATCGTCGTTGTGATGGTCAGAACGATAGGAGTGCCGGTGACTGCGTCTCGGAAGCGGTCTCGGATGGCGGCCACCTCGTCCGTCCCGTCCTTGACAAGAAAACCTCCTTCCAGCAACTTGTCAAACAGACAGGCATCCAATTCTTCCGTGAGGATATATCGAGGAATTCCGCCGACTTGAGCTGCCAACCGATTCGCGTCCGGCCCGGCCAGGCTAAGGACTGCACCGCTGGCCGAATTGTAGAGCAGAAGTCCAGATTCAACTGGCACGACAAAATTGTAGCGAGAACTTCTAAAGGTCGCGCGTGGAGACAGGCTCATCGCAGTCCCGAGCTCTAGTACATTAATGGACGAGAGTGTGTGACGCAGCGTTAAGACGTTGCGTCACCTTTGTCGACGTCCATTACCGCAAGGCAGGTGCCGGACCCGCCACATAATCGGGCGCCAATTGCTTTCTTAACTGATCCAGCCTTCTCGCCTGTCAAGGAGACTGCTACGACTTGAAGTTTCTGGCCGACTTTTACTGAACCCAGCGGTTTCTTGACCCCGGAAACAATCAGATTCACTTTCTTGGGCGCCATACCTTCCTCCAATATTGCCTGGCGCAAACCCCAGGCACCTTGTCGCTGGCACGTTCCGTAGCAAGAGAGTTATGCTGCAAATACGTATCGCCGTGATTATGAGCATTATTTTCATCATGTCAAGCGTCAGTTGCTATTACCAAGGTCGCGATGCTCTTAGCAGGACGAGACCTGATACCATCCAGCATTCCAGCTTTGCGGAGAGCTACCAATGTTGCGTAGAAGCCAAATTCTATTGCTGGCAGGGGCAGTCATCGTGATTTCCGCCGCCGCGATTTCTCTGCCGAGATTCCTGGCGAGACCAAAGGACATCAAATCGGCCCTTGCCAACGCGTTGCATGTCCCTGACGAAAGAAAAAACGAATTCTTCATCAATCTACCGCCCGCGAATTCCCGCTATCCCGGCCCCATCCTCGCGGGCAATAAGCTGTTGGTTCTCCAACCCTCGATGGCGAATGACAGCGGTTTCTTGACAGGACAACACTTTAGCCTAACGGCCGACGATTCCACGGTTGCCGATGCGGCTGGCAGCCTTGATTCAGATCTCATCCGCAGCGCAGCGAAGGACAAGGAAAACTCGCTTGGCGCATGACTCAGTACGTAAGATCGTCTCTGCTCGACGCAAGCCCGCCGAATCTTGCCGACGTTTTCTCAAACATTACTGACTATGCGGGCACGGGCGAGATTACTCCGAAGGGCTCAATTAGCTGGAGTGATTTCACTTTGTTCAGGCGAGTCGCAGGAGCTGCGCGACTCTAAGACACACGACGAATGTAAACAAGGTGGCTAACGGTAACGCCGCCGGCAGCGATACGAAAGGTTTCCGCGCAAGTAGCTTTAGTCGCACATCGTGCCGCTTCCACCGCGAGAACTAGGCCGGACACGAAGCCCCGAATCATTTCGGGCACGGCGGCAGCCCCGCCTGCTTGAGCTTTTCTCGGTTCTCTTCCCACTTCAACTGCTGATTAACATACGGACGAATCAGGGCCTGCTCGTCGCGGCGGCGCCGGGGCAAACCGCGCGGGCCCGCAGTCTCCCACAGCCGTTTCATCGTGCCGAGATGGGCGTAAATTGCAAACATGTCGGCGCTCTTAACATCAGCTTGCATCCGGCGCATTTCAAAACGTCGGTCCACTTCTTTTGCGGTCGACCAGTCGGGGTCGTGCCCCATGGACGGGCCGCGGTTGAAGACGACAGAGATGAACACAACCTGAGCGTCTGCCGGCAATCGTTCAAGCCCCGGAAAGAGTTGAAGTGCCGCTGCTGGTGTCGCTTACGAGGAAGCGCGCCATTTATCTCCCCTTGAACTGGGCCGAAGTTGGACTGAATTTCAGGGGTTCACTCCAGGACGCGCCTGCGCGTCAGGTACTGCTGTGCCGGCTGGGCCAAAACGTTTCGGGGAGAGCTCCTGCCATTGACGAATTGGCATTGCAGGAGACGCTGCTTACTGACGCGCCTCAAGCATCAGACTCGGTCAAAGCTGTCTTCAACCGTTTGGAAGCGTTTGATTCCCGTACAAGTCCGACACAGCGGCGTATCATAGTCTTGTGAATTCACGGGTCTCTAGCGACCTCCTAGACCTTCTTCGCGCTGAGGAACGGAAAATGCTCGACACTTTCCCTCCCGTAGAGCGTCGAATCGCTGTTCTCGAACTTACCCGATCAATTGACCGTTTCTACCTCCGGCAGAATTCTCGGACCGAATCAGACACTCGCCGAGAAGAAGAAACAGACATGTTTTTCATCTACGGATGCAACAAGGCCCTGGAACTCTTTCTGGACGAATCGAGTCAGAAAGAGATGGTTCCTCTCAACAGGTCCACCGAGCAAACTCGGGCATGGGCAGATAGTATCCTTTATCACTGCGGTCAGATTGCGGTGTGTGAAAGGCTCCTAGACTGTGAGCGCGCGCAGCTCGGCAAGTTTTTAAACCATAACGGGACAATTCGTTTTGAGTACACGGAGCGTACGATTGGCCTCGAAGCGTACGAAGCCGAACAGTTCTATTGGCTGCGCGGCTTTGTGGCAGGGCGCGACCAGAACCGCATGGACTCCCTCAGGGAAATGCTGCCCCGGATCGAGCAGATCATGACACCCCTCGTTAGACCATGGCGGGACCACTACATCGGATATCAGACCACGCCCGAAATCGATTCTTATTTTCAACAGCGCGGCATCCTGCAGTGTCAAATCATGTTCGGACAGGACGCCTTTCCAGGAGAAGCTCGGTTCGGCGGATTGGAATTCGACGTTTACAGAGCTTCCGTCGCAACACTGGTTGGCTGGATGTTGAAACATCTCGACTACGCGAGAATATTGAAAAAGAAGCATCCGCATCTGGAAATCTCGAATCTGTTAACGATTCATCAGGACAAGAAGGTCCTCGCCGATTACCTTGCCGCTGTCTTGGAGATTGATCTGGCGGCTGCTGAGCAGTGTCTGCGTGTGGTCACGCTGACTCATGCTGATAAACCGCAACTCACCATCCCTAAGGGCCCTCCTGCACCGCTGGTTGAACTTGGCAGAGCACACGTATTGAAGTCCATAGCTGGCTGCCTGAATTCACCTTTCGATTTCATGGGCGCATCTCTCCGTCAAAAATATTCCGACGACTGGGACAGAGCCATATTACTGCGGGAGAAGCCCTTCCGGAACGAACTCTATTCCCTGTTTCCACAGCGCGAAATCATCCGCGTCCCTACCCAAGTAACAATCAGACAGGGCAATCGTGTGATCACGGATATAGACGCTGCCATTTTTGATCCTCAAAACAATATTGGCGGGCTCTTCCAACTGAAATGGCAAGAGCCATTCGGTCCCTCCATCCGCGCACGCGACTCGCGGAAAAAGAATTTCATCGGCCCGACAACGGCCTGGATAGATCAGGTCCTGAGATTTCTTCAAACTTTGTCCTCCCGGAAACTGGCCGATTCGTTCGGCCTGAGAAGCCGCGCGAAGTCAAACACGACGCAGATCTCTACCGCCTCTATCAGAAAGAGCTCGCCCGTATAGAGCGCGCCGGAGGCAGGCCGGTCCGCGTGCTCCTCGACTATGAACTCAAGCGGAATCTAAATCGCGATCTGGCCCTGCTGGGACCGGAAAAAGACGACCCGGAACGCAGGAGCGAGGTCGCCGAAAAGCACCACCTCCAGGTTGTGAACGGAAAGATTCCCGTTCCCGATCTGCGCGTCGAGTATGAGACCCCGGAACTCGAACTGCGTCACGTGGACCTGGAACTGGCGACGCGCGACTACCGGCCGCGCGCGATGGCCGACAAGGCTTCCGCCGGCTTCTCGCTCTATGCGCGTTCGGAAGATGCTTCGCGTTTGCGCCGCGTTCTCGACGAACGCGAAATCACCGCAGGAATCCTCACGCTATGAACATTGCCGCTACCCATCTCGCTGCCCTGAAAGCTCTCGGATACACCGAAACAGAGGCCCGGTTTCTCTACATCGTAGCGACGCATTCCGGCTACTTTGTGGCGCGTCAATTCCTCGCCTTCACCGACGCCCATTGGGGCAAGCGCACGACCATCTTCTGGAACAAACTTCACACCAACAGACACGCACGGACCGAATGCTTTCCAAAAAGCGGAACGGTCTATCACCTGTTCTCCCGCCGTCTGTATCGCCAGATCGACCGCGAGAACATTCGCAATCGCCGCGAACACGAAATCGAACACATCCAGCGGCGCATCGGAATGCTCGACTTCGTTCTCCTGAACCAAGGGCATCAGTACCTTGAAACTGAGCCCGAAAAAGTTCGCTTTTTCTCGAATCAATTAAACGTAGCGAATCAGTTCCTGCCCTCGAAGATCTACCACGGACAGACAACTTCCCAGCCGACCGTCCGCTACTTCGTCGATAAGTTTCCGATGTTCCTTGCTAGCGACACTTCTTCGCCTGTGGTGACGTTTACCTACGTTCACGCCTCAGAGGCAAACCTTACAGAATTCGTGCATCATCTCGAAACCTACCTCCCTCTCTTTCGGCAGCTTTCCGCGTTCCGATTTCTCTATCTGGCGAGAATCGATTCTCACTTCGAAAAGGCCACAGAACTTTTCGATTCTCTGGTCACCATTCCGCTCGGATCGGACGTTTCGGCGGACCTGTTGCGCTACTTCCACATTCGCAGGACCTGGGACCTCAGCCAGTACACGTCTCTCACCGAAGCTGACCTGATTTTCCGTAATCAGGCCAAAACCAGATTCGCTGGGCAACGCTTCGAACATCTCTATCGCGGCTGGAAAGTCGGACGAGTGACCGAGGGTGACATCCGCCAGGACTTTGGCGGTAGCCAGCGTCGCACCACCGCGCACTTCGCAGCTGAGGTGCTTTGTCCGTTTGCGGTTCCTGAGAAGGAACCTGAGGCAAAGGGGTGAAGAAGGTAAGGACTACACACTCCACCTTCGTCTTCACCTGTTTCTTCACCCTGTGGCGCCAGCAATTTCTTTGAGGAGAATCGGATGCATAACGCAGTGCAAGCAAAAGTCACCGTGGAAAAAACACCAAATCGGGCGGGAGCGACCCCGCTTTTTCGGCTTTCAGCCGCCCAAAAAGTTCGTGGGGTCGCTCCCGCCCTGCGGCACGGCAAATCGTGCCGGCCGTTTTTTCCACGGTGACAGGAAGCTCGGAAGAAACACAGGTCAACAGAGGAGGAACGTGATGCCGATCGTTAAGAAAGCACCAGGGATTATGACTCGCGAAGTAAAGCTCGAAGAGCCGGTCAACGAACTGCTTGAAGATTACGCTCGCTTCATCGAGAGCAACGCCGACCACGTCGTCAACGCCGTCCTGAAGAAGGTTCTTTGGCGGGATCAGGACTACCGCAAGTGGCGCGAAGCGCGCCGTAACCCACAGCCCGGCTCCGACAAAGGACACCCGGTCGAGGTGCGGGGGAAGGCCTAATGCAACGAACTCTCGAGTCGCGCGTGTTCATTTCGGCCATCCTCGCCATGGCCGCTGGCACGTTCCTGTTTTATGCCCATCCCTTTCCCGATCAGCAGATGTTTTTGCATGTCATCGCTCTGCGCGCTCCCCACGCTTTCCTGAGCTTCAAATACCTCTATTACGTGCTTCTTTTCACCACCCCGTACCTCGTCTGCTCGGCGGCGCTTTCGGGGCTCTACATCTTTACTCTGAAAGCGCGCCGCACTATCTCCCCTGGACGCCTTCCCCAATATCCCGACCCCGGCACGAGAGACGAGCTATTTCTTGTCGTCGGAGAAGTACATAACCCGCGCAAGCCGGTGCCCGCCAAGGCTCCGTATTGGCTCACGATTCCCGAGCGCGGTCTATTCACCGGAATCGCCATCCTGGGTGCTATTGGTAGCGGTAAGACGAGTTGCTGCATGCTTCCTTTTGCTGAGCAAATTCTCGCCTATAGAGCCGCCGACAAAGAGAGGCGTATCGGCGGTTTGATTTTGGAGGTAAAGGGCGATTTTTGCCGCAAGGTGAAAGACATCCTCGCGCGTCACCAGCGCGTCGAGGATTACATCGAAATCAGTCTCGATTCCGAGTACTGCTACAACCCTCTTCACAACGATCTCGACGCCTACGCGCTCGCCTACAACATCGCCTCGCTCCTCAATAATCTCTTTGGCCGTGGCAAGGAGCCCTTCTGGCAGCAGGCCTACACCAACCTTGTGAAGTTCATCATCCTTCTTCACAAAGCCGCCTACGACTACGTTACGTTCTTCGATGTCTACCAGTGCGCGATCTCTCCGCCGCTCCTTGAAGAGCGAATTGCCGAGGCCGAGGACATCATTCTCGGACGCCATTACGTGGCCATCGCGCCCAAAGTCTTTGGCGAGCGCACCGCCGACCTGGCGGGGCTCGGTTTCGTGCACGACGAGAGGGAAGACCGCTATCTGGCAGCTGCATCCCCCGAGTTGCGGGACATATTAAGGATGCGGAGCATTCCATCGGAGGCTCGCACGGTTCACGACCCGGCCCAAGCCGATCCCGAGAAGCTGGCTCAACTGGAAGCCGTCCAACGCTGGTTTCGAGATGATTGGAAACGCATCGAGCCAAAACTCCGCACATCCATCGTTGAGGGCGTCTCCGTCTTCCTCTCGCTCTTCGATGACAACTCCAAAGTGAAGCGAGTGTTCTGCCCGAAAAAGGAATGTTACGACCCCCAGAAGAACGCGGGCAACCGATTCGGCAAACCCCTGCCTTCGTTTAGCTGGCTGATTGAGAATGGCAGCGTCGCCGCTCTGAATTTCCCCATTGGTATGAATGCCGGCCTCGCGAAGGCTCTAGGCGTCATGATGAAGCTCGATTTCGAGCGCGCCGTCCTCAATCGCGTTCCGAAAATCGAAGCTCATCCCGAGCAACATTTCCGGCAAGTTCTCTTCCTTTGCGACGAGTACCAGCACTTCGCAACCGTGGGCGAAAGCGATCCGACCGGCGACGAGAAATTCTTTAGCCTCTCGCGACAGCCCAAGTGCATTCCCATCATCGCAACGCAAAGCATCAGCTCGCTGCGATCCGCGCTCCCCGCTGAAAGCTGGCGCACCCTTCTGCAGACCTTCCGCACCAAGATTTTCCTCTCGTTGTCGGATGATTTCTCCGCGAGGACGGCGAGCGATATCTGCGGACGCGAAGACCAGCTCAAAGTGAGCTACAGCTTGTCTGAAAGCGGGCACGACACCAAGGTCAGTTGGCTTACCGGCAAAGCCCTCTCGCACAAAGCCAATATCATCGCCTCGAAGAGCTACAACACGCAGAGCGACTACCGCTTCGACATCAAGACCTTCATGGAGTTACGCAATGCTCTTTCGGTGGTCGTTGCCTACGACGGAGTCAACCCGACGCCACCGATGTTTTGTTACCTCAAGCCCCACTACAACGACCCCAACGATTCGTACTTTATCCAACTCGCCAAAGGACAACTCTAATGAACGGATTCGAAATGATCCTGCCGTTTTTGAAGCCCATCGAGCACCTCATACTCGACGATTCCATCAGCGAGGTGATGGTGAACGGACCAGACCGGGTGTTCATCGAAAAACAAGGCTTCTTGCAACAGGTACCAGGGGTGTCTCTTGGCGAGCGATCCCTCATGGTCGCCGTGAAAAATATAGCCCGGCGTCTGGGCGACGACATCTCGGAATCGAAGCCCATTCTCGACTCGCGACTGCCCGATGGCAGCCGCGTCGCCGCCGTGATCCCGCCGTGCAGTCTCGCGGGCGTGACGCTCACGATCCGCAAGTTCAACACGCGCCACTTCGAGATGGAAGATTTGATTCGCGAAGGCACTCTCGATCGCGCCCTCGCGAACCACCTGGAAGACTATGTCCTCGCGCGCAAGAACATCCTTATTTGCGGTGGAACTGGCACCGGAAAGTCGACCCTACTTTCGATTCTCGGAAAATTCATTCCGCAGGACGAACGGGTGCTCGTCATCGAAGACACGGCCGAGATTCAATTACCGCAGCAAAATCTCGTTCGGTTTGAAGCTCGCCGAGAACAGAATGGCCTTCCTGCAGTAGCGATTCGCGATCTCTTGAAAGCAGCCCTCCGTCATCGCCCGGACCGTATCGTTTTGGGGGAGGTCCGCGGAAGCGAGGCGTTCGATCTCCTGCAACTCCTAAACACGGGACATTCGGGAACGCTATCCACGATTCACGCAAGTTCCGCGCAACAAGGCCTCGCGCGCTTCACCAGTTGTGTTTTGCAGAGCGGCGTGGAGCTACCTTTCAGAGCTATTAAGACAAACATCGCCGATTCGCTCAACGTAGTCATCCATGTCGAGCGCCGTCCTGGCCGCAGATACATTTCCGAAGTTCTTCTAGTCAACAGCTACGACCCGGATGCGGACTTGTTCGACTACGGCGCCGTATTCCTTGCCAAGCAGGACCACCCATGAGCACCGATAGCAAATTCGCGCCGCGAACTCTCACCGCTTCCGAGTATGTCCGGGAGCTTTTCGGGCCTGAGGATAATGCCGCGATCCTAGTGCGCAATCGCTCCACCGGCCACACCGTTCAAACCATCGCCAAGGCCGAGACCATCGCAAACCCCGATTTTCAATCTTGGCTCGCGGGTCAAAGCGCCAATGGTTACGACGTGTTCATGGGCATGAATCCGATTAAGGACGGCGCGTTCAGCCGGACCAAGGTAGATATAAAGGATATCCGCCACGTCTATCTCGACCTCGACAGAAACGGCGACCAGGCTCTCGGAGCGATTCGAGATTCATCCGAAGTTCCCGCACCGAACTTTGTACTCGATACCTCTCCGGGCAAACACCAAGTCGTCTGGAAGGTGAGCGGGTTGAGCCAGGGTGAATCGGAATCTCTTCTTCACAACCTCGCAAATAAGTTCGGGGGCGATCTGGCGGCGACCGACTCGACGCGCGTGCTGCGCTTGCCGGGATTCGCCAACCACAAACTTCCCGAGGAATTTATCGTCCAGGCGCGACAAGAGAGCGATGCGGTCTACACCCTACGCGACTTCACGATTGAGGAAGACTCACCCGAAGCTCCCCGGCACTTTAGCGACGCTCAAGATCGAAGACGGACGGTGCCGGGCAACCACCAAAGCCAATCCGAACACGATTGGGCCTACGCGAAACGCGCTCTCGCCCGTGGCGACGATCCCGAGGTAATCATCCAGCGTATCGCCGACTACCGCGCGGAAGACAAGGACAACCCGAATTACTACGCACGGCGCACCGTCACGAAGGCCCAAGCTGACCTGCACCGCGGAACGGCTACGTTGGGGGCGAACGATTCACAACGAATCGAGGGCGATCAACTCAACGAAGACCAAAGAGAGATCCGATGACTCGTGCCGCTCTTGTTGACACCCAACAACAGACCTCAAGACCCAAAGAGGAATACCCGCTAACAGTCCGAGAAGCAGCCAATTATCTTGGCGTCAGTCCCCAAACTGTATATCTTTGGGTTGAGCGAAAGCAGATTCCCCATCTCCGCGTAATGGGTCGCAACATCCGGTTCCTCAAATCGGATCTCGAAACGTTCCGCGCGTCTTTCAAACAGGAGATGGAGAATGTCTAGAACACGAAAGTACGACGGTGTGGTTTACCGGCGGGCTGGCACACAAATCTGGTGGATTCGCTATCGGGATCGCAAGGGAATTGCCCGGAGAGAGTCCACCCAGACCGCCGATTGGGATGAAGCAAGTAAGAAACTCAGAGAAAGACTTCTAGCGAGGGACGCCAATCTCCTGGAAGTCGTACGAAAGGGCGAAACCTTGACTTATGGGCAATGGTCGGATTCCTTCTTGGAGAACTATTCCAAGCCGCCCATGCGCGCCGAAGGCACGCACCAAGCGAACGAAAGGTGCATTAAACACCTGAAGGCTGCGTTTGGCGCAACCCGACTGGTGGATGTCACCGCTGATTCGGTTGACATGTATCTTCGCGAACGCCTTCGAGCACCCGTCGTCGTCAAGATGAAGCTCGGTTACAAGGAACTGCGAATCGTCAAATCCACAACGGTACACCAGGAGTTCAGAGTTCTCCGGCGTATGCTGAACGTGGCCGTTCGCAAGAAGCTCCTAGCTGTAAATCCCTGTTCTGGTGTTGAGTTTCCGGTCGCCGTGAAAGGTTTGTTCAGGCCGCACTATGTCGCGTGGTCCGAGCAACAAAAGATCGAATCCCACGCTCCGCAATACTTGCGGAATGTGGTTCGAATCATTACGGAGACCGGGTTGCGGATCTACAAGGAACTGATCCCGATGCAAAAGGACCAAGTGGATCTGCAAAATGCGGTGGTCTGGATACCGGATTCGAAGACTCCAAGCGGCACGGCCGAGGTTCCCCTCACCTTGCTCGCCATCGAGGCTTTCAAGAATCAGATGGCGATTGCGGGCGAAGGACCGTATCTGTTTCCGAGCGATCTGAATCCGACCGGACATCTCAAGAAGCTCAAGACCGTTTGGACGAAAACTCTGCGACGGGCAAAGATTCCCTACTTTCGGATTTACGACCTGCGCTCCGCGTATGCCACAAGGCTGAGCGCAGGAGGCGTAGCCGACGAGTGGGTAACGCAACTGCTCCGCCAGAGCGATGCGCAAGTCTTCAAGAAGTATTCCCAGATGAAGTTGCGGATGAAGCGCGAAGCCCTGGAGAAGCTCAACCGTCGAGCCAACGAAATGGTACCAGTAGGGGAGGCCGATGCTTTTTCGACCGCGCCATTGTGCACCGAGGTGCTCCAATGACGCATTCGTGCACAGTTCGTGCACAGTGTGCACGAATAACGGAGCGTTCGAGCCGAGGTGATTTTTCTAAGTCTTTTGCAATCAGGAAGAAGTTGGTGGACGTGACCGGGATCGAACCGGTGACCCCCTGCTTGCAAAGCAGGTGCTCTCCCAGCTGAGCTACACGCCCACGATTTAACAAGTTAAAACACTTTACATCAACGTTTTAGATGCTTCAAGTTGGGACCGCTTGGAACCATGATCG
>Ga0073928_10007462_pt1 | contig 14152 bp, 11 predicted proteins | sample PaiPotPPA55metaG_FD_76969 | JGI IMG/M metagenome (GOLD analysis project Ga0073928, IMG submission 76969) | Iron sulfur acid spring bacterial and archeal communities from Banff, Canada, to study Microbial Dark Matter (Phase II) - Paint Pots PPA... ... | reverse complement strand
GAAACCCGCCGCGGCGGGCGCCGGAGCCGAGCCCGCCGCGGGCGCGGCCTCCGGGCGGGATGCCATCACGGGGACAGGCTGAGCGACCAGCTGGAAGGGGAGATCGCGTGAGCATCTGGCCAGACGGGGCGCGGTGTGCTGCGGCGTTCACGTTCGATTTCGACGCCGAGGAGGTGTGGATCGGCGAGGATCCCGACAACGCGCACCGCCCGGGCGTGCTCTCGCAGGGCAGCTACGGCGCCAAGGTGGGCGTTCCGCGCCTGCTCGAGCTGCTGGACAGGCGGGGACTGCGGGCCACGTTCTTCGTGCCCGGCCGGGTGGCCGAGCGCTATCCCGCGCGGGTGAGCGAGATCGTCGCGGCCGGCCAGCGAGCCACCCTGCTGACGTTCGTGCTGCCAGCGTGCACACCGGCAGGCCCGATACCCGACCGACTCCTTGGCTGGCTCATCGCGCTGTCGGTGTGCGTTCCCGCGGCGTTGTTCGTCCTTGCGCCGCGACATCACGACGAGCTGCGCCAGCACGCGGCCCCGGTGTGCCGGACGTTGGCGGACTGTCTGCAGGGCGCCGCAGCGCCAACGGACATCACGCAGGCCATGAACGCGTTGTGGGACAACTACATCGGCGTGGACTTTCGTCCCGTTGGGCTGACCGCAGGCAGCCGCGCCTTGGTGCGCGTCGTGGACGACCTCGGCTGGTTGTCCGACCGGGTCACTGCGGAGACAGCGCGCCTCCTCGGGGACATGACGGCCTCGCTGGTACGAGTGCTGCGGGATTCGGCAGCGGTGCTGCTGACCCCCGACGTCGCTCAACGGGCGGCCGCTGCCGACGACCTGAACGCCGCGCTGGCCGAACTGGGCACGATCGCACGCGGTCGCTACCGCGAAGACGTCATCGAGATTCTCGCCGAGCCGGACGACGCCGCCGCCGTGGCGGTCGGTCGGAAGCTGTTGGGCCGTCGCACCTTCTCCGCGACCGTCGGTGTGACGGGCCGCCTGATCCGCAACGCCGCCGCCGCAGACGCCCGCCCGGTGTGGGCGCGGGCGCTCGGCCTTCGGCTGCCGGAAACCGGCACCGCGGACTCGGTCATGCCCGAAACCGTTGCGGTTGCCGTCATCACGAAGGGCTTCCTTGCCACCCGCGCTGTGGTGCTGCGCAATAGCCTCCGCACCGGTCTCGGCCTTGCGCTCGCCGTCGCGGTGACGCACGTGTTTCCGGTCCAACACGGGCTTTGGGTGGTGCTCGGCGCCATGTCGGTGCTGCGCAGCAGCGCGCTGACAACGGGCACCAGGGTGTTGCGGGCGGTGGCGGGCACCGCGCTCGGATTCCTGCTTGGCGTGGTCGTCATCGGGTTGGTTGGCGTCGACCCGGTCGTCATGTGGGCGCTGCTGCCGGTCGTGGCGTTCGGTTCGGCATTCGTTCCCGAGGTGGCATCGTTCATCGCAGGCCAGGCGGCGTTCACGATGATGGTGGTGATCATCTTCAACCTCATCGTGCCGACGGGTTGGCAGGTGGGTCTGATTCGGGTCGAGGACGTGGTGGTCGGCGCGCTGGTCGGTGTCATCGTGTCGGCGCTGCTGTGGCCGCGTGGTGCGACCGCGGCGCTGTCCAAGGCGATCGACGATGCCCGCACCGTCGGCGCACCGTTCCTGAAGGCAGGGGTGCAGCGCGTCACCCGCGGCGCATCGGAGGAGGCGACCGACCGGGTGATCACGCTGAGCCGCGCCGCGCTCGAGGCGGCCCGCACGCTGGACGACGCGGTGCGGCAATATCTTTCAGAAGGCGGCGGAAAGACCGATGTCCGGGCGCCGGTGATCACCGCCGCCAACCGCACGACCAGATTGCGCGCAGCGGCGGAGTTGATCGCCGATGTCGCACCGCCGCCGCTGGAGATCTACCCGCGCACCCGTGCGGTGCTCGAGGCCCATGCCGACGCGATCTGTGCGCGGCTGACCGGCGATCCCGGCCGGGAGTTCGACTCGATCAGTGACGACTTCGTGCTCGCGCTTCGAGCCGACGCCACCGGCGATGACCTCGCGATTTCGGCGGCGCTGCCGCTGTCGACCGTGGCGGCCAATCTCGGCGAGCTGGAACTGCTCTACCCACATCCCGCCGCGAAGGTACTGACCGAATGGGAGGGGACAAGGTGATGGTCCGATGAGCGAGGTCCTGGTGCTCGGCTCGGGTTTCGCAGGCCTCTGGGCGGCGCTCGGTGCGGCCCGCCGGCTCGACGAGCTCGGAGCAGCGCACGGCGGTGTGAAGATCACCGTGCTCAGCTCACAGCCGTACCACGACATTCGGGTCCGCAATTATGAGGCCGACCTGACGCCGTGCCGCATTCCGTTGCGAGATGTACTCGATCCGGCCGGAGTTGGGCACATGGCCGCCGACGTGACCGGGATCGACCCGAAATCGCACACCGTTACCACCTCTCTCGGCCCACACGGCTACGACCGTCTGGTGATCGCGCTGGGCAGCCAGGTCGTCAAACCCGACATCCCCGGTCTGGCTGAGTACGGATTCGACGTCGACACGTTCGACGGCGCGATGACGCTGCAGCGCCACCTGGCGGCCCTGGCCGGCGGCCCCCACACGCCCAGCGCGGCCACCGCCGTCGTCGTTGGCGCCGGACTGACCGGCATCGAGACCGCCTGCGAGCTGCCGGCGCGGCTGAGGACGCTGTTCCCCGACGTCGCGACCCGGGTCGTACTCGTCGACCGCAACCCACACGTCGGCTCGGACATGGGCACCTCGGCGCGACCCGTGATCGAGGCCGCGCTGAGCGCCACCGGGGTGCAGAGCCGCCTCGGGGTCGGCATCACCGCGGTGGACGAGACCGGGGCGACCCTGTCGACCGGCGAAGTCCTGGCCGCCTCGACCGTGGTGTGGTGTGCGGGCATGCGGGCCAACCCGCTCACCGCCGACCTGGGCGTCCCGCGTGATCGTCTTGGCCGTGTTGCGGTCGACGACTACCTGCGTGTCAACGGCGTTCAGGACGTGTTCGCGGCTGGGGACGTCGCGGCCGCGAAGATGGACGAAACGCACCTATCGGTGATGTCCTGCCAACACGGCAGGCCGATGGGCCGCTTCGCCGGATACAACGTCATCAGTGACCTGCTTGATCAGCCCATGCTGACCCTTCGAATCCCTTGGTACGTCACGGTTCTGGATCTCGGGCCGGCCGGTGCGGTCTACACCGAGGGCTGGGATCGCCAGGTGATCGCCACCGGCGCATCGGCAAAGAGCACCAAGTGCACCATCAACGCCGCGCGAATCTATCCCCCACTCAACGGAGATCGAGACGCGATTCTGGCCGCCGCGGCACCGACCGTGCAGTCACGGCCGGCAGGCGGTGCCGGCTAGCCGCCGACCGGGCGGTGCGGCATGAGCGCGTTTGGCGGAATGGCGCCGAACTTGCCCGCCTGGAAATCCTGCATCGCCTGGATCAGTTCGGTCTTGGAGTTCATCACGAACGGCCCGTACTGGAAGACCGGCTCGCGAATCGGTTGCCCGCCGAGAACCAGTATCTCGAGTGCCGGCCGGCGGGACTCTTGTGCGGGCTCGGCGGTCACGCTGATCCGGTCACCGGGACCGAGCACCGCGAGCTGTCCCTGCTGGATCGGATGCCCGACGGGGCCGACCGAGCCGCGGCCTGACAGTACGTAGACCAACGCGTTGAAATCGCGGTTCCACGGCAGATTCAACCGCGCCCCGGGCGCAATGGTCGCATGCGCCAACGTAATTGGTGTGTGCGTCGCTCCAGGCCCCTGGTGTCCGTCGATCTCACCGGCGATGATGCGGACCAACGCGCCACCGTCGTCCGACGACAGCAGCCTGACCTGACTGCCCTCGATCGCCTGATACTTCGGCGCCGCGAACTTGTCCTTGCGCGGCAGGTTCACCCACAGCTGGATGCCGTGGAACACGCCACCGGACTCCACCAGGTCGGCGGGCGGGGTCTCGATGTGCAGGATGCCCGAGCCGGCCGTCATCCATTGCGTTGCACCGTCGGTGATCAAGCCGCCGCCGCCATGCGAATCCTGGTGCGCGAAACGGCCGTCGATCATGTAGGTGACGGTCTCGAACCCGCGGTGCGGATGCCAGTCGGTGCCCCTCGGCTCGCCCGGCTGATACTCCACCTCACCCATCTGGTCCATGTGGACGAACGGGTCGAGGTCCGCGGCACTGACCCCGGCGAACGCGCGCACGACCGGGAAGCCCTCGCCCTCGTAACTGTGCTGGCCCGAGGTGATGGACCGGACTGGACGTTCGGTGTCGGACGGCGCAGGTGCGGTGATTCGCCGAAGCGTCAGGGTATCGGCGGTGGTAGCAGGCATGGCTGGATCAACCGGACTGTAGTCCGATTAATTCCCCAGCGCGGCGAGCGCCGCCGCCCGGGCGTCTGCCGCGGTTGCCGTGCCGAGCACGGCGTCGGCGGCAGCCCTGCACTGCTGCAGCGTGACCTGGGCGAGTTTCGCGCCGACGCCCTGGATGGCGGCGGCCGCCGCGGACAGCGATGTCACGCCAAGACCGGTCATCACGCACGCCAACAACGGGTCGGCCGCGGCCTCGCCGCACACTCCTACCGGCTTGCCCGCCGCCACGCCCGCCCGAACCGCCATCGCCACCAACGCCAGCACGGCAGGCTGCCACGGATCGGTAAGCGCGGCGAGCTCGCCCGACATGCGGTCGGCGGCCATCGTGTACTGGGCGAGATCGTTCGTGCCGATCGACAGGAAGTCGACGTGTTGGAGAATCCGGTCGGCAAGCAGCGCGGCCGCCGGCACCTCGATCATCACCCCCGCGATGAGGCCGTGCGAACGCGCGTGCGCGGCAAAGTTTTGCGCTTCCTCGGCGGTGGCGATCATCGGCGCCATCACCCAGGGCTGAGTGCCGGTGCGCTGCGCCGCGGCGGCGATGGCCTGTAGTTGCCGGTCGAGCAGCCCAGGGTTGCCCACCGCGATCCGGATGCCTCGCACACCAAGCGCGGGGTTGGCTTCCTCGGCGTGGCCGGCGAATTTCAATGGCTTGTCAGACCCTGCGTCCAGCGTCCGGATCACCACCTTGTGGCCCGAAAACGCCTCGAGCACTTCGGCGTAGATGTCGGCCTGCTCCTCGACGCTGGGCTCGGTTTCTCGATTGAGAAAGCACAGTTCGGTGCGGAACAGCCCGACGCCCTCGGCAGGGGTCTCGCGCGCCGCGCGGGCCGCAGACCCGTCTTGGACGTTGGCCAGGACCGACACCGCGTGCCCGTCGGCAGTGGCGCCGGGACCGGACCAATGCGCGGCCCGTTCGGTCTCGCGCCGAGCCGCGGCGACGGCCTCGCCCGCGATGGCGTGGTCCGGCGACACCGTGACGGTGCCAAGGGTGCCGTCGACCAACACCATCGTTTCGGCCGCGACGGCATCGAGCCCCTCGATGGCCACCACACACGGGATGCCGAGCTGCCTGGCGATGATCGCGGTGTGGCTGGTCGGCCCGCCAAGCGTGGTGGCTAGGGCGACAACGAGTTTCGGATCCAGACCTGCGGTGTCGGCGGGCGCGAGATCCTCGGCGCACAGTATCGACGGAACATCGGGCAGCGGAACGCCGGGTTCGGGCAGGCCGCTGAGTTCGGCGATGACACGGTCGCGGATGTCCTGAAGATCGGTGACACGCTCGGCCATCAGCCCGCCGAGTTGGGTGAACATGGCAACGAACTGCTCGACCGCCTGCACCACCGCCCGCTGCGCCGGTGTGCCGTCCTTGATGCGCTTCTCCGCGGCCGCCAGCCACGCTCGGTCCTGCGCCAGGGTGGCGGTGGCGGCGAGAACCTCCGACGCCGCGCCGGTCGCGTGCGCGGCGCGGTCCCGCAGTCGGGTGGACACCGCCGTCGCGGCCGCCCCGAACCGTGCGGCCTCGGCGGGGCGGTCGGCTTCGTCGATCGAGGCGCCAATCGAGGCGCCAGAGGTGGCGCTGTCGACGACCGGCGGCCGCCCCGGCCGGATCACCGGTGCGTACTGGACACCGGCGACCACGGGGACACCGCGCAGCACGGTGCCCGCCGGGTAGCCGACGGGGGCGCTGTGCTGCAGACGTGAAGCGGTCATGTGAAGCAGGTTACAAGAATATCTTGACAAGTCAACACGAACAGTAGTAAAACCAACTATATCCACATCAATACGGACCGATACCCACACAAACGGGGCACCATGTATGCCGAAGAGCGTCAGCAAGCGATCGCCTCGCTGGTGATGTCGCAGGGCCGTGCCTCGGTGGCCGAGCTGGCACAGGCCTACGACGTCACCACCGAGACGGTGCGCCGCGACCTCGCCGTCCTGGACAAGGCGGGCGTTCTGCGACGCGTGCACGGCGGCGCGGTGCCGGTCCGTGCGCTGCACCTCGTCGAGCCCGGTGTCGGCGAGCGGGAGACCACCCGCTCCGAACACAAGGACGCCATCGCCGCGGCCGCCACCGAGTTCTTTCCGCTCGGTGGTGCCAGCGTGCTGATGGACGCCGGCACCACCACCGCGCGCATCGCGGCCCAGTTGCCTGCCGACCGTGATCTGGTCGTGGTGACCAACTCAGTGCCGATCGCCGCCCGGCTGGCCGGCATGCCGTCGGTCTCCCTGCAACTGCTCGGCGGCCGGGTCCGTGGTCTCACCCAGGCGGCGGTCGGCGAGCACACGCTGCGCGTGCTCGACACGCTGCGGGTGGACATCGCGTTCATCGGCACCAACGCGGTCAGCGTCCGCCATGGCCTGTCCACCCCGGACAGCGACGAGGCCGCCGTCAAGCGGGCTATGGTCCGTGCCGCTAATTATGTTGTGGTCGCCGCTGATTCGTCGAAGATCGGCCGCGAGGACCTCGTCAGCTTCGCCCCGATCTCCAGCGTCGACACCCTCATCACCGATTCGGAGATCACCGCCGCCGATCGGGAGCAGTTGATCGAGAGTGGCGTCGAGGTCGTGGTTGCGTGATCGTCACCGTCACCCCCAACCCGAGCATCGACCGTACGGTCACCCTCGGTGCGCCGCTCACCCGCGGCGCAGTGCATCGGGTTTCGTCGGTGACCACCGAGCCCGGCGGCAAGGGTGTCAACGTCGCACGCGCATTGACGCTGGCCGGGCTTGACGCCGTGGCGGTGCTGCCCGCCCCCTGCAACGATCCGCTGGTGGCCGCCCTGCGAGCCGGCGCAGTGCCGTTCAGCTGCGTGCCGACCGCCGCTGCGGTGCGGACCAACCTCGCCATCACCGAGCCCGACGGCACCACAACGAAACTCAACGAACCCGGGGCCGCGCTGCTTGCCCCCGCCCTCGACGCGCTGACCCGGTCCGTGGTCGCGAGCGCAGAGACCGCAGCCTGGGTTGTGCTGTCAGGTTCGCTGCCGCCGGGTGTGCCGGACCACTGGTACGCCGACGTCGTCGCGCTGCTCGAGCCGTATCCGTGCCGGGTCGCGATCGACACCTCCGAACGCCCGCTCGAGGCGCTCTTCGACGCCTTCGAACGGGCCGCGCCCGACTTGATCAAGCCGAATGCCGAGGAGCTCGCCGGCGTGCTCGGCCATTCACCGCATGCGCTGGAAGCCGCCGTCGCCCAAGGCGACCCAGAGCCCGTCGTCGCGGCCGCCCGTCAGCTGGTTGACCGCGGTGTGCGCGCGGTGCTGGTGACCCTCGGCGCCGCAGGGGCGGTGCTCGTCGATGAGACCGGCAGCTGGATGGCCACCCCGCCGCCCATCGTCGCGCGCAGCACTGTCGGCGCAGGCGACGCCGCGCTGGCCGGCTACCTCCGCGCCGACGTGGCCGGGGCCGGTCCCCCCCAACGCCTGCAGATGGCGGTCGCGTACGGAAGCGCCGCGGCTGCGCTGCCCGGATCCGCGCTCCCCACACCCGCGCAGGTCGATCTCGATGCCGTCCTGGTGACACCGATTGCCCCGATCTCGCCCACGACCAACCCGAAAGTATCGCGATGACAAGCACCGCAGCACAGCCGATCATCAACACCGATCTGGTCCTGCTCGACATTGATGTCGAAGGGGGCGGCAAGCAGACGGTCATCGACCGGCTCGTCAACCGGCTCGCCGACGCCGGACGCACCAACGACACCGATGGGCTGATCGCCGCGGCGATGGCCCGCGAGGAGCAGTCAGCCACCGGCCTGCCCGGCGGCATCGCGATCCCTCACTGCCGATCGCCGTACGTCGACACCGCCTCGATCGGGTTCGCGCGGCTGAACCCGGCAGTCGACTTCGGCGCGCCCGACGGGCCGGCCGACCTGGCGTTCCTCATCGCGGCTCCAGAAGCAGGCGGCGCCGAGCACATGAAGCTGCTGTCCAGCCTGGCCCGTGCCCTGGTGCGCAAGGACTTCGTCGAGTCGCTCCGTAACGCGAAGACGCCAGGCGAGGTCGTCGAGCTGGTCGACGGCGTCGTCAATGCGACGCCCGAAAAGCCCAGGCCCGCAGCCGAACCGGCAACGGCAGCCGTCAAGACACTGGTCGCGGTCACCGCATGCCCGACCGGCATCGCGCACACTTACATGGCCGCCGACTCGCTGGTTGCCGCCGCGAAGAAGGCTGGCGCGACGCTGCACGTGGAGACGCAGGGCTCGTCGGGCAGCACGCCGCTGTCGGCTGCGATCATCGCCGAAGCCGACGCTGTCATCTTCGCCACCGACGTCGGCGTCAAGGATAGGCAGCGGTTCGCGGGCAAGCCCGTCGTCGCCTCCGGCGTCAAACGCGCCATCAACGAACCAGACAAGATGGTCGCCGAAGCACTCGCCGCCGCAGCCGATCCCGCCGCCGCGCGCGTGCAGGGTGACGCGAGTTCGCCCGCCGCCGCGGCGGCCCCGGCTGGCGGTGTCGGCTGGGGCACCCGCCTCCGGCAGATCCTGCTGACCGGCGTGAGCTACATGATCCCGTTCGTTGCGGCGGGCGGTCTGCTGATCGCACTTGGGTTCCTGTTCGCCGGCTACGGCATCGCCAACAAACCGGAGGGCCAATCGGATTCGCTTGGCAAGATCATCGCCACCACGAACTCGTTGACGAAGCTACCGCCGGGCGGATTCGTCCAGTACCTCGGTGCGGTCCTGTTCACGATCGGCAGCTTGGCGTTCTTCTTCCTGATACCTGCGCTGGCCGGCTACATCTCGTTCGCCATCGCCGATCGCCCTGGCATCGCTCCGGGCTTCACCGCCGGTTACCTCGCCGCCACCCTCGGTGGCGGCTTCATCGGCGGCATCGTCGGCGGCCTGATCGCCGGTTTCACGGCGCTGTGGATCAGCAGAATCAACGTGCCGCGATGGGCCCGCGGCCTCATGCCCGTGGTGATCATCCCGCTGTTCGCATCCCTGATCGTCGGCCTTCTGATGTTCATGTTGCTTGGCCGTCCACTGGCCGCCATCACTTCCGGCCTCACCAACTGGCTGGGCGGACTGACCGGCACCTCGGTGATCCTGCTTGGCATCGTGCTCGGCCTGATGATGTGCTTTGACCTCGGCGGCCCGGTGAACAAGGCGGCCTACGCGTTCGCCACCGCGGGGCTCAATGTCGCCGACCCCGCGTCGCTGCGAATCATGGCCGCGGTGATGGCGGCCGGCATGGTGCCACCACTGGCGATGGCGCTGGCGTCCACCGTCCGGCCCGGGTTGTTCACCGAGCCCGAGCGGGAGAACGGCAGGGCAGCTTGGCTTCTCGGTGCATCGTTCATCTCCGAGGGCGCCATCCCGTTCGCGGCGGCCGACCCACTGCGCGTCATCCCGTCGATGATGTTCGGCGGCGCCATCACCGGAGCGCTGATCATGGCGTTCGACGTCACTCTCAAGGCCCCACACGGCGGCATCTTCGTGTTCTTCGCCATCGGACACCTGGCGTGGTTCCTGGTCGCACTCGCGGTCGGGACGGTGGCGGGCGCGCTGGCCGTGATCGCCGCCAAGGAGTTCATCAAGCCTAGCCTCAACGCCGAGGACGCCCCCGCCATGGCCGCCGCCTAGACCCGCACTAACGAACCAAGGAGAAAGCAATGCCCACCAAGACCGTCATCGTCGGCTCGGCCATCGGACTACACGCCCGGCCCGCGGCGATCATCGCCGAATCCGTCGTCAACGCCGGCGTACCCGTCACGCTCTCGATGGACGGCGGCGAGCCGGTCGATGCCGGCTCGGCGCTGATGATCATGACCCTGGGTGCCGGCAACGGCGCACAGGTCACCGTCGCCTCCGACGACGAGGCAGCGCTGGCGACCGTCGCCGAGCTGGTTCAGCAAGACCTTGACGCCTAACGCAGGACACGCCAGGGCCTATCCGCGACGTAGCATGGCCCGTAAGTCCCAGTTGTTTGGAGGACCCGGTGTCCATTAAGCCTAGGCATTTCACACCGTTGGTACTCGCCGCGGCGGCCGCTGTTGCTGTCGCGCCTGTGGCCGCTGCCGACGGAGGGGCAAGCACGGTCATCGACGATCTGAAGAGCAAGGGCTACGTCGTTCAGATCAACTGGGTCAGTGGCTACGACACTGAGCCACTGGACGTCTGCCGGGTCACCGGGGTCAACATTCCCGGCGACACCCCCGCTAGCCGCACCACTGCCTACGTGGACGTGTCATGCCCGAATCATCCGGACGAAGGTGGGTTTGGTTTCGGTGCTGGGATCGGCTGAACCTAAGTCTTTCCATCCTTCAGCGCAGGGCGCTGCCTGCGCGCCACTGCTCTGACGGGATCGTCCAGTCGCCGTTCTGCCACAGTTGCAGCGGCTTTCCGCCGGTGTTGCGGACCTCGACGACATCGCCGGGTACCGAGAAGTCGAAGAACCACTGGGCGTTATCGGAGTTCAGGTTCAGGCACCCGTGCGAGGTGTCGGTGTGGCCCTGGGCCCATACCGTCGCATTGAGTTGGTGCAGGTAGATGCCGTCGGGGCTGATCCGGGTGGCGTAGGGGATCGTCTCGCGATAGCCAAGGCGCGAGTTGATCGGTAGGCCGAAGGTGGAGGAGTCCATGATCACCGGGTTCGCCTTGTCCATCACGGTGTAGATGCCCGGCGGAGTCCAGAACGACAACGTCGCATCGCCGATGGTCTCGTTGCCACCCATCCCCATCGACGTCGGCATGGTGCGCACCAGCACGCCGTTGTCGTAGACGCTGACCTGCTTGGTGGCGTCGTCGGCGATCGAGACGTGGGCATCACCGATCCGGAACGACACGCGAGCATCGTCCTGGCCGTACAGCCCGTCACCGAGTGCGGCCCCGTAGATGTTGGCCGCCGCAGTGACGGTGCTGCCCGGCGCGAAGTAGCGATCCGGGCGCCAGTGTGCGGTCTGGTCATCGACCCAGTACCAGGAGCCGACCGCCGGCGGGTCGGTGGTGATGACCAGTCGGCGTTCGGCTGCGGCGCGGTCGCTGATGGGTTCGTCGAAGCGGGCGACGATGACCGTCCCGATTCCATACGTCGCGCCATCGGTCAGTGCTGCCCCGGAGGTCGTCGTCAGCTCAACCAAAGTCTGGTTGCTGGGCGTCAACGTCGAGAAGGTCGACGTCTCGGCCGCGGGCATGCCGCCCTCTCCGCGACTGCGCACCGTCAGCGTGTAAGTCCTGCCGTAACCCAGCGGCACGGTCGGTTTCCACGCCAAGCCATCGGGGGTCATGATGCCCGCAACCGGTTTCCCGTTCTCGTTGACCATCTGCACATCGGTCAGCGTTCCGGCCGCCGCGCGCACCAGGACCGGCGCGGCGGGGGAGACATCTTGCGCCGCGGGCGCCGGGATGACACTGATCACCGCAGGCGCCGGCGGCGGCACCGGTGCCGCGCTCGCGACGACGGGCCGGCTCACCTGTGCGGTACCGCAGCCTCGGCAGCCCACCCTCGCCACGCTCGCCGACGCCGGAAGCAATGGGGCGGCGGCGAGCAGGACGATCACGAGCGACGCGAGTCGGCGACCACGGTGAATATCTAACAATGGTTTGGAATCTCATGGAGTCGATGCAGGGGCAGCCCAATGGTAGAGCTCACCCGGCGGCGCCGCGTCGACTGCGCCGTCACATTTTCGATGCGTTCTGATATCCGACATGTCCCAGCACATGTTGGTTGCGCTGGCACCCGCTCGGCGGCGAACGGGGTGCGCCGGAATATCCCGTCGCCTAAGGCCGTTGGATGGTCCGACGGTGCCGGGCATGCCCCGGGCCCCACCTAAGAATCGTCGCTTCGAGCGACCACTCGCCGAGAGGCGCCATGGCGGCACCGTCCCAACTTCTCAGCTACCAGGTGTCGACGAACCGCTGTCCGCCCGGCGGCTGTTGGCGCGACGAGGCCGCCGCGAGGGTCGCGGCGATGAGGCCGCGGGTGTCGGCGGGATCGACGACATCGTCGATCTCGAAGAGCGCAGCGGCGTTGAGCGCCTTGGCATTTTCCTGCGCGGCCGCGGTCGCAAGCCGGACCCGCTCCTCGCGCTCGTCGTCGTCGGCGATCTTCTCGAGCTCCTTGCGCAGCCCGAGGCGAACGGCGCCCTCGAGGCCCATCGGGCCGAGGTGAGCACCCGGCCACGCCACGGTGAGAAGCGGCTCACGCAGACTGCCGCCGACCATCGCCTGCGCGCCCAGCCCATAGCCGCGGCGCAGCACCACCGCGACCAACGGCACGCGTAGCGCGGCGCCGGCGACGAGCATCCGCGACGCGCGGCGCACCAGCGCTTCAGCTTCGGCCGCCGGGCCGACCATGTAGCCGGGGCAGTCGACGAGGGAAATGACCGGCAGGCCGAAGGCGTCGCAGAGCTGCAGAAACCGGGCGGCCTTGTCGGACGCTGCCGCCGTGATCGCGCCGGCCATCACCAGGGTGTTGTTTGCGATGACGCCGACGGCTCGACCCTCGATCCGCGCAAGGGCGGTCACCATCTCGGGAGCGAACCGCTCACGCAGGAAGGTCACCGATCCGTCGTCGGCCAACGTCTCGATGATCGGCGCGACGCGGTAGGCACGCCGGGCACGCTCGGGAATCATTGTGCGCAAGCGTGTTTGGTCACTCGCCTGGCAAGGTGTCGTTGCACCCTGGAAGTAACCCAGCAGCCGCTTCGTCACCGCGACGGCCTCGGCCTCGTCGGCGACGACGACATCGACGACCCCGTTGGGCCCCTGCATCGACATCGGGCCGACATCGTCGGGGTGGACGTCGCCGAGCCCGCCGCCTGAGATCATCGCAGGCCCGCCCATGCCGATCGACGCGTCCTCGGTGGCGACGATCAGATCGGCACACCCGGCGATCACCGCATTGCCGGCAAAGCAGCGGCCCTTGACGATCGCGATCCGCGGCACCACCCCCGACAGTGCCGCCCACAGCTTGAACGCGCGGGCGTCAAGCGCGGAGACGACGGGGTAGTCGGTGTCGCCAGGGCGTCCGCCGCCGCCCTCGGCGAAGAACACGGTCGGCAGCCGCATTCGCTCGATGAGCTCGAAGAGGCGGTCCTTCTTTCGATGCCCGAGTGCGCCCTGAGTGCCGGCGAGCACGGTGTAGTCGTAGGACAACACCGCACACGCGCTGCGCTCGTCGCCGAACAGGTCGCCGTTGATGCGCGCCGTGCCCGCGACGAGGCCGTCCGCGGGCGTGCGCGCGATCAGGTCGGCCAGATCACGGCGGAATCGCTGGGCGGCGATCACGAACCGGCCGTACTCGACGAACGAGCCCGCGTCGATGAGGTCGTCGATGTTCTCCCGGGCGGTTCGGCCGTTGCCGGCATGCCGGCGTTCGACGGCGTCGGGGCGCGCCGCATCCTCGGTAAGCGCGCGACGCCGCAACAGCTCGGCGTGGTCGTCGCGGATCGGGTCGTCAGGGTCGGTCATCGAGGAACTCGCCGACTTCGTCGTAATGCGCTTGCCTGACGTCCTGGGCGGTCAAACCAGCGTCGCTCATGGCGTCTGATGCTAACGGTCGCGACGTTATCCACAGGGGCTCATCGGACGGTCGGGTTCTGTCGGCGATCGGGCTTAACGTGCGGTCATGACCAACTGGATCAATACCGTCAGCCGTGACCACGTCGAGCGCGGGGTGCGGGGCCGCTTCACACAGGCCAACCACGGCAAGCCGAACATGCTGCGCAAGATGTCCCGCGGTGACTGGATCGTCTTCTATTCCCCGAAGACCGCCTACCCCGACGGCGACCCGTTGCAGGCCTTCACCGCCATCGGGCAGGTCGCCGACGAT
>Ga0073928_10007460_pt1 | contig 14153 bp, 11 predicted proteins | sample PaiPotPPA55metaG_FD_76969 | JGI IMG/M metagenome (GOLD analysis project Ga0073928, IMG submission 76969) | Iron sulfur acid spring bacterial and archeal communities from Banff, Canada, to study Microbial Dark Matter (Phase II) - Paint Pots PPA... ... | reverse complement strand
CCTGGCAGGGAGCCTGACCAACCTTGGTCTGATTGATGAGTATCGACTCTACATCCATCCCATCGTGCTCGGGTCTGGCCAGCCGTTCTTCGCCGGCCCCCGGCCGCGGCTCCGCCTTGTGGCTAGCGACCGCATTGGCGGGGATGTAATCAGGTTGACGTACGTTCCTGCTTAATCGCGACTCGCCCGACGGACTGCGCCGACTCAACAGGTTCGCTTGGGTCGAAACCCGAATTTCAAACTGAGACACTACCCAAATTCCGGCCCCCGACATATCCTACTTGAGAAGCAAGCTCATGCCTGAATCACAAGGGGGTGGCTAGCGCCCCGCTTGGCCTGTGGCAATTCCACGGAGACCCAACTGATCAACGTTGTCATCGATGTGTTTGTGGCACGCAGGTGGCAAATCGCGGCGTAAAGGGTGGGACTCGTTAACTAACTCGCCTCAGCTTCTAAAAACTGCGTACCTGTGACACTCTCGGGAATGATTCCCTCCTCGGCGTCGAGAGCGCGACCCAAAGCATCGGCCAAAACCATCGGGAATCCCGAGGTCAGAAGATTGGTGTCCACGAGCAGCGGTCGATCGTCGTAAAAACGGTAGATCTTTATCGCGCCAAGCCACTGATCGGCACTTGTAACCAATTCCAACGTAAGGTTCCAGACTGCCTTTTGGTTTCGAAAGGCCGAAGCCGAAGGCTTCTCCCATTCAAAACATCGATTCTCCCCCAGCCAAGCGTCGCCATCGGCGGAAGACTCGTCTGACAACGACTTGACGCTCAATGTGAAGCCGTCGAAGTCATTGTTAGAAAAAGCCGATTTTAGGATATCGCAAATATGGGCGTAATCTCCGGAACTCTTCAGCTCCTCGATCGCGCGGCGAATTGCAAGGTCATTGACGAATATGCCTCTTTGTTCGATGGTTCGTTGCGCAACTCGACGAATTTCCCAAAATTCCAGGTAGCCGAGGTGCTGAACGCCAAACCAGATACCCGTACCGATAACCAGTAGCACCAATCCCAGTGTATTGCCTGAAGGCCAGAGCAGAAACAGACTGAGCAAGGCGAAAAGAGCCGACACCGCATACAGAATGACAACAACTTTCCGCGGCGACATTCCATGCTCAAGTAGTTTGTGATGAATGTGCTCACGATCTGCCGTGAACAAAGGGCGGCCACTGATCAAGCGCCGGACGACTGAAAGGGTAGTCTCAAGAATTGGCAGGCCGAAAGAAACAACCGGGATGGCTACCGCAATGATCGTTGGCGCCTTCTGAGCACCCGCCAATGCCAAGGCACTCAGCATGAATCCGATGAACAAACTCCCGCAATCCCCGAGAAAGATGGTCGCCGGATTAAAGTTAAAACGCAAAAAACCCAGGATGGATCCGGCAAGGGCGAGCGTCAACAACGACACTAATGTCGAACCATTAAAGACGGCTACAACAAAAACCACCACAGTCGAAAACAACGCGGAACCAGCGGCGAGTCCGTCCAAGCCATCAATTAGATTGAATGCGTTCGTAATCCCAATTACCCAGAGAACCGTAATGGGTAGCCCGATGTACCAAGCGAAATGCCTTGCGCCAAATAATACCGGCAGCTCGAGAATCCTCAAGCCACCAGCAAAAAGCATAACGGCGGCCACGCCCTGAACCGCAAACTTCGTGTACGGACCGACGGAGTGGATGTCGTCGTATACGCCCAGCAGAAAAATAAGAGTTCCTGGAATAAGAATTGTTAAAAGGGGCCGAACGGAAGGAAGGATATCCGACGCAGGAGAGTGCCGGCCTATCAGCAACGCGGCAGCAATTGCTACGAGGAATGCAAAAACGATGGGAATGCCGCCTAACCGCGGCAACGGGATCTCATGCAGATCTCGATGCTGAATCGGCGGTGCCACCCAACCCCGGCCCATGGCGAGATTACGGACGAACCAGGTAAGGACGAACGAGAATATCAGCGAAACCCCGAAAGAAATCAGATATGACAGTGTCAACTAAACTCTCCGCCATCATCGCCGAAAAGCAGCGAAAAAACACAAATTTTCGTTAGAGGAATCAGGTTGTACTGACTCTGTTCCACATTTCAAAGTTTTTCGCGAAGTTATTTGACTCGTGGAACTATAACAATTTCCGCTCCAGAATTTCAATTCCCGTTCCCGAAACTCTGTGGAAAAGATACTGCTGATGATGCCTTCTCTGTGATCTGGAAGATGCTCACTTTTGAACACCATCATCACCGACCTCTGAGATTCCCGATTTGGGAACCGGCTTAACCGGATCGTGACCTCTGATCACAACCCAACCATCAATTAGGAACGGATGAATTCGTAGCAATTATGAGCTTGTCGATTTGGTGGGCGCGGATTGCTGGTAACAGCTGACGAAGCCCCATAATCTTAGCAGAATTCGGCGGTGGTTTTGGCACCAGTGCCCAGAATTCAGGATGTGCGGGGTCGCTACAGCGCTTTTTTCCTACCTCCTCCAGGAGCCCGGCGGTCCGTAGACCGTCTGCACGATCGCGTTTATAGTCAGGGTTTACAGAATGATGCATAAAGCGCAAGCCGACGAGAGCATTTGGACAGAATTTGCCGGCAACTCGCGCCGCCTACCTTCTTCTTCTTTTTCTCCTTTGCCATCAAAGGAATGCATCTCCGGAAAGACCCTGCTGGTAACTGGTGCCGGTGGCTCTATCGGGTCGGCGGTTGCTCGCTTCGCCCTCACCTGCGATGTGAAAGTCTTGATCCTTCTCGATAGCAACGAACAGAGCTTGCATGCCTTGGAGCAGTCCCTTAACTTGTCATCGAAAGCCCTGTGCGTACCAGTTCTGGGCAGCATCTGTGATTCAGTTTTGCTGTCTGAACTCTTCGCACTCTACCACCCACAAATCGTCCTTCACGCCGCAGCGTGCAAGCATGTTCCATTGATGGAGCTGAATCCGATTGCAGCTGCAAGCACTAACGTTCTCGGCACCTATGCCTTGTTACAGGCAGCCTCAGCACACGGCGCATCCCAATTCATCATGGTATCCACAGACAAGGCTGTCTTACCGATAAGCATCATGGGCGCCACAAAGCGTCTGGCTGAACTTCTTTTGCTTACACATCCCAAGAAAACCTTGCAACGCAAGGCGGTGCGTCTCGGCAACGTGCTTGGGTCGAGCGGAAGCGTCGGTCCCCTTTTTCTCAAGCAGATTATGGAAGGTGGCCCGGTCACCATCACGCACCGTGACGCCCGCCGATTCTTTGTAACGCTCAACCATGCGGTCACGCTCCTAATGACCGCCTTATCAGCGGAGTATGAAACAGGAATTTTGATTCCTGATCTAGGTCCGGCCAGAACGGTTGAAGAACTCGCACGTTATCTCATTGCGGCAACGGCCAGAGAGCAGCACGACATCGAGATTGTCTTCACCGGCCTACGGCCAGGAGACAAAGTTGAAGAACTACTCGCACCCCCTTATGACGGTTGCCGTGTACAGGGGGATAATCTTTTCTCCACAGTACAACTGGAAGGATTGGCCACTGCGGGTCTGTATGCGGTTTTGGAACAGATCAAGACGAGTGTTCGAGATAGAGATTTGCGGTTGCTGTTGGAGAGCATCTGCAAAGCGGTACCGGAATATCGGCCCAGCCATGCATTGCAGCAGGTGGTAGAAAGTAAACGACAGGCGGAGCTCTGCAAATGAAGCAGAAGCGGACCATTGCTGCGATTACGACTTCCAGAGCTGACTACAGTCATCTCTACTGGCCCTTGCGCGAACTAGCGGCTCATCCGGATGTTGACCTGAGGCTGATTGTCATGGGATCACATTTGTCTCCAGAGTTCGGCCTCAGTGCGCAGGAGATTCAGAAAGACGGCATTGCAATTGCCGCATCGCTCGAAACCCTGCTCAGCTCTGATACGGACATCGGCATGGCAAAGAGCATCGGCATTGCGGTGCTTGCCCTCACGGATCTGCTTGGACGCATGCGTCCTGACATTCTCCTTCTGATCGCCGACCGATACGAAATACTCGCGCCTGCTAGTGTCGCGCTGGCCTTGCGCATACCGATTGCTCACATCGAGGGCGGAGAAGTCAGTGAAGGTGCGATCGATGATGCCGTCCGGAATGCCGTCACGAAGATGAGCCATGTTCACTTCACCTCAACTGAGAACGCCAGGGCACGCATCATCTCCATGGGAGAGGAGCCTTGGCGAGTGCATCGCGCGGGCGCCCCGTCGCTCGATCATTTTAGGCGCAGCAAATTGCGGACACGCAAAGAATTGGAGAGGGAGCTCGAGCTTGATCTCTCCAAAACATCCATGATCGTCGCTTACCACCCGGTGACCATCGCGCAAGATACGACCTATGAAGCCTCTTCCTTATTTGCGGCGCTTCGCGAGAGAAGTGAACAAATTTTGTTTTGTTATCCCAACGCGGATGCCGGGAGTCGTTCTTTGATTGAGCAAGCCCGGAGATTTTTGGAAGCGACGACCAACGGGCGCATATTTGTCAACCTCAATGCGGTGGTTTATTGGAGTTTGCTGGCAAATGTGGACCTCATGGTGGGCAATTCCAGCAGCGGCATCATGGAAACGGCGTCGCTGCCATTACCGACTGTGAATATTGGCCTCCGGCAACACGGTAGGGAGCACGCGGGGAATGTGCTGGACGCCAAAGCAGAGAAGCAATCCATTCTGGAAAAAATAGAGGAAGCCAGGAGCATTCACTTCAAATCTTCGCTGGAAGGTATGAGGAATCCCTATGGGGACGGACATGCAGCCGAAAAAATCACAGAGATATTGACCTCCGTGCCGCTAGACGCAAGTCTGCTGCGGAAGCGAGCAGCCAACGCCGAATGATCCAGATGAAGATTCCCCTCTCTGCACCTGACATATCCCCAGCAGAAATCGAGGCTGTCGTCGAGGTATTGCGCAGTTCACGCTTGAGTCTAGGCCCAAAGCTCGAAGAATTTGAGCACGCTATCGCCAGTTACGCGGGCACCCCCTTCGCCGTTGGAGTGAGCTCCGGAACTGCCGGCCTCCACCTTTGCATGCTTGCATTGGATATACGACCGGGCGACGAAGTGATTGTGCCGTCGTTCACCTTTGTCGCTGCAGCCAATGCGATTCGCTATGTCGGAGCAAACCCCGTCCTTGTAGATATTGATCCACTCACTCTGAACATGGATCCGGAACAGACTGAAGCGGCGATCACGAAGAAAACCAAAGCAATCCTTGCCGTTCACACCTTCGGATATCCCGCGGACATGGATGCGCTTCTCACCATTGCGCGGCGTCATCGTTTGCTAATCATTGAAGATGCGTGCGAGGCATTAGGAGCAGAGTTTCACCATCAGAAAGTTGGCTCATTCGGAGATGCCGGGGTTTTTGCTTTCTATCCCAACAAGCAAATCACCACTGGAGAAGGGGGAATGGTTGTCACCCACCATTCTGCGGTTGCAAAGAAGATCCGGGCGCTGCGAAATCAGGGGCGGTATGAAACCGACGACTGGTTCCAGCACACGGAACTCGGCTTCAATTACCGCCTCTCTGAAATGCATTGTGCCCTCGGTCTCACACAGATAAAACGAATCGAGAACATACTCACCGCGCGCGAAACTGTGGCGCGCACTTACCACCAACTGCTCAACGACTGCAAAGATGTTGTGCTTCCCCCCGCATCGATCCCGCTGGGCCGGATCAGCTGGTTTGTGTACGTAGTCCGGCTGCATGAAAGGTTTACCAAAGCCGACCGGGATGCCGTATTCGAAGCTCTTGTGTCGGCTGGAATAGGTTGCGGGCGCTATTTTGCACCTATCCATATGCAGCCCAGCTACATTGCGTGGAGAAATTCATATTTTCTTCCGGTAACCGAATCCGTATCAGCGCGTACGCTTGCGTTGCCCTTCTTTAATAAGTTAGCGCCAACCGATGTCCAACATGTCTGTGGCCTATTAAGAGACGCATGCTCGACGAGCAAGTGAATTTCTGCAGAATTATGTTCGACGGGTAATAGTGCTTCCAAACCGCTCAGGACAATTGGTTCGGTAGACCCGCCGTTCTTCCAGCATCTGTAGCGATATCGGCGGGGATGCGATTGCGACTGAAAGAGTCAAGCGGCTGCCTTTTAACCGGGTCGCGGCCCACGACTTCGGCGATCGCACGGGCATTGCGGGCGCGGCGCTCGCCAGCGGATTGTTGCCGCTCTTGGCGGATGGCGTTCTCTTCGGTCTCTGCTTGTGGCATGGCTTGCCTCGACGCACAGAAGCGTAGCACCTCAACTCACCGCTCGGCTGTGACCAAAATCACACACGGATATGATTTCAGCAGCGGTGCACTTCCCTAGAAGTTGTACGAAATTCCCACTAGGGGAACCGGCTTGGAATGCAAACCGGCATCATTGACTCGGAAAAGCACATCGGCGCTGAGAATAAGCCGTCCAACGACGTTGAACTTGCCGCCCACTGCCACATTCGCCTGGTTGATGGTCCGGGTGGACGTGGAGATGTTGGGATGCGAGACGCCGCTGAAATCCACATAAGTAGAAGGGCTGATCTCGGTGGCCTTACGCAAACTCTCGCCAATGAAATCCACGTTTAGGGTTATGCGACGAGTCAGGCCGGCGTCGGCACCGGCGGAATAGGTTACAACATCGGGGAGGTGGGCCGTCGTGCCGGCAGTGATGTTGCCGGCGAGAATGGATTGGCCATTCCAAAGATAACCGACGGTAGCGTGAGGTGAAACTCGCGCTGTGTAGGAAAAGGTAGCGAATGGCCGGGCGCCGAACGTGCCCGACCCAAGAAAGTTCTTCGCATCTCCGGTGTGAGTGTGGACGTCCACTCCGAGAGCGAACCCTGCTTTCTCGCGCTTCAGCACCTCAAGTTTGGTACGAATTACCACGTCCCCGATGCCCAAAGCGGAATTGGCGTTGAAGAAAATTGCTCCGCTCGGCGAATTGACCACTTCATGCGATGGATAGGGGCTCGGTATGGCGAAAGTGTGGATACAGCAGGGGCTTTCAAAACTTACTATGGTGGCTGCCGACGAAACTCCCATGCGCACATTCACGATGGGGATGGCAACGGACACATCCAGCCGACTAGTGAGTCCGAAGGTAGCCACGGCGGTGACCTGGTGCACCTTAAGATCAATGTGATTCTTTGTGGAGATAATGTCGTTGGTGAAAATGGGGTTGCCGGGCAAGGGCTCGTGGCGAAAGACGGCGCCGAAATTGCGCAAATCCACCCCGCCCACCTCATCGAAATCGAAATACTGATAGCTCGCGCCCACAAACAACTTGTGGCGTCCGATGGTATCGGAGCGTTCCGTCAAAATGGGACCGAAGCTCTCGGTCGTACGTGCCACCACTCCCAGAGACGGATTAAAGGAGAAAACGAAGCCCGAAGCCGGTGAGGCGAAGGGCAATTGGCTGAGTTGGACACCGATTTCCGAGTTGAGTGGCGAAAAGCTCTCTACGCTGGAGGCCTGGAAATGCACTTCGTGATGAAACTTGGTAGTGGGATTGAGTGGGCCAGCGTTGTTGGTTCCGACTAATCCACCTGGACCATATACCTGAGGCACTAAGCAGACCATGTCACCGGAAAATACAGCATTAGGATTCAGGGTCGCCGTGGGGCAGGGACTCTGGGCAAATGCAGCGGAAGCCAAGATGACATTCAACTCGAACAAGAACACAAAGTTGGTTTTCGACATTGTTTCCTCGGGAGCTTGAGAGTACACATCACCGAATGGAATCGATCACCCATTTTGCCAGTGGCCCTTGTGTGGACGACAATTTCCGCAGCCGCATGACGACCTCGGCCGAATCTGGCCTCTGGGTCTTGCCACGTAGCGTGAACTTCAATGACTGGGTAAAGCGAACAGTAGCCTCATCGTGATTGATTTCCGGCCGTCCGCGAAGATCGTATGTCAAAGAGACTTGCTGGGCATCTTTGAAAAATTCCCGCAGACTGCTGATTTGCCTTGAGGTCATATTGGGCCAAATGGCAGTGAGCTCTTCGACCTTTCGATCCTCGTAAGCTCTCTGATATTGCGACAGGACAGTGAGCACCACTCGGCCGTCATCCACTGCGGCCGGGGCAGGAGAAGACACGAATGCGCTGTGCTGACCTTCGGCTTGCAGATTCTCCATTTGGGCGCGCGCCGTGCCTGCATATTCACTGTTTGGATAGCGGCGCAAGAAGTCCTCATATGTGGGCAAGTCGTTCGCGCTGCTAGTCTGCCGCCAAGCCGCACGCTCTTCTGAGTGCGACTGGGCCAACAGATTTCTTGCCATTTCAGCGTGCACTCCCGTCGGATAATTCGATAAAAAAGCGGCGACCTGCTTAGCGTCCCTTGATTTCGCCGCTTGCTCCCAATCTCGCGATTCATTGTCAGCCAGCAACTGGGCATCTCCCAGCGATAACTGATTAGCGAAAATGGTAACCGGAGTCGTGACAGACTTGAATTGCGGCGCCTCAATCGCAATCGTGTAATTCTCGGCTGTGAGGCCCTGGACGGCATAGTGGCCCGAGTTATTGGCCGTGAGCCTGGTAATTTTGCCATCCGCCCCCGTCAAAGTGATGGTGGCGCCAGATACGGGTGTGCCGGCGGAATCGGTGATGGTCCCAAACAGGCCTCCGAGTACTGAAATGGGCAGCAGCTTAAAGCTGACCGTTGAAATCGCATTCTTGTGGATCTGAACGCGCTGCTGGACCTGTTGAAAGCCTAGCTTCTCAGCGGCAACATCGTAAATTCCCGCAGTGAGCATCGGTACACGCAACTTTCCCTCCCTGCTGGTGCTGCCATATTCCCGGCCATTGATCGTAATTCGAACGCCCGGGCCCCCTGCACTAACCAACAAGCCGCCGCCATCGGGCACCGGGGCCTGCGCGCTGCCGAAAGATGCCCAGAATGGTGGGGGGGCGAGCATAGTACCGGATCTTCTTATAGCGACTGGAATGGTGGGGTTTAGTCGGTACAAATGCAGCCCATAGCCGGCGGTCAGCAGCAGGAGAGGGACAAGAATGCCAGAAGCCAATTTGAGGCCGCGCATGTAGGCAGTTCGTTGTCGGCGCAGTTCCGCACCCGGCAGGCAGGAGCGAACCCATCGTTGGTCGAATACCTGGCCATAAATGCGATTTCGCACCCCCAGGCGACCGTGCTCCACGCGAGTGATGCCGGAGAGGCGCAGTACGGTGACGAGTGGATCGGAGGGATCATCGGCTATTTTGGCGCCGCGCCTCACCTTGGCATAAACAGTGAGTAGCGAAGGTGTATCCACTTCACTGCGCAACATTCTTTCGCGCACGAAGACGAGGTTGTCATCGCGCTCGCGGGCGCGGCGGGAGAGGAACAGTTCATCACAGACGCGATCCACGTCACGACTGGAACTGGCATCGCTCCCGGCTACAGCAAGACACAGGCGCTGCGTGAGGTAAGGATGGCCACCTGTCCAGTACAGAATCCGGTGCAAAAGCTGCAAGCCCAGTTGTGCGTCGCTACCCAAGCCCAAGGAAAGCGGCTCGGCTTCGCGCACGCTGAAATCGCCAAGTTCGATGCGGCGGCCAACATTGAAGGGGGTGGTTCGGGTATCGCGAATCAGGTCCGAAGGGCTGGCGACGCCGAGGAGACAGAAGGTAAGCCGGTTTAATTCCGGCTCGTTACTGCGGCGATTGTAGAGCGCGCGAATGCCGGCAAAGAACTCGTCGGTGGAGAAGGGCAGGCTGCGCACGCTATCAATCTCGTCAACAAAAATGACGACCGGTCCTTCGCAATTCGGCAGAACGACCTCAGAGAGCATTTGCATCCAACGCTGCAGCGGTCCCAGTTCGCGATTTTCATTGCAGCAATCTTCCACCTCATCTTCCAAGGCTAGTTGTCGGCCGATGCGTTCAGAAAGGCCGTTGTACCACTGTCCGGCGTTGAGGTTCTGGCCAAGGGCAGTCAGATCGAGTACTGCGACGGACACGTTCTGCTCCCGGAGACGGGCTGCGGTACGCACCATGAGAGAAGATTTCCCCATTTGCCGGGCGGTGAGCACATAACAAATCTCACCCTTCTGCAGACTCTTGTACAGCCGTTCGTCAGCTTCTCGGGCTACATAGCAGGCTGCGTCGCGGCGCAACGTACCGCCAATGACATAAAAGCTCTCAGCCGCGGAGGCGGATTGCGTGCTGCTCATAAGAGGTGACGCGACAGGTAGATTTCGTAGAGCCGACAGCGCGTGCGCATGAGTCGGGCAGATTCGCCGGTTACCACTCCAGAACTCCGGAGCCGGTAGAAAAGTTCGGGACTTGAAGGTGGCCTTCCCGAGAGCAGTCCTTTCATGGCCTCGAAAAGGTTCTGATCCTGTGCGAGAGAGACCAGGATACGCCGCAAATGATCGCCGAACGGGCCCTCATCGTGGGCGGCCTTGCTTTCAAATTCGCTGAAGCTCAGGTTGTGCGACGTCAATTCGTGCAGGCCGCGCCGAGTCAAGTAGGGCTGCCCACCCAGCAACGCGTAGAACTGCCCCAGTTCTCTGGGATCTTTCACGGGAGAACCGTAGCGGGCGTTAAGCTCAGACACCTGCTCCAGGGTGAAATCGGCAAGGGTCAGGCGTGTGCCTACATTGAATGGGGACTGGTTCATGTCGGTGATAAACAGATGGGCTTCAGTGGCGTAAGCGATGGCAAGCGTGAGGTTCTGCCAGGGTCCGCTTGGGTCAAGCGAGCGCTCGTTGTGCCAGGAACGAAACAACCCGAACACTTCGCTGCCGAAATTGCAGGTGAACAGGCGGTCTACCTCGTCCAAGCCCCACAAGAGGCGTGAAGAAAGTTTATTAAGCACCTCGCGGCGAAGAAAACGCTCGAAATTCATACTGGGCCCGCGGCGAGGATTGCAGATATCAGGGTCGACATCGAGATCCAATTGATCGGCAATGGTTTCGGCCAGCGCGAGAAAGAACTTATCGACGGTCTGCAGATGTGCTGCATTCAGCTTTTGTAAATCGGTGAGCACCACCTTACATCCGTTTCTTCGCGCTTCCTCCAGGCCGCGGGCCAGCAGAGAGGTTTTGCCCATCTGGCGAGCGCCTTTGACCAACACGATGCTGTCATTGCGGGAAATGGCGGCGAGAAAGTCTTCGTCCGTGGGGCGCACCACGTAGAAAGTGGACTCGAGGGGCACAGCCCCGCCGACTGCCTCGAGTTTGGCGGGCTGCGGCCTCGCGGGGCTGGATTTGGCAAGCGAAGTGGTGATCTCGGCCAGCAACCTATCGTTATCATCCGGGCCGTTCCACCGGGCCCACTGGATGCCATCGAGAAGGCTGGCCAAGCTCTCGGGCAGGGGGTCGTCGAAGTTTACGCGGATAGGCAGAATGATGGGCTTGCCGTTACGGCGCTGGGCCGCTTCCCGGGCAATCTGAATTTCGTACGCCAACATTTCGCTCTGCACCGAGGCGGCGGACAGCAGCGTGACTACTGCTTCCGCTCGGCTAATTCGCTGCTCGATTTCGCGAGCCCACTCCATTCCCACGACCAAGTGGCGGTCTACGAAAACCTGGTAACCGTGTTGGCGCAAACCTCCCTCAGCCAGGACGAGCAGTTCCTCGTCCGGGTGGGCATTACGCTTATAGAGGAGCACAATTTCGCCGCTCGTGGCCGGCCGAAGCGACGGTTCGGGTGTGGCCACATTCGAGAGGGCAGCCGGGGCGTTGATACGCCTCAGATCGGCGGAAATTTGCGCAGCAGACTGATACCGGCGCTCGCGGTCCTTGGCTAGGGCGCGGCTGATGACAGCCTCCAAGTCACTTGGCAGGTGAGGATTGATGTGAATGGCCGGAACTGGACTGCGGTTGAGGATCGCTTCAAGAATGACCACCGGGTTATCGCCGCGGAACGGCAGGATTCCTGTTGCCATTTCGTAAAGGAGTACTCCAAACGAGAACAGGTCGGTGCGCGCGTCGAGCTTCATGCCGCGCGCCTGTTCGGGCGACATGTAGGCCACGGTGCCGACGAACTCACCAGGACCGGTAAGATCGGAGGTGCTGGTGATGGTGCCGTCGGCGAGAGTGGCGGAAACGTCAACCAACTGAGCGACAGATCGAGGGATGCTGGTAAATTTCGCTAAACCAAAATCAAGAATTTTGAGTTGCGGACGCGCCGTTACAAAAAGATTAGACGGCTTTATGTCACGGTGGATAACCCCTTGGGAATGGGCGTATTCCAATGCATCGGCAGCTTGCGCGGCTAATTGCAGAAGTTCCTCGGTTGGCAAGGAACGCCCTTGCAGCCGGTGCTTTAGGGTTTGGCCTTCCAGCAGTTCCATTACAATAAACGGCGCGCCATCGTATTCACCTACGTCATACACAGTGCAGATATTTGGATGGCTCAGGCAGGAGGCCGCACGGGCTTCCTGCAGAAATCTTTCCAGGATGCAGGCGGTCCTCGACTTGCCTTCAGGCAGGAACTTGAGAGCGACACCGCGGCCAAGCCGCATGTCCTGAGCCTGATACACCACTCCCATGCCACCGCGGCCCAGTTTCTGCAACACACGGTAATGAGAGACCGTCTTGCCCAGCATGGGGTCGGTGAGTTGAGCTTCACGACCCTGGGGACGGCGTGGTTCGGGCGTGTTGGAGCTCATATTGGGCATGAGCGGCGGGAGACCTACCCCAGGTTGTTTGAGGTATTATGGCCCAGCGTGTGAGGATTTTACTACTGTCTTCCGCTATGACCCACAATTATCTGCGGGGAAAAATCGGGACTGCCGACATCACCCACGCGGCAGCGTCCGCCGCGCCAGCGGCTTTCGTTCTGGGCTAACCGCGGACCATCCCATTAGTAATCCACCCTAGACGAAGGGACGAAGACCGGCGGCCCGAGAATTCGCTGATCAAGTGGCGAAGTCACGCTGGCTGCGGATTCAATCTGTCAACCATGTGTTTGCTCTGACACTTACGATCCTTAAGAGTTCAATCTCGTCAATCCGCCGCGTTGGAAGATGCCACGGGCGCTGAAACCTCCGAAAGCACCTGAGCGGCGATCCAATCATAAGTCGCGGCCAATCCGCGCTTAAGCGGGATCGATGGCTCCCAACCAAGAACGTCACGCAAACGAGAATTATCGCTGTTCCGGCCCATCTTCCTCACGCAGAGCGCTTAGAGGATGAGATACGTAGTTTTCCGTACATCCGCGAAAACTACGCCGATTTCCATCCAGCTTTGCTATTCGCGAGACGTGACACGGCACCCTACCGGGATATTAGAAAAAACAATCCCAACGTTTAAAGCTGTTACGAATTCCGAACAATCCTTCGATCCTGCCGGACATCGTTTCGTGCTGTGCTAACTTTCCTCAGATCTAAGGCCTTACTGTGATCGCGTAAAGGATTTGAGAAATGCAACTCAACCGTGACGGAGCAAAGGGTCGCAAATGGGAGAAAAAACGACTGTACACTCGGCCGAAGGTGACGGCTCTCACCCCTGATCAAGCCGAAGAAGAGGTGATGGCCAAAGCGGCACTAGGGAACGGGGAGTTGCAAAACTGCTTCGCACTCATCGCCAGATTCCGGAAGCTTCATAGACACGGCTGAGATTGTGCTTCTCAAGGGGAAGGACCACTCTCATTGTCGCAGACGTCTGTAGGTTCGGCGGTAGAGCGCCTTGCGGAGATGCCCGGGGCCGGCACGTTTATCATCCGTACACTCTGCGATCCGATCGTCGCGACATCCTACGAAGGTCGCCGCAAAATAGAGGTATCCAGACGCGTATTCAATAGGTAGTGTCGGCTCATCTCCAAGCGCTTGCGCGAATCTTGGATATAGGCGAGGATCTCGTTTGAGCAAGTGGGACCCGGCTCACCTGGCTAGCGCGCTGCGAGTGACCGGGTCACTGTAAAGATGACTGGGTCAGCCTCACGGCGCAATAGGGATTCGCAGTTCCCCCTGACACATTGCACTTCTGGCCGTTCACGGACCCAGGAGCCCGAGTTGAGAAGTAGATGTTGGTCCCGCCATTAGAGACCTCATTGTCGATTACGATCCCGCTGGTTCCTCCAATAGCGAGGGGGGCGGTTACGCAACTGGATGTCGGTGTACCGGTGCAGTTCGGTGTCGTCAACGAGGTTGTAATCGTTGAGCTCTCGAGAAAACCATCGGTCAAACCGACGCCAAAGAACAGCCGGTCCGT
>Ga0073928_10007458_pt1 | contig 14155 bp, 14 predicted proteins | sample PaiPotPPA55metaG_FD_76969 | JGI IMG/M metagenome (GOLD analysis project Ga0073928, IMG submission 76969) | Iron sulfur acid spring bacterial and archeal communities from Banff, Canada, to study Microbial Dark Matter (Phase II) - Paint Pots PPA... ... | reverse complement strand
GTGCAGACGGGCTTCGGGCGGACGGGCAGGAAATGGTTCGGGATCGAGCAGTGGGAGGTGACGCCAGACATCATCACGTGCGCGAAGAGCATGGGCAACGGGGTTCCGGTGGGCGCGACGATCACGACATCGGAGCTGGCGGACAAGTTTCAGGGGCTGACGATTTCGACGTTCGGAGGGAACCCGGTGACGTCGGTGGCGGCGCGGGCCGTGATCGAAGTGATCGAGGAAGAGAACCTGCTCGAGAACACGCACGTCGTCGGCGGATATTTTCGAAAGGGCCTCGAAGAGCTGCAAGCCAAGCATCCGCTGATCGGCGACGTGCGGGGCATGGGAATGATGCAGGCGCTCGAACTGGTGAAGGACCGCCAGACAAAGGAACCCGCGCCGGAAGCTGCGGCGCAATTGCTCGAAAGGGCGCGCGACAACGGGCTGCTGATCGGCAAAGGCGGGCTTTACGGGAACGTGATCCGCATGGCGCCGCCGATGAATATTGCGAAGGCGGATGTGGACGAGGGCATCCGGCTGCTGGATAAGTCGTTCAGCGAAGTGCGCGTTTGAGAGGGAAAGGAAATATGGCGACGGCGGCAACGACGACGCAGGTTTGCAGGAACTTCATCAACGGACGCTGGGTGGAATCGAAAGGGCGCGCGGTGGAGCGGCGCAACCCGGCGAACGTGGATGAGGTGGTGGCGGTGGTGCCGCTGTCGTCGCGGGAGGAAGCGAAGGAAGCCATCGCCGCGGCGAAGAATGCGTTTCCCGGCTGGCGCGATACGCCGGCGCCGCAGCGCGGGCGCCTTCTGCTGAAGGCGATGCGGTTGATGGAGGAGCAGAAGGAAGAACTGGCACGACTGTTGACGCGCGAGGAGGGCAAAGCGCTGAAGGATTCGCTCGGCGAGGTGCAGCGGTCGATCAATATTCTGGAGTTCATGGCTGGCGAAGCGCGGCGGCTGACGGGCGAAAGTTTTCCGAGCGAGCTGCCGAAGAATTTCGCGTACACGACGAGGCAGCCGCTGGGCGTCGTGGGCGTGATCACTCCGTGGAACTTTCCGGTGTGCATCCCGGTATGGAAGATGGCGCCGGCGCTGGTGGCGGGGAACACGGTGGTTTTCAAGCCGGCCACGCTGACGCCGCTGACGGCGATGAAGACGGTGGAGATTTTTGCCGCGGCGGGAGTGCCGGCCGGCGTCGTCAATCTGCTTTTCGGCTCCGGAAGCGAAGTGGGCGACGAACTGGTGCAGAACGCGGACGTGCGCGCGGTTTCGTTTACGGGGTCGACAGAAGTCGGAAGCAAGCTCTACGCGCAGGGCGCGCTGAAGATGAAGAAGTGCCAGTGCGAGATGGGCGGGAAGAATCCGTTGGTGGTCCTGGCCGATGCGGACCTGCACCTGGCGATGGAGTCGGCGCTCTTCGGGGCGTTCGCGTCCACCGGGCAGAGGTGCACGGCGACGAGCCGCGTGGTGGTGGAGGAGAAGGTGGCGGACGAGTTTGTCGCCATGCTGGTGGAGCGCGCGAAGATTTTCAAGGTGGGCAACGGCCTCGAGCCGGGCATCGAGATGGGCCCGGCGGTGGACGAGGCACAGATGAATACCGATTTGCGCTACATCGAAATTGGCAAGAAGGAAGCAAAGCTGTTGGTGGGCGGCCAGCGCATGAGCGGCGCGGGCTACGAACGCGGCTACTTTGTGGCGCCGACGATTTTCGACCACGTCGCGTGGGACAGCACGATCGCGCAGGAGGAAATCTTCGGGCCGGTGCTGTCGATCGTCCGGGTGAAGGATTTCGACGAGGCGCTGCGCGTTGCGAACTCGGTGCGGTATGGCCTGGCGAGCGCGATTTATTCGAACGACGCGTCAAAGATATTCGAGTTCATCGACAAGACCGAGGCCGGAATCACGCACGTCAACTCGCCGACGGTAGGCGGCGAAGCGCATCTGCCATTCGGCGGAGTGAAGTCCACCGGCGTGGGCCAGCGCGAAGTCGGGCACGTCGCGCTGGATTTTTACACCGAGCTGAAAACCGTCTACATCGACTACACCGGCCGCAAGCGTGAATCCACCATCTACTGAATCGGGCGGCGCGTTTGCGGCTTCCCTGCCGTGGGCGATGACCCGTGCCAGTTCCCTTCTCCGGGGGCGCATTTGGCGCGTCGCGGCCTGTGCGGTAATGCTTGTGGCGCTGAGCGCGCGCGCCGACGACAAGATTATCTGGAAAGAAGTGGAGGCCGGCCAGCTGAAGCTGGACGGGGCCGGCGTGAACAAGTGGAAGCTATACGTGGGCGAGAAAAAGAAGAATCTGTTCGTCATTCAACTCGGGCGGCGCATGCTGGGGCTGGATAAGAAGGCCCGCGAAGTGTACGAACTGCCTCCGAATGTTCTGCAGGCGCACGGCAAAGTCTACGAGAGCGAGAACCCCGCGAGCATCGGAAAGCGCATTCCCACCTCCGAATGGGAAGACCGGGACATTGGCCCGGCGGAATTGGTGCGCGTGAAGCTGGGAGATTACGGCAGCAAACTGGAGCTGCAGATTCCGCACATGATCGATTTGCGCTCGGTTTACTGACGATCCGCACCGGCCACGGACGCCACAGGCTCCACGGGCGGCCCGGCAGTGCCGCAGAGCCGGCAACCGCGAGGCCGGCGCACAATCGCCGCATCGCGCGGGAAGAGCGAGCCGAGCGACCAATCGAGCGCCACCTGAATCTGCTTCTTGAATCCCACCAGCTTGAAGAGATGCACCGCATTCCAGAAAAGCCAGGCGAAATAGCCGTGGAGCCGCAGGCCGCCGATGCTTACCACCGCGTCGTTCATTCCCAACGAGATGAGCATTCCCTGCGAAACGTATTCGTAGCGCTCGAGCGGCTCGCCGCGTTCCCGATGCGCGATGTTTCGCGCGGCAAGGGCGCCATGCGCAATCGCGACCGGGGCCACGCGCGGCGTGTCCAGGGCAGAAGTTGCCGCAGCGGAATCGCCGACGACAAACACCTCCGGGTGGCCTTCGAGTTGAAGGAATTCATTCACCACAGCGCGGCCGATGCGATCGTGCGGGCCGGGCAAGGCTTCGACGAGCTCGTGCGCGCGCACGCCCGCGGTCCAGACGATGGTGCCGGCGTGAAGCGTTTCTCCGCCGCCGAGCTCCACGGCGCCTTCGGCGCAACGCGTGACGCGAGCATTGCAGCGGATTTCGATTCCTTCGACTTGCAGGCGCTTCAGCGAATGCTGCCGGAGCGCCGGATGCACGCCGCCCAAGATGTCGGAGGTGGCTTCGAGAAGAATGAGGCGGATGTCGCCGGGGGAAATGCCGCGGTAGCGGCGGACGACATAGCGGAAGAGGAAGTCGCGCATTTCGGCGATCAGCTCGACGCCGGTGTAGCCGCCGCCCACGATAACGAAGGTGAGGAGGCGGCGGCGTTCGGCGGCGTCGGGGACGTGGTCGGCGTGCTCGCAGAAGTCGAGGAGATGCTCGCGGAGGACGACGGCATCTTCGAGCGATTTGAAGTCGGCGGTGTATTCGCGGGCGCCGGGCACGCCGAAGTATTCGGTGCGGCTGCCAAGCGCGACAACGAGAGCGTCGTATTCGAGAGGACCCGAGCGCAGCTCGACGCGCCGGTTCTGGACGTCCACGGCCAGGACGTCGTCGCGCAGGAAACGGAAGCGCCGCTTGCCGCGAATGTCGCGCACGGCCTGGACGATATGGCGTGGGTTGATGTAGCTCGAAACGATCTGGGGCAGCAGAGGCGTAAAAAGAAAGAAGTTCTGGTCGTTCACCAGCAGGATTTCACAACCGGCGGAGCCGCGAAAAAGGCGGTCGAGGCCGACGGTGGCCTGCATTCCCGCAAACCCGGCGCCCAGCACAACGATACGCTTCATCAGGCACTACTGTAGCACGCCGCAAACGTCGTGTTGGAGAACGGAGCTGCGCGGCGGCTCAGGCGTGGCCCGCGGGAGGCGCAGCGCCGCCGCGGCGAACGCGATCGTTCCAAGACATCGGCGGAAGGCCGGTATCCACCTGCCGCATCGTGATGCAACGATCCACGGGGCAGACGAGGGCGCAGAGATTGCAGCCGACGCATTCGTCTTCGATGATGCCCGGGACGTGTACGCCCATGCCATTGGGGTTCTTCTTGCCGTTGCCTGCCGTGGAATGAGGAGCGATGCATTGATGCGCGCCGTCTTCGCAGGCGACGTAGCAGAGCTGGCAGCCGATGCAAAGCTCCTGATGGATTTCGGCGATGATCTTGTAGTTGAGGTCGAGGTCGCCCCAGTCGACGACATTGGGCACGGCGCGGCCGCGAAAATCGTCGATGGTGCGGAAGCCGTGGTCGTCCATGTAGGCGGCGAGCCCGTCGGCCATGTCTTCGACGATGCGAAAGCCATAGTGCATCGCCGCGGTGCAGACCTGCACGGTTGTTGCGCCGAGCGAGATGTGCTCGGCGGCGTCGATCCAGGTGCCGATGCCGCCGATGCCGACGATGGGAATTTTTACTTTCTTGGCCACGCTGGAAACCAAGTGCAAGGCAATGGGCTTGACGGCGGGGCCGCAATAGCCGCCGTGCGAGGATTTTCCCGCGACGGTGGGGCGCGGTGCGAAGGTGTCGAGGTCCACGCCCATCAGCGAGTTGATGGTGTTGATGAGGCTGACGGCGTCCGCGCCGCCGCGCTCGGCCGCGCGGGCGATATGCGTAATGTCGGTGACGTTGGGAGTGAGCTTCGCGATCACGGGCGTGCGCGCGGCTTCCTTCACCCAGGAGGTGATCATCTCGGTGTAATCGGGCACCTGGCCAACCGCGGCGCCCATGCCGCGCTCGCTCATGCCGTGCGGGCAGCCGAAGTTGAGCTCGAGCGCGTCCGAGCCGGCATCTTCGGCGCGGCGCACGATGTCGTGCCAGATCTCGCGCTTCGATTCGACCATCAGCGAGGCAATCACGAGGTGCCTGGGATAGCGCTTCTTTACTTCGGCAATTTCGCGCAGGTTGTCCTGGATGGGACGGTCGCTGATGAGTTCGATATTGTTGAAGCCCATCACCTTCACGCCGTTGAGGTCTATTGCGCCGTAGCGCGAAGTGGTGTTCGTGATGGGCTCGCCGATCGTCTTCCACACGGCGCCGCCCCAGCCGGCGTCAAAGGCGCGCATCACCTGGCCGGCGGTATTCGTCGGGGGCCCCGAGGCGAGCCAAAAAGGGTTGGGCGACTCCAAGCCACAGAATTTCACGCGCAAATCAGCCATGCTGCACCTCTCAGAATTCGCCGCCGGGTTCGCTTTTCGAGGCGGCCCCTGCCGGTACCGCCGGGTTTGCAATCTTGCGCCATATCAACCAGCCGACGGTGGAGAGCATGCCCAGCCAGCCGGCAAAGCGCACGGCGCTTGCAATCTGCGTGTCGTGTTCGAGAAGACCCAGCGCTCCGAACATGACGTACCAGTCGTGCTCGACGAACTCCGGATTCCCCACCGTCAGCAAGGGCAGTTCCTGCGCGCGGGCGTCGGCCATGTAGGTGGCAACCGGCAAAAACTGCTCAAAGAAAAAGAAGATGCAGAAAGCCGTCCCCTGCGCCTGGCGCCGAAATGCAAAGTAGCCCGCCAGCAGAAGCGGAGCGAGCAGCTGCAAGATCGTGCCGCCGGCGACGTGCAGCGCGCGTCCGAAATAGCTGAAGAGCAAATGGCCGCCTTCATGGATGGGTATGAAGACAAGATCGATCATGAGGAGAAGGCCCTGGCCGCGCGCCGCCTGGTAAAGGAACAGCGCGTAGAACGCGAGCCAAGCGCCGAGCGCCCATCCGGGGACAGGGTCCCAATCCTTCTCAAGCGCTTCGAGAAAGGGAAACCGCTCGGTCCAGGAATCGGGGAGACGCACGCGATTCAGCTTTCCCCGCGGGGGCGGCTGAGCCAGGCGTCCATGCCGCGGGCGGCGGCCATGCCTTCGGCGACCGCGTCGACAACTTCTTTCCCGCCATTCACGCAATCCCCGCCGGCAAAATATTTGCGGTTGCCCGTCTGGTGATTCGCGGCGACCGCAATTGTGCCGTTCGGACGAATTTCGATTCCGGGAACGGCGCGCAGGATTTCCGTAACCGGCTTCTGACCAATCGCGCGCACGACCATATCCACGTCGAGGACAAATTCGCTTCCGGGGATGGGCTCCGGAGTGCGGCGGCCGCGGGCGTCCGGCGCGCCGGGCTTTGTGCGGATGCATTCGAGACCGGCGACAACGCCGTTCGCGGCGAGAACGCGCAGCGGCTGGGCGTGCCAATGGAATGAAACGCCGTCGAGCTTGGCCAATTCGTATTCGTAGCGAAAGGCGGAGATTTCACGCTCGCTGCGGCGATAAACAAGATGAACCGACTCGGCGCCGAGGCGTTTGGCGGCGGTCACCACGTCAATCGCGGTATTGCCGGCGCCGATGCAGGCCACGCGGCGGCCAACTTCCACTTCGGCGAAGGGCTTCGTCTTGGTCTGCTCGATAAATTCGAGCGCGCCAAAGACGCCGGAGAGGTCCTCGCCGGGTATGCCGAGGGCGCCGGTTTCGCCGAGGCCAAGGCCGATGAAGATGGCGTCGAATTGCGCTTCGAGATCGGGGAACGGGAGATCGCGGCCCACCGCGACACCCTGGCGGAAGGCGACGCCGAGCTGGCGCACCAGCTCGGTCTCGCGGAGCGCATCGCGCGCCCGCGTCTTGTAGGCGGCGATGCCGTAGGTGCTGAGCCCGCCGGGCTGCTGGTGCTTGTCGAGAATCGTGACGGCGTAGCCCCATTTTGCGAGCTCGGCGGCGCAGGCGAGCGATGCCGGCCCCGCGCCGATGCATGCGGCGCGCTTGCCGTTGGGCGGCCCGGCGTGAAAGAGGTGAATGTTGCGGTCGAGGAGATCGTCAACGGCGAAGCGCTGCAGGCGCCCGATTTCGATGGGCTGCTCGCCTTTTTCGTGCATCACGCAGGCGCCCTCGCAGAGCACTTCGGTGGGGCAAACGCGGCCACAGCTCTCGCCGAGGATGTTTGCTTCCAGGATCACGCGGGCCGAGCCGCGCAAATTTCCCGTGGAGATTTTCTTGATGAAGGCGGGGACGTCAATATGCGTGGGGCAAGCGACGGTGCAGGGCGCGTCAAAACAAAAAAGACAGCGGGCCGACTCAACGGCGGCCTGGCGGGGCGTCATGGCCGGAGCGATGTCGGAAAAATTGCGCTCGTACTGCTCGGGTGAAAGCTTCGCAGCCGTTTCGCGGAGAGCCATCGGTCGTTTCACCCTGGAAGGAATGACGGGCCATTCACCCGTTAAACGGCGCCATTCTAGCACCGGCGGGATGAGGCGGAGCCAGCAGCTTTTGTGCGGCGTTCTTGCGGCACACGCGGGCCGCTTGCCACCGGATTGGGCAGTGGCCTAAGATGCGGGCGCGCGGGCTCTGAAAGTTTCAAGGGGGCACGGATGCGCTTTGATACCGTCGTCACGAACGGAACGGTGGTCACCGCGACGGATACATACGCAGGCGACGTGGGAATCACCGGGGACAAGATTGCTGCGATCGGGCAAGGGCTGCCGGTGGAGAATGCGGGCAAGGTGATCGACGCGCGCGGGCTTTACGTGATGCCCGGCGGGATTGACGTGCACACGCACCTTGACATGCCGTTCGGAGGCACGACCAGCGCGGACGATTTCGAAACGGGGACGATTGCCGCGGCCTTTGGCGGGACGACGACGCTCGTGGACTTCGCCATCCAGTACAAGGGCCAGACGCTACGGCACGCCTTCGACACGTGGATGAAGAAGGCGCAGGGGAAGGCGGCGATCGACTATGCGTTTCACTGCATCATCACCGATGTGGCCGATGCGCAGCTCGAAGAGATGGGCGCGCTGGTGCGCGAGGGCGTGCCCAGCTTCAAACTCTTTATGGCGTACCCCGGCGTGTTCATGCTCGATGACGCAACGATTTTCCGCGCCATGTCCGAGGCGGCGAAGCACAACGGGATGATCTGCATGCACGCGGAGAACGGCGGCGTGATTGACGTGATCGTGAAACGGGCGCTGGCCGAAGGCAAACGCGCACCCAAGTATCACGCGCTGACGCGCCCGACCACGGCGGAGGCCGAGGCGACCTCGCGCGCCATCGCGCTTGCGGAGATGGCCGGGGCGCCGGTTTACATCGTGCATCTGTCCTGCAACGACGCGCTCGAAAAGGTGCGCGAAGCGCGGGACCGCGGCCTGCCCGCGTACGCGGAAACGTGCCCGCAGTATTTGTTTCTTTCGCTCGAGAACATGGACGCGCCGGGCTTTGAAGGCGCGAAGTACGTGTTCACGCCGCCGCTACGCGAGAAATGGCATCAGGAAAAGCTGTGGCAAGGCCTTGCGCAGGACGACCTGCAGGTGGTTTCGACCGACCACTGTCCCTTCTGCTACAAGGAGCAGAAGGAGCTCGGCAAAGACGACTTCACGAAGATTCCCAACGGCGGCCCAGGGATCGAGAACCGCCTGAGCCTCGTCTACACTGGCGGCGTGCACGGCAAGCGTTTTTCACCGAACCGTTTTGTGCAGCTGGTAGCGACGGCGCCGGCCAAACTCTTCGGCCTCTACCCGCGTAAGGGAACGGTGGCGGTGGGCTCGGACGCCGATCTGATTCTGTTCGACGCAAACGAGGAACAGACCATCAGCGCGAAGACGCATCACATGCGCGTGGACTACTCGATGTTCGAGGGGATTCGCGTAAAAGGAGTGCCGAAGAGCGTGCTCTCCCGCGGGCGCGTGGTGATCGAAAACGGCAAGTTCACCGGACGGGCGGGAGCGGGGCAGTTCCTGCGGCGGCAAACGTACGCAGGCGTTTGACGCGGGGCGCCGCGAGCGGGCCGAGCCTTGCCTCAGCGGCGATAGACGCCATTCACCCAGGGGATGCCCACCAAGCCTTCGCCCGCGCGCACGACAATGGCATCGCCCGGCTGGAAGCGGTCGTAATCTTCGAGGCTGACGGAGACACGCTCCAGGCGGCGTCCTTCGCGCCACGAGTTGACCACCAGCCGCCGGCTGGGAAACGGCCCCCGCATCGCGAAGCGGCTGACGACCGTGGTTGTAAAATCGCCGGCGGGGGCGCGATCGAGTGCGCCGTTTGCGAAGAGGAGCGCTCCCAGCAACCAGGGCAGCGGCACCAGACCAAAATAAACGCGCTTTAAGGCTTCAACTTCCAGGTGACGCACCGCGCGCCTTTCCACCCACAACCCCAGGCCCAGCGTGACGAAGAACATCACCCCGCCGAAAATAAGAATGCCATCGAGCTCGAGCGGCGGATAGCGCCCGCTGGCCACCACGAAGGTCAAAGCGCCGAGAAGGAAGAAGGCGGTGCGGTTCGAAAATCTGCGGCGCAGCGCCATCTCCGCCGCAACGCTTCCCATCCCGCAAGCCTCGCAGACTTCCGCGGTGCGTTCGGCACCGCAATTGAGGCAGTGCGTCATTCCGAAGCCAGCTTCCACATCAGCTCATCGAGCGTGCGGCGCGAGTCCGGCAGCACTTCGAGGAACTCGACCCCCATGCCGCGGTCCGCTTCCACGCGGCGCACGATGCAGGTCATCTGGACGGGGTCGAATAGCAGAACCCGTGCCGTGAATTCAGCCCCGATCCAGAGGACGCGGTCGATCTTGATGTACATCCCGGAGCTGCTGATATCGCCCAGAGTGCCCTTCAGCACTTCGTTACCCCATTGAATCTCGAGCGGAGCCTTGTAGGAATAGCGGGGCGACCGGCGGCGAGCCGCGCGGTCTTTACGGCCGTGTGATGGGGAGAGGGGGCTCATCACATCTTGAATGCTATGCAAGCCAAGGCGCGGTGTCAATTCATCGCTGGGAGGCTTCGTGACCCCGCGGCCGGCCCGGCGGCACGGCTAGGCGGAAGGAGATGTATAATCCGCGGATGGACCTGAAGGATTATTTTCTGAAGCAGAAAGAGGTGGTTCGCGGGCGGACCCGGCAGGTGCTCGGGCTTGTCCGGCCCGAGCATTTTGGCTGGCGGCCGGAAAAAGATGCGCTCAGCGTGGGCGAAATGATGCGGCATTTGTGGGTCTCGGAGGAGGGCGTGCGCCGAGTGGCGCTCGAGGGCAACTTCGCCTACTTCGAGACGCGCGTCCCCAAGGGATTGCGCGCCGTCACCGGACTGCCGCGCACGCTCGAGGAAGAGACCGGCGACATCGAGCGCGTACATAAGGAAACGCTCGCCGCCGTGGCCGCCTGGCCGGTCGAGCGCTTTGACGAGGAGCGTGCCCATCCGGGGCTCGGGTTCCGACGCAAAGCCGGCATCATCCTGCTCGGCATCAACGATCACGAAATCCATCATCGCGCGCAGCTGATGACCTACCTGCGCATGCTCGGAACACCGGTTCCCGAAGCAGTCGCGCGGCGCTGAAGTTTTGCTCGATTCACTTCCCCGAAGAAGAGGCGCCGTCGAGGGCGCGCGTGCTGGATGGCGCGGTGTCCAGGCAAACCATATTTTCATCGCGGCCGTTTGCGATCTGGGAGCAGTCGATTTCCTGCGCGCTGCGGACGGCGTCGCGCTGGGTGGCTCCGGAAGCCGTGGCACAGTGGGAGCGGCCGTGGAAGGTGACGCAGACCTCGTACCGGCGCTGGTTTGCCTCAATCGTCGAATAGACGAGAACGCAAATCAGGGCGACCCCTCCGAGCAGGGCGACCCACTTCCAGCGGAACGGCTTTCTCGCGTCGGGCATGCGCCCCATCCTATCAGCAACGGCCCGCCAGGAGTCAGCCGGAGGCGCGGAAGGCGCGCCGGGCAAGGTGCGCGGCGGCTTCTGCCGGAGAGGTCCGCAGCAGGCCGATGCGCGCTCGCGGGGCAATCTTGCGCAGGCGCGATTTCACCTCCGCGGTGATGGACGCGCTGGCGGCGAATACGCCGCCGGCAAGGCCAAGCGGGAATTCGGCGCGGGCCAGTTTTAGATTGCGGATCACGGTGGTGGCCAGCTCGGCGAGAGCGGCGGCAGCGGTAGCGAGAATCTTCTGCGCGACGGAGTCGCCCGCCTCCGCCGCTTCCACGACAAGAGGAAAAACTTTCGGGAATACGGCGTCCGGCAATTCCGCGCCGGACTGAACCAGCTCCGCCCATTTGTGCAAACGGCGAGAGCCCATTTTCTTTTCGAGGAGCGTGGTCGAAGGGCCACGGCCGCTTTTCGCTGAGAGCACGGCCGTCAGCGCTTGGCGGCCGATGTCGAAGGCGCTGCCTTCGTCGCCGAGGCGAGGGCCGAGGCCCCCAGCACGGGCGGTTGCGCCTTTGGCGCCGCGTCCATGAGCGGCAGAGCCGGTGCCTGCGACGATGACCACTGCGGGTCCTTTTTGGGCGACGGCGGCGAGAGCGATCTCCAGATCCGAAGTGGCGCGCACGGAAGCATTGCGGAATTCGCGCTGGAGGAGCAGCGCCGCGCGACGCGCAATTGACGGCCGGCCGGCGCCGGCGAGCCCGGCGCAGACGCCGCGAACATGCTGCGGCTTGGCACGCGCGCTCCGCAAAGCGCCGCGCGCCGCAGTACGCAGGCTCTTGCGGGTTATCGCCCAGCCTACGCGAAGCGGATTCGCCGGCCCCGCCTTCGCCTTGCCAAGGACGCGCCCCTCGGCATCGAGCAGGCAGCATTCCGTCTTTGTTCCGCCGCCGTCAAAGCCGAGAAAAAGAGCTCTGGCCGGAATCTTTTTTCGGTGCGCGCGCAAAGAGCGCTTCATCCTTGATCGTGGCTCAGTTTGAATTTTCGCGGGGACGGCCGAAAAACAAGACATAGCCGTCGGCATCTTTGAGCTCGAAGCCGCGCAGGCCGTCATGGGTATCTTTAAGAGGTACAGAAAAGGTGACACCACGCGACGTAAACTCGGCCGCCAGCGCATCGGGATCGGGTACGCCGACGTAAGCGTCCCATCGGGCATCCGGGTGGCGCGTGCAGTTGGGGACCGGTTCTTCACCGACAGACTTGACGAAGATCATCGCTCCATCGCGGCACACAATTGCAAAAAATGGCTCGACCTCTGGCTGCTGATAGGTGATGTCAAAACCGAGCATATCGCGATAAAACGAAGTTGCCGTTGTGACGTTTCGCACGATAAAGGACGGTGAAATACCGCGGATGGCTGGCCGTGTCATGCAAGGCCTCCTTTACGCATATTCGGACCGGAGAACGCCGGCGAATGCGAGGGCGGCGGTCAGCCGGTCTCGAACTCAAAGTGAGATACTACCTCACCTTTGGTTTGACTTGGCGCGAAAGGGCCGGTTAGCATCGCGCGACCTTGAAGCTGCAAATCAGCCCCGCCGACGTGGCCATTCTGGCCGTGTATCTTGCCGGCGTCACTTTGCTGGGCGCGCGGTTTCGCCGCGGCCAGCAGAACATGCGCGACTACTTCCTCGGCGGGCGGACGGCGCCATGGTGGGCGCTGGCCTGCTCGATCGTGGCCACCGAAACCTCGACGCTGACGATCATCAGCACGCCCGGCATCGCGTTTGCGAGCGACCTCGGCTTTCTCCAGCTCGTGATGGGCTACCTGGTGGCGCGCGTGATTCTGTGCGTGACGCTGCTGCCGCAGTATTTTCGCGGGGAATTCTATACGGCCTATCAACTGCTCGAAAGGAGATTCGGGCTGCGAATGAAGTCGGTGGCGGCGACCGTTTTTCTTGGGACGCGCGCGCTGGCCGAGGGCGTGCGCATCTCGGCGATCGGCAAGGTGGTGAGCGTCGCATTCGGCGCGGGCGACCGCGTGTCGGTGCTGCTGATTACGCTGCTGACGCTGTTCTATACGTTCGAAGGCGGCATGAAAGCGGTGATCTGGACGGACGTGGTGCAGCTCGCGCTTTACCTGACCGGCTCGGTTGCGGCGTTTTTTATTTTGCTGCACAAGATCCCGAACGGATGGGCGGGCGTAACCGCCGCGGCGGCCGCCGGCGACAAGCTGCGCGTTTTCGATTTCACGTTCAGCCTCACGCGCAGCTATACGTTCTGGTCCGGCGTGCTGGGCGGAACGTTTCTGACCATGGCGAGCCACGGGACGGACCAGACGATGGTGCAGCGGCTGCTGGCGGCGCGGTCCGAGCGTGACAGCAAGAAGGCGCTGCTCGCGAGCGGCGTGGTGATCTTCGTGCAGTTCACGCTGTTTCTGCTGATCGGAGTGATGCTTTATGCCTGGCTGCCCCACGCCGCGGTTGCGATTCCGACGGGGGACCGCGACCGGCTGTTTCCGGAATTTATCGTGCACGAGATGCCGGTGGGACTGACCGGCATCGTGCTCGCGGCGATTTTCGCGGTAGCCATGTCCAACGCGAGCGGGTCGCTGAATTCGCTGGCTTCATCCAGCATGCTGGATTTTCGCGCGCGCCGGGCGGCGAACGAGCCCGAGCCGCCGGGCATGCTGGGCCGGTCGCGCCGCATGACCCTGTTGTGGGGCGTCGTGTTCGGACTTCTCGGCATCGTACATTGGGGGCCGGTGCTCGAGGCGGGGCTGACGATTGCTTCGATCACCTATGGCGGCCTGCTGGGCGTTTTTCTACTGGGGCTGTGGAACCGGCGCGCCACATCGAACGGTGCGATCGCCGGGATGCTGATTGGATTGGCGGCGATGCTGGCGGTGAAGTTTTTCACGCCGCTCGCGTGGACGTGGTACGTTCTGGTCGGAACGCTGATTACGTTCGGCGTGGGGTCACTCGTCAGCTTGGCCGATCCCGCGGGGCGAAATCCACTTCCGCTTGGGAGTGAGGAGCGATGAGCGGCAAGCCACTCGAGCTGGTGCGCGGGCTGGGGGCGTGGGCCTCGGCCGCGATCGTGGTCGGCACGATGATCGGGACGGGAATCTTCATCGTCCCGGCGGATATGGCGCGAAGCGCGGGCTCGGTGGGGCTGGTTTTTCTGGTGTGGATTGTGGGCGGCTCGCTCACGCTCTTTGGCGCCTTGACGTACGCGGAACTGGGCGCGGCGATTCCCGAAGCGGGGGGCGAATACGCGTACATGCGGCGGGCTTACAGCCCGGCGTGGGGCTTTCTCTTCGGCTGGATGCACTCGATCATCGGCCGGCCCACTTCGGTTGCGACGATTGCCGCGGGCCTGCTGCGATTTTGCGGCTTCCTGTTTCCGGCGGTGGCGACGCCGCTCTTCGTCTGGCAGGCGCCGGCGCTTTTTGGGCGCGCGTCCTACACGTTCACGTTCACCTGGGCG
>Ga0073928_10007455_pt1 | contig 14170 bp, 16 predicted proteins | sample PaiPotPPA55metaG_FD_76969 | JGI IMG/M metagenome (GOLD analysis project Ga0073928, IMG submission 76969) | Iron sulfur acid spring bacterial and archeal communities from Banff, Canada, to study Microbial Dark Matter (Phase II) - Paint Pots PPA... ... | reverse complement strand
TGTCGATTTACCGGCGCCGTTGAGGCCGAGAACGCCGATCTTGGCGCCCGGCAGAAAGGACAGCCAGATGTCGCGCAATACCTCGCGGCCGCCCGGATAGGTCTTGCCGAGGCCTTTCATGACGTAGATGTACTGGTAAGCGGGCATCTAGTTGAATTCCTTTGGTAAAATAGCACAATATTTGACTGTCCAGAAGCTGTCCAGGTGAAGAGAGACGACGCATATCGGCCTAATGCTTTGATTTTCAACATGAAAAGCACCGGGAGAGCTGTAAGAACAGAAAATTTGCGCTGTACGCGCCGGTTTTCGCATCGGTCAGACCTATTTTTTGCGAGGGTATCGACGCCGTCTGGTCGCTCAATTCCGGCCGACCCATTCAGGCGTCGCTCGTGCTTACATTGGACGCGGTAGCATGATTTGGAAGGTGCCGCAAATCGGAACTAGGTGGGCGGATGCGGTCGAGAGTATGGCCGTTTCCGTGCACCCAGAAAATCCAACAGGGATGGGCGGCGAAGGCCTGAAAGGCCGGGTTTACTTCGCCGATCGGCTGTCAGTTCACAGGCTGTCCGCCGAAACCATAGCCGGCAGAAGAGCGCAGCGATAGACGCCAAAGCGCGGTGGGTGATCTCAGCACAGCGGCCCCATGCTGCCCTTATCGGCTCCGGGTGTGGCCTCCACCAGGAGCCTCGCTCTGTCGGCCGCGATCTCTCTCGGTGTGATCCTGAGAGCGCTCCTTGGCCTCCCGGATCGCCGCGGCCCGGTCGAGGCGCAACTGCCTTGCTTCGCTCGTCTCGCCGTCGTCGGATCGCTTGGTTTTCTCCTCCGACGCTCCTTGACGCCGCTGGTGATCTCGCATTGCTGCGCGCGACTGACTAACGTAGTCATCGCCGCCTGAGTATCCCCGCTCGATAAGGGCCTCGCTGTGGGACTCGTTCGTCTCCCGCGCTCGGCGCTCCCGCTCAGCAATGATCTCGCGAGCCTCTTTGATATTGGGCACGCTCTCGGGATCGAGCGCTGCCATAAACTCGCGCAGCTCGGCAGCCTTCATCCCATCGATGCGGCGAACGAGGCTGTGGATACCGCCCTTCTGGTCGAGGATTACGTAATCGCGCCGGTCGCCGTGGGCGAGTGTGTAACCGCGCTCCTGTAGCGCGGCACGGAAGGCTTCCGCGCCGTCGCTCGCGCGGAACGCCGCTGTTACCTGGTCTCTGACGTGTTTTCCGGTAATGCCGGTGCGCTCCTGCTGCTGAAGCTCGGCACGCGAGGGCGTCCGGTCGGGCCGCTCAACTCCGTCTCGCTCATGATGGGCGCCCTGCACCCGATCATGCCCGAACCGCCGTTCGAGATCGCGGGCAACCTCTTCGTGCTTGCGATAGTTATGGCTGTCGCTGACCGAGCGCATCTTCGCGAGGTCGATCCGTGACCACACTATATGTATATGTTGGCGGCCGAGCTTCTCGTGCATCACCACGATGCGCGCATGGCCGTCGAGCCCGAGTTTTTTCTCCAATGCATCGATCGCCTCGCCGCGCTGCGCCGGCGTCAGCACGTGCGGCGGCTCCGGGCTCATGGCGGCATGGTAGAGCGAGCGCTCGCAGCGGGTGCCGATGGCATAGGTATCCATTTCGACAAGCGCGCCGCGCAAGTCCTGGGAAATGGTGCCGCGCGTTTCGATGAGGCTCACGCGCTCGTTCTTCTCGGCATTGCCAAGGTGCGTAGCGAGCTGCTGGGGCCCGGTGCGGGATTTTCCTTTGATGATCATGTGTCCCGGCCAAGCGCCTTGAGGATCGCGTCGCGGACGCGCCCGAGGCTAGCGAGCGTTTCCTTGAGCTCCCAGGGATCGATGCAGTTGCCGAAATTGTTATCGCGGGCGATCTGATTGAGGTTGCCGCCCACATGCCCAACTTCGCCTAGCAGCCGAGCAAGCTCCCGCCGTTCAATCGGCGGGCGACGTACTTGACGCGGCGTAGGTGCTCCAAGAAGGACCTGACGGGCGTAGCTGCCCGGAGTGAAGCCCGATCGATCGGCCGCTAGGTCGATCGCGGCTCGCTCCTCCGGCAAGAGCCGGATCGTCAGGTGTTTGGTGCGGGCGCGCTTCTCGCTGCCGTGGCTCATGGGGCCACCACGCAGCGCCGGGGTAAGGGCGGAAAGGGGATGGCATCCCCGATCCGCGCTGGGGTCTCGGGGAGCAAGGCTCCATGAGTGCGGATACCAAAGGGGCATACCCTTTGGCCGGAGGTGTCGGAGCGGGACGCCTCTGACGCGGGGTGATCCAACGAGGGGGCAAGGCCCTCCTCTTGGTCGGGGTGCACGGGGCGGAACGCCCCTGCCAAGCCGCGCGGTGGATAAGGCGGGCTTCCCCCCGCCGGGGCGCGCAGCGCACTACCGCGCATGGCTGGCCACTTCACCTATCTGCCCTTCACTTTCTTCTTGTTATAACTCTTGCCGAAAAAACGGCATCTAAAATTCGTGGGAAGGTAGGGCAGCTACCTTCCCGTCCGGCGTTCGCGCGGTTGCAATGATCTTACCATACGAAAAATACTTTCACGCAACCCGCCCGCGGCATGCCCGAACCGAAACCAGCAAACCTGCTGTGCACAGCTCATACCGCGCCGCATACGGTCTGGCCTCTTGACCTTTTCATCAATCGAAGATTGCAATATTCCGAGCTAAAACAACGATCGGCTATTCGAGGGTCCTACCGATGGCGGCCAACTGGAACGCGTCGCAAGCTCCTTCCACGACAACTCACGGTCCATACGCCGTTGCCGATCATTGGGCCGCGCTCTTCGATCAAGACGGACCAGGCTCCGGTATACCCCTTGGCACCGCCCGATGGATGTCACCGGATGCTGCGGTACGAAAATTTGTCTATCCCGGATCACTGTTCTCTGGCCGCGTATGGGTCGGCGAGGCCTTCGACCATCTCAACAGTCCGCTCGGTTATCTCGACGACCGGCACGTCTGCCTTGTCAGCGGCTCACGCGGCGGCAAGGGTGTCGGCTCGATCGTGCCGAACCTCTGTTTCTGGCCCGGCTCTGCCATCATCGTCGATCCGAAAGGCGAAAACGCCACCGTTACCGCAGAACGTCGTGGCGCGGGTTCGGCCTATGCGCACGCTATGGGCCAAAAGGTCTGCATCCTCGACCCCTTCGGCGAGGTGCAATTACCAGCCGCTCTCAAGGCCCGATACAATCCCCTCGACGCGATTGATCCCGCGAGCGACTACGCGGTGGACGACGCTAGCAGGGTCGCTGCTGCTCTCGTGGTTGTCGAGAACAGGAACGATCCCTATTGGGAGGAAGCCGCCCGCAATCTGATCAAGGGCCTCATCCTCCACATCATCTCCGCACCTCAGTTTGAAGGTCAGCGCAATCTGATCACAGTACGGCGGCTCCTAACACAAGGCGATTGGCTCACCGTCGAAGCGGCTCGGGAGGATGGAGAGAAGGACATTCCCTCACCTTTTCAGGTGCTCTGGTCGATGATGCGCCGCAACCCCTCCTTCCATGGAGTGGTTGCGGCTGTCGGCGAGCAAATGATCTCGATGGCCGAGAAGCAGCAATCGGGTGTCATGGAGTCCGCTCGAACCAATACCGAGTTCATGGACAGCACACCAATGCGCCGGCTTCTGGAGGCCTCCGATTTTGATCTCGGCGAGCTGAAGACAAATCCGCGTGGGCTTTCCGTATTTCTGACCCTGCCGCAGCGTTTCATGCAAACGCATTATCGCTGGCTACGCCTCATGATCGCCCTCGCCGTCGGCGAAATGGAGCGCATCAAGAGGCGTCCCGCGACCGGCCATCCAACGCTCTTCGTGCTCGACGAATTCGCGGGCTTAAAGCGGATGGAGGTGATCGAAAATGCCGCTGCGCAGGCGGCCGGGTTCGGGATCAAGTTCTTCTTCGTTGTCCAGAACCTGCCGCAGCTCGACGACATCTACGATTAAGCCTGGGAGACGTTTCTCGGTAACTCCGGCCTCAAGATGTTCTTTCAGATCGATGACGATTTCACCCGGCAATATGTGAGCCGCCAACTCGGCGAATTCGAAACCACCCGGCTTTCCCAATCGGGCTCGGCCTCCCGATCGACGTCGAACTCGACGACGACTGGAAACTCATCGTCCGAGAATTGGAGCCGAGGCACCAGCCGAAGGCCGATCTTCCATTTCAGAACCTCCAAGCAAGCCTCATGGGGCCGTTCGTTCTCAGGCTCTTTCTCGCAGTCACGCGGGGACTCCGCTTCGAGTTCAGAAGGCTGGAGCGAGGCCGTTCACAAACGGCCGCTAATGAACCCGGATGAGATCGGTCGCATGCTGGCGCGGATCGATGATCGAAATCGGCCGGGCTATCCCGGTCTCTTGCTTGCGCTCATTCCGGGGGAATTTCCCTTGCTCTCCCGTCGCGTGAATTATTTCGAGTCAAATCGGTTCGTGGGATATTTCGGGCCTCATCCGGATCACCCTCCTCCCCCGACCCTGGATGAACTGAGGGCGGCGCGCCCGCGGCTGGTATCTGAACAGCCAGCACCAACGCCGAGGTGGTGGGAAAAGCTGTGGGAGTCCATAGGCCCTTATGGTCGAGCCGCGACTGCGGCAGGCCTTGCGGTTGCCCTCAGCTACGGAGGTTGGCTATTGCTGCACCAAAGCGACACCAGCACCATCGCGTCCGTGCCGCGCCCTGCTTCGACAGCGCCGGCGGCCCCATCCCCGGCAAGTACCGCCTATAATCAAGGTGTAGCGGATTGGCGCGCGTTGCAGGCTTGGTTCGCGACCCAAAGTGGTGACAACCGGGCCGGCGCCGATTGGTGGGCGGCACACCGTGGTGATCACGGCGTGGTATCCTGCGAGGTTGCTGCCAGGAAGTATAACAGCCGTGCTATCTTCCAGGCGTACTTCGAAGATGGTTGCAAACATGCGAAAAGCCTGCTTGACCACATCGACAGCAAAAGGGCTGAGGCACAATATAGGGCCGGCTTCAACGACGCAGCAAAGTCGGATTCGCAGGCTCCATCCGCGCAAACACCGGCGATACCGGCCCGGTTAGCAACCGTGAAAACCCCTGACGACCTCAACGTGAGGGAGGGACCGGGTGCGCAGTACAACATCGTCTATGTGATGCATTCCGGCGATCGAGTGCGGATCGTGCGCGATCTCGACAACGGCTGGAAAGAGATCGAATTCACCGCGAGCGACGGGCGGACTTATCACGGATTTTCCAGCGCTAGGTATCTCGTCCCGGACCAATAAAACACGCCATCAGCGCTCGCGGCTTTGCTCGCGCTGTTTTTCGGCTTCTCGCTGACGCGCCTCGGCTATCGCCTCGCGCGCCTGAGCGAGGTGCTCTTGCCTGCGCATCTCGGTCAAATAGGCACTATCGAACTTCGCCATTTCTTTCGTGTGTTCCGACTGATTGATCCCGCCGCTCGCAAGCCTTTCATTAAGCTCCCGTCGCTTGGCGTCTTGCGCCCTCTCCCACTCGTCTTCATGGCTGACCGCCGACCGGTTCCCATCGCGGGTGACGGCTGGTTCATTTTGCGGAAGCTTTAAATCCTCACGGCGCATCTGCCCCGATCTGTCTTCTTCGGGTGCGTTCCAGGGATGTCGCTGTTGGTTGTTAAGGTCCCGGTAGTGGTCCGGTCCGCGCATAACCCGGCTCCCGCAAAACTGAGCGCGCTATTTTGAACCGGTTCTGGTGCTGACGCCTAGCCGATTTTATTGGTCACGGTGATCCAGCGGATTGTCGGCGCGATCTTCTCCCTCGCCGATGATGTCGTGAACCGCCCGTATGTCGTGCCCCAAATTCGGGAACAGGGTCAGCTCAAGGTGCTTAATGCGATCGAAGGCTTCCCTGACTTCTCGATCCAGTATCTTGCAATGACGGGAGTTGAGCTGATCGAAGTCCATGCCGAGCTTAACAATACGATTTGCTCTCGCGTTGAGTTTTTCAATTTGAGCTTCTAGCTCGCGAACACGCTGTTGAAGCATTGAAATTTGTTCATTGTTGTTCATGTTTTATACTTATAGCTTCATCATACTTAATACATGATGAATTATTGAAACGAAATATTGGCATGACTAGCAACATCATTTGCGATTACGGAGAAACGATCCGCTCTCTCTTGGTTGGGGCAGTTCATCGGCAATCACGCTGTCTATGCCGCTGTCCTCGAACGAAAAGTGATCCTCCGTGGCCTCATTCCAGAGGGCGAGGCCCGTGGCCTCGGCCTCCTCTTTCGAGGCGGCTTCGACCACGGTCTTGTGCGAGAGCCATTCGAGTACGACGACGCGATACCGCCGCAAGGGTAAGGCGCTCATTGAGCGCCCCCCTTCTTGGCCGTTGGCTCGCGAAGAACGATTTCGGCACCGTCGAGTGGGCGAGCGGTGAACTTCAGATTGAAGCCCTTGCCGTCCTTGTGCGGCCAGGCGGCACCGATCTCCTGCCAGTTGGCCTTGCTGTCGCCGTTCTTCGTCACGCTGTAGATGCGATGCGTCGGACGGGTCTTGGTGTTGCTGTCGTTGCTCATTTTCGTTTCCTTTCGTCTGTGAGGCCACGCCTTTCGCGGCCTCGATGCGGTTCGCCCGCACGGGCGAGGAAGCGGCGCGGTCAAAAGGCCAAAGGCCCTTGCCGTAATGGGTGCCCCTCGACTTGATCGGGGGGCGGGAACCCTGTTCGGTTTTGACGGCGGCGCGCGCGCGTGCAGAACCACGCATCAAGGGAGGCCAGGGCGTGGACTTGGACGAGGGAGGAAACGTGGCAACGGCGGCATCGAAAGCCCAGACCACTGATCGGCAATAACGAAGCCGCAAGGTGTCAGCGAACAAATGCAGGGAGAAGATCGCCGCCTAATGCGGATGGCTACCGGCTGCTCTCGGGTGACCCACGCCTGTCTTCGGAACCGGAGGGGACGGAATTTCTTCGCGAAGAAGGGACGAATGGATACCTGAAAGAGCGCTGAACGCCCGGAGCGGAGGATCGATGGTGTTGCGGATCGTCTGCTGCCGCTCGACGATGAAGAATTTCCGTCGCGCGCGGTAATCCTCCCAGGCGGCAGTTCTCTCTACACCTGGCTTTGCGTCCTTCACCCATTGCCGGGCTAATGCCAGCTCGCCCTGGCAAATCTTGCGGAAGGCAGCGTATTCGCCACCCCGCTCGTAAGCCCCCTGAATGCGCGCGATCGGAATGCCGTTGATTGTTTCGGCCGCTGGATTGTAGATCGCTACCTTTAGTTCGTGGCGGCGAAAGACGCGGTCTTCGTCGGCGCCGCAGGCGGCAGTGGCGGCATGCTTGAAAGCGGCTTTGACAAATTCCCGAGAGACGTAAGCCCACACCTTAGCGATGGCTTGGTTGATCGCAGAAGCTTCACCGACATAGACCGGCAAGAAATATGCGGCAAGGTTGCGCTTCGCGAGGATTTTTCCTAGAAGTGTTTCATCAAGCCTAAGCCCGTCAATTCGTTCCGCTTGGTCTTTGGATAAATTCCAATTCGTCCGTGTGAAGATCGGGGCGAGCAATTCTCGAATGTTTTCGCTAGGGCCGGAATAGAGGACGATCAAACCCGTATGCTGGTAAGCCTTCGGCCCCAGCCGCTTGATAATCTTTCCAAGCAGGTCGCAATACTGCTCTGCGTTCAGGCCGCGTTTCGCCATCGTCAGTGAAGCGGACGGTGGCTAAAGGGCGATGACGTGAGGGAGAGACTTCCCGCTGCCGTTATTCTTCGTTACGGCAGCCGTAAGAGCGCGGACCACGGCCGGGCGCGGGGGTCCCCCGCTTCGGTCATAGTCCAAACTATCCGCCTCGGGATAAGGCTCCTTGTTGATATCAAAGGAGAGAAGCCTTCTGGCTGTGCTGACGAAAGCCTCGTTCACAGGGGATTCGGGCGATCCCTTGATACGGACGGCATACAGCTCATTCTTCTCCGCGCCAGCCGGCCCGACGGCATAAATAAACCTATTCGCCTCATGCTCATGCGGCGGATAGGCAAGCCCTACACCTACTGCTTCCAGTTCCTCGGACACGGTTCGTTTGCCTTGGCTCAAAAATTCCGGCACCGGCATTGGCACCGTGGTTGATCGAAAATCCAGTAATAGCATAGCGTCCTGCAAAGGGTTTTTCAAAATAGTTTCATTAAACGTTAACCATAACGATCGAAATAATTTCGACCGTTGTCTTTAATATTCGCCAAATTACCAGAAATGCAGATGCGCCCGAAGGCCGTTTTTACTTTTTACCCTGACGGGTATGAAGTTACAAAATCTGGGTAGCGTTTATGGTTAGGGAATTATTACTTCTATTCTTGATTTGGTTTTTGCAGAGATTGGAGAGCTTCCCGATGCGATGTCAGCGGACACGCGCAAAGGTGGTCCGAGGCATCAGCGCGTCTTGCCGCGCTTCCGTAGCGCTCGTGCGCGCACGCGACGATTGTGGGCACGAATGAACCGACGACGCCGTGTTTTGGGCGTCATCCTTTTTCGTCGCCACCTCCGGCGCGGCGGCGTCTCCGTCGTTGGGCGGTTGGCAGCAGCTTCCGTCGCCATCGCGCGTCCGAGCTCTAGGGCCTCGTTGAGATCCTCGGCCATGTGCGCTGTGGTATCGCCGCCGTTGCGAAAATTGATGCAGTACTCCCCGGGTAAGCGTCTCAGTGTAAGTCCGAGAGCGCGCAGCTCCCGAGCGACAAGCTCGAAGCGAGAAAGTGAATCGGTTTCGACCATCTATTCGGCTTGCGCCGATCTATTTCGCCGGTCAACTGCACTCATCGACTCACGGCGGCCGGGGCTTGCCCCGGCCGCGTCGCGGCGCGCGAGGGTTGGCGGCAGCAAACCTTCGGACGGCTAACCAGAGTGCGTTGGTCGAGACGGCAGCGATACTGCCGCCCGCTCGGCTGTTTCAGGCATCCCGATCGCGAAGACCGTCAGGGCCACGGCGGCAACCGCCCCCGATGCGAGAAAGGCTGCGCTGTATCCGAAATGATCGACGATCTCGCCGGCAGCCAGCCCGCTCAGGGAGGCGCCGATCCCCTGGGCGGTGGCGATGACGCCTTGCGCCAAGTTGTAGCGCCCGGTGCCGCGCATGATATCGGCGATCACTAGAGGTGTGAGGGCGCCGTAGACCCCGGCGCCGACGCCGTCGAGCAGCTGGACGCCGATCAGCCAAAAGCTGTTGTCGGAGAGAATATAAAGCGCTGCCCGGACCGGCAGGATGGCGAACCCGGCCAGGAACAAGGGCTTCCGTCCCCAGCTGTCGGCGGTGCGTCCGACCAGCAATGCGATCGGCAGCATCACCAATTGTGCGGCGACGATGCAGGACGACATCATGGCCGTCGCCTCTTGCGGATAAGCGGCGGCCAGCTTTTGCCCGACCAGTGGCAACAGCGGCGCATTGGCGAAATGGAACAGCATGACGCACAGACCGAAGATGACCAGCGGGCGGGATTCGAACAGGACGTTGTAACCGGCAGGCCCGACAGGACGCCCGGTCCCCTCGGCCTCGTGGTCCATGTCTCGCGCCCGGTCGAAGTCGATCGCCCCGGCCGGAATGGAAAGCACGGCGATGCCGGCAAGCATGGCGAAGACCGGCACCAGAAGGAAGACGGCGCGCTGCGAGAACACGTAGCCAACTGCGCCCGCTGCCAGAGCGATAGCGACATTGCCCGCATGGTCGAAAGCCGAGTTCCGCCCCATGCGTCTGGCCAGTTGTTTCCGCGCGTAAAGGCCCAAGGTCAGGGCCGCGATGGCAGGACCGAAGACGTCGCCGACAATTGCCACCACGCTGTTGGCGATCAACACAGGCCAAAAGGTCGGTAGCGCAAAGATTATCGAAGCCCCAAGGGCCAGCACGGCGAGCGCCAGTACAATGGCTCCGCGCTTGGCGCGGGTTTCGTCGATCGCCGCGCCAATCGGGGTTTGCGCGGTGAGCCCGAGCAGGCCACCGATCGTGGTCACCAATCCGACCTCGGACAGGCTCCAATGCTGCTGGGTGACCAGGAACACATTGAGATAAGGCCCAAGGGCGCCGCGTACATCGGCGAGCAGGAAGTTGGCGGCGTCGAGCGATAGCGGGTTGAAACGCTTACCCACGGCTGATGTCACCGCCACAGCCACAGCGTCCCGATCGCGAGGGAGAAGATGGTCAGCGGCGCGCCAACCCTGAAATGGTCCCAGAAGCTGATCGTCACGCCGGAGGCGGCGGCCCGCTGCGCGACGATTAGGTTCGCGATCGACCCGAGCACGGTGAAATTGCCAGCCAGGGTTGAGGCCATAGCGACCGTGAGCCATGCGGTATGATGATCTCGTAGCGGATCGACAAAGGGCTTTAGCACGAGCACCGCCGGTACGTTGCTGACCAGGTTGGAGAGGATCGCCGTGACCCCGCTGAGGACCGGCACGTGATCGAGTTGTAGCCGGCCGACCGCGGCAATCGCATCGCCGTTCAACAACGTGTGCTCTGCGCCCGCGACGATGATAAAGAGTCCGGCAAACATCAGTAGCAGCGACCAATCAATTTCGGCATAAACGCGCTCGCTCCTGACCCGCCGCGTCAGCAACAACAGCGCGCCGATGATGATTGCCGCTTTGGCCGGCGGCTGGCCGGCGAAGAACAGCGCGATGAGCACTGCGGTCGCGACGAGCGCGCGCACCATTAGCACACGGTGCCGGGTGCGCGTCGGCGGCGGCTCGGCCACGAGGCGCGCGCCGCCCGCGAATTCTCGGCGATGGAAGAGCGCGATCAGTACAAAACTCAGCACGAGCCCGATCAGTGCCACGGGCGCGAGGCTCGCGCTGAATTGCGCGTACGGGATTTGCGAGAAGCTACCGATCATCATGTTTTGTGGGTTGCCGGTGATGGTTGCGCTCGAACCAATGTTCGACGCCATCGCGACGGCGAGCAGGTAAGGCACGGGGTTGCGCCGCAGCGAGAGCGTTAGTTCAAGGACGAGGGGCGCGAGCACGAGACAAATCGCATCATTGACGAGGAACGCGGAGAACACGCCGGCGATAGCCGTTACAGCCGCGAGCAACGCGAGCGGGTGGTGTGCCCGCCGCATCACCCAGGCGCTTGCCTGGGCAAAGAAGCCGGAAAGGCGGAGATTGGCGACCACGATCATCATCCCGAGCAATAGGGTGAGCGTGTCGAGGTCAACCGCCTTGTAGGCGTCCGCAAGGGGCAGCGCGCCACCGGCGACCATCAAACAGGCACCTACCAGCGCTACGCCCGCGCGATCGATCGCCAGGCCCGGGACCCTGCCGACGGCCAGCCCCAGATAGCTCGCTGCGAAGATCGCTGCCGCAGCAACCAATTGTGCATCTCGCCCGGCCAGGGTGCCTGGCAGCAGCGACGGCACAAGCCCGCCAGCTACTGCAAGCGCCACAATGGTAACGGCGAAAACAACACCGAGCGTCGCCGAGCGGCGGCGCGCGCCTCCATGTCCCGTCATTCGTAGGGGTACTCGATCAGCCGACGCTCAAACAGATAGAGAAGAGCCGACCCGCGGCAAGCGCGCCAAAGCGGCGCAGCAGGGCCAGCACTTTTATCACCCGGCATTCGGCGATGCAGCCGTCATGGCAAGCTTTGATCATGCGGCGGAGTTCGGTGCGCAAACCCGAAAGCCGCGCCGATGCGGCCTTCGATCTCGGCCATGCACGCGGCGGCATTGCCGCCGTAGTGAAAATTGACTCAATACTCGCCGGGCAAGCGCCTCAGTGTAAGTCCGAGAGCGTGTAGCTCCCGAGCGACAAGCTCGAAGCGAGAAAGTGAATCGGTTTCGACCATCTATTCGGCTTGCGCCAGTCTATTTCGGCGGTCAACCGCGCTCGTAGACTTACGTTGGCCGGCCTCGCTGCTTCGAAAACACACTGTCGCCCCGATAGCCTCGAACATGGCAGAGTGCTGACATGGCGCGGGTCAGGATCAGCATCGTTTTCGAGTCAGGCGCTCGCATTGGCCCCGGCAAGGCGAAACTCCTCGAAAGCATCCGCGACACCGGTTCGATTTCGGCCGCGGCCCGCGACATGGGAATGTCCTACAAGCGCGCCTGGCTGCTGCTCGACAGTATCAACCAGACATTCGCCGAGCCGGTTGTGACGGCAGCTCCCGGCGGCCCCGGGGGTGGCGGTGCAATCCTGACAGCGTTCGGCGCTGAAGTGCTCGAACGCTATCACCGCGTCCTCGATCAAGCCAACAACACGGCCGCCGATGATCTGGCCGCGCTGGCACGCCGAGCGCGGCCGGAAGCCGGGCCAAAGGTCTGAAACCGCTATAGCGTGATTGCTACAGCGGTGCGGCATGCGCTATAGCTCAAATGCTATAGCGCATGAGCTGGTGCATGACGAGCCTTGCTGCCCCTGCCGCGCTGCTCGCTCTGGTGGGGTGGCGCACCATTACAATAGCTCTCGGTTGCGCGTTGCTAATCGGCGGCATTGGCGGGCTGATCGGCCTTGGCGGCGGGGAGTTCCGGTTGCCGTTGTTGGTCGGGCTGATCGGTTTCACGGCGCGCGCCTCGGTGCCGATGAATCAAATTCTCAGCCTCATCACGCTTGTAACGGCGCTCGTCGTGCGCTGGGACACCGGCGTGCTTGTCGGGGTCGGTGCTTTCGCGCCTGCTGTCGTCGCGCTCGGCCTTGGGGGCATCACAGCCGCGTGGTTCGCCGCGCGGCTGCTTGCGCGTGTATCCGATCATCGGCTTGAACGCGCGATTGCCGTCCTATTGATGTCGATCGGCGTGCTGCTGATCGGTGAGCGATTTTTGCCTGCCGACCTGCCGGCGCTCGCGCCGGCTGAACCCGTCATGCAAATAGCGGTCGGGATCGCACTCGGCCTGTGCATCGGCACGGCAAGCACTTTCCTCGGCGTCGCCGGCGGCGAGTTGCTGATCCCGACACTGATCTTTGTTTTCGGGGCCGACATTCGCACTGCCGGTAGCGCCGTGTTGTTCGTGTCGATCCCGACCGTCTGCATGGGCTTGTTCCGGTATCGCCGGATGGGACTGCTGCCAGGCCGGGCCACGCTGTTGCGGATCGGCGCGCCTATGGGGATTGAAAGCCTGATCGGTGCGGCGGCCGGCGGCGCTTTCGCCGGATCGGCCTCGGCCGAAGTGCTTAAGCTGTTGCTCGGCGTGATCTTGATTGCCGCCGCCGCGAAAGCCTTCTGGCGACACGCCTAAGTTTCTACATCTTGTAGACTGTGCGGCCGGGGCTTGCCCCCGGCCGCCAAATTTCAGGACAGCAGGCCGCCTATGCGGCGGCCCCGATTACCTCATGCCGTTGCTGCAAGCCATGCAGATAATCGGCCGCGCGCTGCGCGCGCGGCGGCGGTGAAAATGGCGCGGTTGTCACTCTTCAGCACCTCAAGCCAGGATGCGAGATAGGACGAGTGATCGTCGCGCGGCTCGGCGGTCACGCCGAGATCGGCACAGAGAAACGCTGACCCTAGCTCGGCAACCAGCTCTTCCGCCGCATAGCCAGCATCGCCCCAGCGCTTGCGCCCGAATTCGCGGTCGAGGCGCGAGGCGTGCCGCGTGCAACAGCATCGCGTAATTGTCGCGCGAGGACAGGGACGCCTGGCTAAATCCGTGACCGCATTCGTTTATTTCTTTTCGAATACGTAATATGATTGGCGGCAATGGGCTAACAAAAAGGTCTTGCGTTAAACAAATCGCCGCCCTATCCCCTTATAACCGGGGGGACTAATGGCGCGTTACTTCCTAACATCTGTTTTTTTACTTGTGCTCGCCGGATGCTGCTGCTGTCCTGACGGCCAGCCCGGTCCTCATTTTTTGGGACTCTTGTCCGGCTATCCGCCACCGCCGCCGGCTGAAGCCAAGTAGGGCGCGCCGTGATGGTCTTGCCGAGACGATTGGCGCCCGTGCTGGTGATCCTGCTGGCGTGTCTCGCGGCAAGGCCGGTCTCTGCGGCCTGCACCAACCCGGCCGGACAGGAAGCCGATCAATTCTACAATGGGGATTACTCGACCTGGCAGTTTTGCAACGGCACGAGCTGGCTCGCGTTTGGAGGCGGCTCGAACTGCACGGCGTCGGGCGGCTACAGTCCGACCACGCCGAGCGGGCAGGGTTATTTCGTGCTGAGCCATGACACCTATGACGGCGGTCGCGGCGGCAGGGCCGCAGCCGATGCGACCTGTCTGACCGATCTCACCACCAACACCGGCTGGCGAGG
>Ga0073928_10007452_pt1 | contig 14173 bp, 8 predicted proteins | sample PaiPotPPA55metaG_FD_76969 | JGI IMG/M metagenome (GOLD analysis project Ga0073928, IMG submission 76969) | Iron sulfur acid spring bacterial and archeal communities from Banff, Canada, to study Microbial Dark Matter (Phase II) - Paint Pots PPA... ... | reverse complement strand
CCTGGGCGTGGAGTCATTGGCTACAATCAAATAGAGGCGCCCGACGTTGTCGACATCTGCAAAACCGACTCCCAGCCCATAGTAGCCAGATTGTTCAGAAACGCCAGCTTTAACGCTCACATCGATGAACGTGCCATCGCCATTGTTGTGAAAGAGATGATCTCCCTCACCCGGCAAACCGCGGGGACCGCACATCACGGGCTGTCCACGGTACTGGCAAAATTTGCTGTCAAGCGAGCCGGGGAGCGGAGGGCGTTCGATATCAAAGCTCACATAGCCTGCTACAAACAGATCCAGGCGTCCGTCGCCATCATAATCACCCCAGGTGGCTCCTGTGGACCAGCCCCCGAGTGTGACGCCTGCTGTTTCGGCCACGTCGCTGAAGGTACCATCATGGTTGTTATGGTAGAGGCGATTCTTGCCGAAGTTTGTGACGTAGATGTCCGGCCAACCGTCGTTGTCAAAGTCACCGACTGCGACGCCGAATCCCCAGCGTTCGTTGGCAACGCCGGCCTTCTCGGTTACGTCCGTGAAGGTCCCGTCGTGATTGTTGTGGAAAAGCATCGCTCGAGGCGGCGATTCCTTTCCTTGCATGGCCTCGAAAGAGGAACCATTGAGAATGTATATGTCGGGCCAACCATCATTGTCGTAATCGACTATGGCTATTCCCGAGCCGAGCGTCTCCAGGATGAACTTCTTGTCGGGGTTGCCCGATCGATGGCGAAACTTGTCCAACCCAGACTGGTGGGTGACGTCCTCGAAGACCACAGGAGCGCCGTCCACGAACCCGCCGGCAGTAATTACGCGCGACTTTGCATCGCGGACTGGCGCAAATGCACCTGCAGTCGCGGCGCCCCCACTGGCTGAGGGCTGTGGTCGCGTGGGCTTATCCGCAGTCTTCGCCTCTTGCCCGGTGACCGAGGTCGCAAATACCAGGACAACCACCAACCCTAAAGCAATGGGTAAGTTTCCTTTAACCCGATTCATTCAATGTTCCCGATCCGCTAGAGCACTGTCCTTGGATGTTACTTGCATGTACTTCACGCATTTCACTTATCCGGATGAGTTTGGGTATAGAAATCGAATGCCGTCGGTCCTTGCCCGCTCATGCCGAAACCAGATTCTTTGATTTCGAGGCTCGCTGTTACCCGGTCATGCTCAAGCCCGGTAAACGGGCAGGCCAAACTGCATTATCGAGTGAATCGCTCCACCAGAATCGCTTGCTTTAAGATAACCAAGTCAATGACCAAGCGTCCCAACCTGGCTTTCAATGTAGTTCAGTCGTTGTCTGTCCCAATCGTATTTTTGCTTCTGAGAGCCAACTTCAAATTAGCCTCAGCCTCTGAGAGTTGGGGTGCCAGCTCGAGGGCCTTCCGGAACTCGGCAATGGCATCCTGGATTCGGTTGTCCTTGCCGTAAGCGACGCCAAGAAGATTGTGAGCTTCGGCAAATTTGGGCTGGAGTTGCAACACTCTTTGCAGTTCTTCGGTCGCAGTAGGAATTGCTCCTTCTTGCAACAGGTAGGCACCGAGCGAGTATCGCGCCACCACGTTAGAGGGGTCGAACTTGACGATCTCCTTGAGTTCCTGGATGGCCGGTTCAACTTTCTGCTGCCGGAACAAAGATTCAGCGAGTGCCTGTCGGGCGGGCAGAAAGTCGGGTTTCTGACGGAGAGCCTGGCGATATTGCTGGCAGGCATCTTCCAGCCTACCCATCCGCGCCAGAGTGATTCCCAGTTCGTGGTGGGCTTCCACCCAATATGGATAGTCTTGCACCACGGTGCTGAGTTCACGCACCGCGCTGTCGAGGTTTCCGTTTTCACGATGCGCGCCAGCCAGATTGAAGCGGGCTTCCGCAAGATCGGGGTCCTTTTCAATCGCGGTTTGGAACTGGGCGATTGCGTGGTCCCAGTCTCCTGCTTCGGCGAGAGCCGTACCTTGCTGATTGGCGCTGAGCGCCAATGCTCTGTCGATTTCCCGTTGGTGCAGCTGCGCTGTTTGGGCGAAGAGAGGTTTCGCGGCATCAGCGTGGCCCAAGCCCTTTAGAAGTTGGGCCAGGGCATAGGTAGCTTCTTTGTTCTTGGGATCGATTGCAACGGCATCCTTAAGCTCGCGTTCCGCCACCTCGACGTGGCCCAGCCGTTCTTCTACAACACCCAGTTCGTAATGGGCGCCAGCCATGCCTGGGTTCAGTCGCACCGCTCTTTGGAGATGACTGACCGCTTGCAAATCTTCTCCTCGATCTCGGAACAAGGCTCCGAGTTCGGCCTGCGCTTCGGCCGAGTCCGGATGGAGCCGAACTGCTTCGCCTAATAGAAGCATTGCTTGTTCCCTGTTGCCTTGCTTGATTGCGAGTTGCCCCCACTCCAGGTGTGCTCCCAAGTGCGAAGGGTCGGAAGACAGAACCTGCTTGAAGTGGGCGATCGCATCATCGGCCTGATTCTGCTTCGCGAGAAGCAAACCCAGTGTGTAATGAGCTTCCGAAAAATTAGAATTCAGGGAAATGGCTTTCACCAGAGCGCGGCGGGCACCATCGGAATCGGAAGTTTTCATCAGCAGTGTACCCAAACTGTAATAAGCATCCGAGAACTCGGGATCAAGGTCGATCGCATTGCGAAAACTCGCTAATGCATCCAGGGTATGCCCGCTCCGTTCGGCGATGAGCCCTAGCTGATAGGGTGCCCAAGGTGAATTGGGATCGAGCTCCGACACTCGGCGTATAGCCTGCCCTGCTTCATCGAGTTTGTCCTGCTGAGCGAGGGCGAGGCCGAGAGCATAGTAGCCAGGTGCCCAGTTCGGATCTTGACCAATACCCGTGCGGGCCTCGTCCTCGGCTCTCTTTGGCTGGCCGATATCGCCAAGCGCCAAACTGAGGTTGTAGCGGGCACCCAGAAATTTGGGATTGATCTGAAGAGCTTGCTCGAATTCGCCAATTGCTTCGAGAGTCTTCCCTTTTTGACGCAGGATCGTGCCGGCGTCATTGTGTGCCTCGGGCAGATCAGGGTTCAGCTTTAAAGTGGTTTTGAATTCCTCGAGCGCACTGTCTATCTGTCCACTTCGGTACAGCCGCACTGCTCGCTGAAAGTGCTCCAGGGCAATCGGAGAGGGGTCGCTTTGAGCGCTGCTAACGAGCGCGGTCAAGGCCAGGGAGACGGGCAGATACGAAGTGCGAATAATCGAATTTAGGGCCTTTTTGTTCATCATTCCCCCGATTCTGCACTTGACAGAAGGTATTTTAACATGTTATTGCAATACTCTATTAATAAAAGTTCCACGCTCTTCGAGGAAGGGACACCGAATCGCGCAGAACTCAACAACGGGCGTAGGCATTGTCCGTGGTTGATGCTGAGGCTCTGAAGTAGACCGAAATGCCCGAATCCAGGCACGCTAGGCCTGAGGAGGAACATATGAAATGGAAACGATTCTGGTTTGCGGCAGCCCTAACCGTTTGTATGTCCTACCAGGTCCGAGCTCAGGCGTTTGGGAAAATCGTCGGAACCGTGACCGACGCGTCTGGCGCAGTGATTGTCGGAGCCAAGATTACTGCTTCAGAAAAGGGAACGGGGTTCACCCGTTCAACGGTGACAAGTACAGGGGGTACGTACACCCTGCCGGTTCTGCCTGTGGGAGTTTATTTGATTTCTGGGGAGTCAGCAGGCTTCAAGAATGGCAGGGCGGAAGTCAGTCTCGACGTAAATCAGGCACGAGAAGTGAATTTCAAATTGGCTCCGGCTCAGACCGAGATAAACGTCGAAGTAAACGCAGATCCACCTTTGCTTGATACAACAGATTCAACTCTAGGCGGCCTGATCAGCGGTCAGCAAGTCGTCACTCTTCCGTTAAATGGCCGTGACATTACGGGTCTCATGCTGCTACAGCCTGGGGTCGAGTTTGAGCAAAATCTGATGTTTCCAGTGACGAGCAATCCCTCTGGCTCCCAGCTGGTTGCCGCCAACGGGAACCGGGGGCCGACAGGATCAAGTTACCTCGATGGTCTCGATACCAGTGACGCGGAGTTGGGTGGTGCGCAGTTTACGAACTTCAACCTTGACGCGATCGCCGAATTCAGGATACTGCAGAACAACTACTCGGCGGAATATGGACGAGGATCGGGCAGCATAGTCCAGCAAGTCAGCAAGGCCGGCACGGACGAATTTCATGGCAGCGCCTTTGAGTTTCTCCGCAACGGTGCGCTCGATGCGAGGAATTGGTTCGCCCAGACCAGGGCGCCATTCAAGCGCAATGAGTTTGGCGCGACGTTCGGGGGACCCGTCCTGAGAAATAGGACGTTCTTTTTTATCCAATACGCCGGATTCCGGCAGCGATTGGGGGAGCTTCAAACCTTGAGCGTGCCGACACTTAATGAGCGAATGGGTATTGTGGATTTTAACTGTCAGGCTGCGAATGGTTGTAATGGGAGGCAGGGCCCAGATCAGTATCTTGTGCCCTTGAATTCTATTGCAGCGCAGGTCTTGGGCAGTTATCCCAAGCCCGACAACCCAACGGGCTCATTCGGTCCGAACACGTACCTCGTGAACTACTCCGTGCCCCTAAATAGCGATCAGGGATCCGCTCGGATTGACCAACGTTTTTCAGAGCGCGACCAACTCTTTGTGCGCTACACGGAAGCACACAACGTGGAGCCGGTCGGCAACCCGAGTTACGCGGCGATTCGACCGGACTTCTCTTCCACTTTGTCGAATATAGAACGCAACGCGGGGGGCGCAGAAACGCACACTTTTAGCCCAACCTTGCTCAACACTTTCAAGTTCGCCTACACAGTAACGGACGATCCTTGGATACCGGGCAACCAAACATTCTCCCAAATGCAATTCTTGGACGGTTCCCTATCTCCGTGGGGAACATATCCCTTTGGGGTGCACCTCCACCACGACACCTACCTTTTTAATGACACAGTCTCGTGGGTGAAGGGACGTAATACGATCAGTACAGGGGCAGAGTTCAGATTTGGAGCTGCTCCCGAGTCGGGCTCATCGGTTGGCGGCCCGAACGGCTCGTACAACTTCGCCAATGGCCAAAGGCTGCCGCAGGCCGTCCCCTCTGCCTCGGGGACCAATAACCTTCCTGCAGGTTCACCAAGTCCCAGCAGCCTGATCAGTTTTATGGAGGGAGCCCCGAGCTTTTTCCAGCGCACGATTTCATTCCCCGGCTTTGGGCCGGTGGGTGGCGGCGTTGCCAAGTGGGATCTTCACCGCTACAGCGTCAATGGATGGTTCCAGGATGATCTGCGGACGACCGAGCGTCTTACTCTGAATCTTGGATTCCGCTACGAATTCAACGCGGTACCCTGGGAAGTGGATGGCCGGACGACGGGGATTGTCGATGACCCCAAGTTTAAGGGCGGATCTTTGTATCGCCACCTTGTGTTGAATCCACATCCGTTGTGGTACCCCGACTACCGCGGATTTGGACCCCGCTTTGGACTTGCCTACAAAGTCAAAGAGAAAACCGTCGTGCGCGGCGGTTTCGGCATTTTCACGAACCTTCCGCTCACCGAAACTGCCGATCAACAGACGGCCTCCTTTCCTTATGCTGGCACGAACAATACGGCGAATCCCCCAATGGGGACGGGGCCGATCCCGGTGCCCAATTTGCCAGCATTAAAGGATCTGAATGGCAATACGATTCCTCCGGCGGGGAAGGTGCCTGCCAATACTCCCGTGGATTTGAGTTTCTACCCGTCTCTTTTCGGCAGCCCGCTGCTGATCAACCTCACAGATCAGCATCTCCGCAACGGTTACACCATGGCGGGCAACTTCACTCTCGAGCAACAGCTGCCTGGAGATGTCGCTTTGCAGGCCGCATATGTCATGAACAATGCAGTTAAACTTTACGCCTCTGAGTGGCCCAACGCTTACGGTTGCGCAGGTACTCCGGGAAACGGGTGCCCGCTTCCGCAGTACACTCCATACTCGGCCGCCAGCCCCGGACTCGGCGAGTTTCAGTTAACCGACAATCATGCCCACTCCACATACAATTCATTGCAGATGATGGCGCGCAAGAACTCGCCCCGTCGCGGGCTGGAATTCCAGGCGTCCTACACCTTTTCGAAGGCAATTGATAACGCCACAACGGTTTTCAACGGACCTGTGACCAATTCTGCGATCCTGCAGAGCAACCCGACTTGCTTTAGTTGTGAGAGAGGACCGTCAAGCAACGATATCCGGCACCGCTTCGTCGCGAACTTCACTTATGCGATTCCCCTGGACAAGTGGCAGACCTTTCTGCCCCCGAAGTTAGCGGGAGGGTGGCAGATTACCAGTATTGTCCAGGTGCAATCGGGAGCGCCGTTCACTGTAAACACGCCCTATGGAACCCAGCAATTCGGTATTGACCAATATCTAGGCGTGCAACCAACTCGCCCGGACTTGGTCCAACAGCCGACGTTGAATCCGCAACATGATTCGCCGCAGTACTTTTCGGATGTAGTTACCCAGGACGGTCAGAATCTGACGCAGCAGTTTTTCGCCACTCCTGGTTGTGGTCCACTGCCGAATCCTGGTTGTATCGTACAGAGCAGACCGGGAGATCTTGGACGCAACACGTTCTATATCCGCCACTATGCGAATACGGACTTTTCGCTTTTGAAGGACACGGGTCTTACCGAGCGGATTAGATTACAGTTCAGGGCGGAGTTCTTTAACGTTTTCAATGAGCATCAGTTTAGCTTCCCAGGTACGCTCTTAGGCTCGCCTGGATTCGGTGTCGCGACTGGCACGCAAGGACCAGAACGGCAAATTCAATTCGGGCTGAGAACCACGTTCTGAAACCAGCGCCACAATCGTTGGTCCGGTTAGGTTGGGGACGGACGAGAGCAGCGCAATGACAAAACGATCGTAGGCCCGTGATTACCCCAGGAGAGTTAATGAGTCGCGGAGCGATTTCGTCAAAGGCCGCTATCCCAGCCGGTATTCTGGCTGCCCTTGTCACATTCTCGTTGGTTTCCACCATCAGCGTTAAAGCGGAGGGGTTGCAGGAAAGAATTGCCGGCGGTTCCACTGCGGATGCAAAGGTCTTTTACATCTCAACCGCCGGGGATGACTCTTGGTCCGGTACCCTGCCCGAAGCCAACTCTTCACATAGCGACGGCCCGCTGGCAAGCCTTCAAGGCGCGCGCAACGCGGTCCGGCGTCTCAAAGCTCATGGACCACTCACCACACCAATCACCGTGTATGTCCGGCAGGGAAGGTATCAGGTGACCGCGCCGGTTATTTTTGGCCCGGAAGACTCTGGTACAGAGAAGTTTCCGATTGCTTACGCTGCGTATCCTGGCGAGGCCCCGGTTATCAGCGGAGGGCAGGCAATAACGGGCTGGAGAAAAAGCAAGCGCGGAGGAAACCCTAACCTTTTTGAGGCGAAAATTCCTGCAGCTACAGGTGGTGAGTGGTATTTCCACCAGCTTTTCGTCAATGGGCAGCGGCGGCAGCGTGCCCGTACTCCCAACAAAGGTTTTTTTTACGTCGATGGCGACCTGACGGAAGACAAGTATGCGCAGTTTCGATATCACGACGGCAACATTCTCCCATCGTGGGCAGACGGTAAGGGTGTGGAAGCCATCATCTTACAGTCTTGGACGGTAATGAGAGATTTAATTACTGCGGTGGACAACAACACACGAACCGTCACGCTGTCGGACAGGGAAGTGGGTCAGGGAGGTCAGAATGGGTGGGGACGCGAAAAGAATGCTCGCTATTGGGTGGAGAACGCATTCGAAGCGCTTGACAGCCCCGGAGAATGGTATTTGGACCGTGGCACTCGCGTCCTTTACTACTGGCCCATGCCGGGGGAAGATCTGAACCGAGCTCAAGTAGTCGCCCCCACAACCGAAGAGCTAGTTCGTTTCGAAGGAGGGGTTTGGGGGGATGAGGCGCCAGGGCAGAGTGGATGGCCTCTTTATCCCGTCCATGATATTCACCTGGTTGGGCTGACGTTTGAACATGCAGATTGGTCCATGCCACTCCAGGGTTATACCGACAAACAAGGTTCCTTCGATGTTGGAGCAGCGGTGGAGGCGGTCGGGGCAGACTCAATTACGATCGAAAAGAGCACGTTTCAGGAGCTTGGGGGTTACGCCGTCGAGTTTGGCAAAGGCTGTCACGCGAACCGGATTATCCGCAATGAGATGAGGGATCTTGGTGCCGGAGGAGTGAAAATTGGAGAGCCAAAAGTCCCGAATAGTCTGTTTGAAACTTCATCGGACAATCTCGTCTCCGACAACCGCATTCATGACATAGGGAACGTCTATCCTGGCACCGTGGCGATTTGGGTAGGCCAAAGCGGCAGCAACACTATTGCTCATAATGAGATTTACAACACGTATCAGACCGGGATAGCGGTCGGTTGGACCTGGGACTTTTTGCCGACAGCTGCAACTGACAACATTGTCGAGTTCAACAATATCCACGACATTGGCCGGGGAATGTTGGGGGACATGGGGTGTATCTACACCGTCGGAGTTATAGGCGGCGTGATTCGCAATAATCTTTGCCACGATGTCAGTCGCTTCGAGGGAACCTACGGCGGTTGGGGCATTTATCCAGATCAAGGGAGTGTGGGGCTGCTGATAGAGAACAACGTAGTTTATCGGGCTGAGGACGGAGCAATTCACCAAAATATCGCAAATCAAAACATCTTTCGCAACAATATTTTCGCGCTGGGCAAACGTGCGCAACTTGCTCGACAAGTCCACACCGACAGGAAAGACAGAGATTGGATAACTCTCGAGCACAACATCGTCTACTGGAAAACTGGGGCGTTGCTCGACGAAGAGTGGGGCGACGCAAACCTGACCTTTGACTCGAACCTGTATTTTAATCCGGATCCTCAACAAATCCGTTTCGATAATTCGAGTTTTGCCGAGTGGCAGCAGCTTGGACGCGACGTTCACTCAATAGTTGCCGACCCTCTTTTTGTCGATCCGGATAATGGGAATTTCACCCTACGACCCGGCTCACCGGCTCTGCAAATTGGATTCAAGCCGATTGACCTGAGTGGAGTAGGCCCTACCCCGGGTCGCTGAGGGGCACCGTTGTTTACGAAACAGACTTACTATGCTTGATCGACCAGAGGGAATAGAGTGGTGACACCCGAGACGACTAAACGTTCTGTATGTCTTCGGGGCATTACATGGAATCATTCTCGCGGTCACCTGCCGATGGTGGCCACGGCACAGCGGTTTGGTGAAACGCATCCGGGCGTGGAGATCGTTTGGGAGAAGAGAAGCCTTCAGGAGTTTGCCGACTACCCAATTCCGCAGCTCGCCGAGCGCTACGACCTTCTGGTAATCGATCATCCATTTGTCGGCTATGCAGCTCGGCATCGCGTTCTGCTTCCGCTTGATGAGCACCTGAGCCGTGACTTTCTTGAGGAACAGAATGAGAACTCAGTCGGACTGTCTTTTCAGAGTTATGCCTCCGGCGGCCATCAATGGGCATTAGCCATCGATGCGGCTGCACCTGTGAGTTCATGGCGGCCTGACTTATTGGAGCGCGCGAAAGCCTCGGTTCCTGGCTCTTGGGACGAATTGCTCGACCTTGCAAGCTTTGGGCTAGTCGCCTTTCCTGCCATTCCTATCGATGCCCTCATGCATTTCTACATGCTGTGTTGCGCGCTAAACTGCGAGCCATTTTCCCGCGAAGGTTCGGTAGTCGAGTTCGAGGGTGGCGCACAGGCCCTACATATGCTGCGCGACCTGGTTCAACGCTGTTCTCTGGAGATCCGAAATCTCAACCCGATTGCTACGTACGAGGCCTTAACAGCCGGCGACACGATTGCCTATTGCCCATTCGCATTTGGTTATTCCAACTACGCGAGAAAAGGCTATGGCAAGCACCGCCTTCAATTTGGCGACTTGTGCCTCATCGGCAAGGCCGGACCAGGGCGTTCTACGCTCGGTGGCGCAGGACTTGCGATCTCGGTCGCTTGTAAACATAGGGACGTTGTCCTGGAGTACGCCAAATTCGTGGCGAGCTCCGAGTGTCAACGAACACTCTATGTTCACAGCGGTGGCCAACCGGGCCATCGTTCCGCCTGGCAAGACCAGGAACCAAACTGTGTGACACAAAACTACTTTCGGGACACGCTACCTCTATTGGACAGAGCATACTTGCGTCCGACATATGACGGCTACGTTCCTTTCCAGTACAAAGCCGCGCTTCTCGTTCACGCCTTTCTCCGTGAAGGCGGAGATCCAGAAGCAACGGTACGAGACATTCAGATTCTCTATGAGCGATCACACTCGCGATAAGGTATTGAGACTCTCCGGGACCGTATGATTCTAGGCCTGCTCTTAGCAGTTGCGTGTGGTGTGTCGTTCGGTATTTTCCTGGCCCCTCTTCGAGTGATGAAGGCCTGGCAGTGGGAGAACGTTTGGGCGCTCTGGTCCATCGCGGCAATGTTTATCGGACCCCTGCTCTTCGCGATGTGGACCATTCCACATTATTTCCAACTCAATAAGTTCATTGGCATGCCGATGTTGTGGCTCACCTTAATTCTTGGCGCTTTGGCCGGAACCTCAGGTTTTCTATATGCGGTTACGATTCCATCGATCGGTCTCGGTCTGGCGACGGCGCTCAATAGCGGCATGTGCATGGCGATGTCTTTAGTCCCCTTGGTTGTGCTTCACCACAAGACTCTTTTGCGGCCGGGAGGCATGTCAGCAATGCTGGGCGTGGCTTTGTCGATTCTCGGCGTAACCCTATGTGGAATGGGCGGAAGTCTGCGGGAAGCTGAACTGAATAAAAATAAAAATAACGACCAGCAAGCCACTGTCGCTGGTGCCGAAGTACCGGACCGAATGTCCTTCGTCCGAAGTGTGGTGTTTTGCTGCCTGGCAGGCGTGATCACTTCAGCATTCAATTTGGCTTTGGCCTTTCCTAATCCCGTGATTAATGCTGCGCTTCGTTTCGGCGAGTCGGAATTCGCCGCTTCCAACGCGTTTACGGTGCTTTGGCTAATCGGTGGAGGCGTAAGCAATTTGATTTATGTGTTTTTCAAATTGCGACAAAACAATACTTTCCAACGATTCAGCGCACCCGGGTGGTTGCCGTGCGCATTCTGGTCGGTGCTGATGTCGGCGGCTTTCTTGTTTGCAATGTTTGCCTATACCGGATCCGTCTCTATGATGGGCTCCTTCGGCGGCGTAATTGCCTGGGGTGTTTCCATGGCGGCGATGATCTTAGCGTCAGCTTTATGGGACCTGTTTATGGACAAATGGACAGGAGTAGCCGCACGAGCAATGGTATACGGAGTAGGAATATTGATGGCAGCGATCATCAGTCTAAGTTTTGCCCAATACTTTTCTCAACTGGAAGTTTCCTAATGCAAAACTACCTGTCACCAATGAGCAGAGCAGATGGGCCGCCATCAATAATTTCACTTGCAGGGTACTGAATGACGCGACCTAGAACGAAGTGCTCTTTTCGCATCGGGTTGTTTCGATTTCCGCTCGAAGGACAGAGTCATGTCAACACTTAGTGTGCTAGCACAGGATCACAACCTCTGTGGAGAAGCGCCGGTTTGGGATGGGCTGAGCAATTCCCTCTATTGGTCGGATTGTGTTGGGTTGAAGTTTTTCCGATACGACTGGCTTACCAAAGAGCGGGAATTGGTGAAGGAGGGTGTTGAAGTGAATGGCTGTGCTCTGAACGAAGCAGGCGGGTTCGTGATCACCAATAATTCTGGCGTGTGGCTCTGGGATGGATCCGGCAGCCCACAGTTGGTCGTGTCAGAGGTAAGTGGAGCCAAATGTCAGTTGAATGATTGCATCGCTGATCCGAGAGGACGATTGATCAGTGGTTCCTGGTTTTACGATCCTAAGATAAAGCCGGAACCAGTTGCGAAATTGTTTTGTGTGGATACGGACGGTCGTGGCCGAGTGCTCGATGAAGGCTTCTACCTTTCGAACGGGCTGGGCTTCTCGCCGGATAACAAGACTCTTTACTTCGCAGACTCGGTCGCGCGCTGTGTTTTTGCTTATGACTATAGTGTTGTCGCGGGAGCTGTTTGCAATCGCCGTGTCTTTGTGAAATTACCCAACGATGCCGGCATACCCGACGGTCTCACTGTGGATGCCGAGGGGTTCGTCTGGTTAGCGGAATGGTACGGTAGCCGCATTCTTCGATATGACCCCGATGGCAAGGTGGAACGGCAGGTTAGTACTCCTGCAAAACAGACGTCCTCGCTAATATTTGGGGGGCCCGGTATGACAGATATGTTCATTACCTCAGCGGGCGAAAAGTCAGAGCCTATACCAGTCATGCCCATAGGCTACGATCCGGCCTCAGGTTACTTGGGCGGAAGTCTCTTTCACATCAACCTCGGTATAAAGGGAAAAGCTGACTTCAAGGCCAAGATTCGACTGACATTGTAGGGACTGGCATCCTTAATTAACTCCGGTGTGGAGCCCGTTATAAAGGCGCGTGTTTTTTGCCGGTCGGTGTTATTTGAAGAGTAAGTGAGGGGATATGAGAGACGCGATAAGTAGTCATGAACTGTGGAGGCTTGAGATCCCAACCGGACGCGTGCTTGGAGATTGCATGTGCCATTTCAATGCCATGGACATCTTGGTCCTGTGCCTTAAAACAGAACAAGGGCGAAGCGGATGGGGTTTTACACAGACGACGTCCAAAGGCAGTTTCACGAATTCCGCTCCGTGGGTTTCACCACTGCCCTCCTTGGCCCAGATTCAACGTGATTTTGCCAGCAACTTCTGGCCACGGCTTCAGGGCAAGAACCCTGTTGTCTTGAAGATGCAGCGTCCGAATCTATTTTCTGGGTATGGTGGCATCAAGCAGGCGATCCGGATCGCTCTATGGGACCTGAGCGCGCAAATCGCGGAAATGCCTCTGTATCAGTTCCTGGGAGGTAGTGCTGACAGTAACCGTGTTCGTGCCTATGGTAGCGGAGTGGACTTCCCGCTACCAGAAGAGGATGCCATAGATCTTTTCAGAGGTTTCGCACGGCGGGGTTTTACCGCAGTAAAGGTCAAAGTGGGAAGCCCTGATGTGATGCGCGATCTTCGTCGCCTGCAAGTTGTCCGCGAGGCGGTGGGAGATCGAGTGGAGATTGCCATTGATGCTAATGAGGCTTGGACCTGCGAAAAAGCCATTGAACGGATCCAGTTCTTTGAAAAGGAGGGTATCCGGCTTGCCTATGTCGAAGATCCGCTGCCACGAACGGATGTCGAAGGATTCGCTCGTCTTACCAAGGAGGTCGAACCAGACATCGTTGGGCAAGATTACGTCGTAGATGACCCGGTACAAGTACGTCGATTTATGGAACATAAGTCTCTAGATCGTTTGCGCGCGAGCACGGATATCGACGAGGCTCAGGCGTACGCAGAAATCGCTGCAGAGTTTGGCGTGCCCTTGATTATTGGAAATACACTGTTTGAGTTTTGTGTTCATGCGGCAGTAGCGTTGCCGCAGACCGAACGAATCGAGTTTTCGGATGTGGGATGGAACGTACTGCCGCGGTGTCCGGTGCGTTTTGAAAACGGCTATGCGATTGCTCCAGCACAGCCCGGTCATGGTCTCGATCCAGACCCGGAACAGCTTAAGCGTTATAGCCAACCCGACGTCGCATCGTAATAACAAGTGGATGAAGCGCTAACCGCAGCTAATCCATATGCCCTTTCTCGAACGCAAGGTAGCGTTACTTCTGAGCAGGCGTAAGCAGGAACGCGGAGGCGCAGCGCAGACTGATCCTGGCATTGAACTAGTTAGGTGGTGGGGAATGAGGATCAAGTCCCGTAAGAGTGTTGTCAAATCGCTCGTAGAAAAGGGTGGACATAAATGAAAACGACATTGCAGCTTCTGTTAGTGACATTGGTCCTCGGACTGGGAACTAGGGTGCAGGCACAAGAACGGAATCGAGTGGTACTGACAGTGGTGGCGCACCCCGATGATGAGACATTCTTGGGCCCGGTGCTCGCCCGTTATGCCCGCGAGGGCGCGAAGGTCTATGTCGCCTTTGCAAGCCGCGGCGAAAAGGGAGTACGGAAACATGCCGGTACCTCTGAAGGCGATGAACTTGCCGACCTGCGTCACAGTGAGGCCATATGCTCATGTCAACAGCTCAAAGTCGAAGAGCCGTTCTTCTTCGGGGTTAACGACGCCGAATTGGGCATGCTTACTCAGCCCCTGGATAAAAAT
>Ga0073928_10007450_pt1 | contig 14179 bp, 13 predicted proteins | sample PaiPotPPA55metaG_FD_76969 | JGI IMG/M metagenome (GOLD analysis project Ga0073928, IMG submission 76969) | Iron sulfur acid spring bacterial and archeal communities from Banff, Canada, to study Microbial Dark Matter (Phase II) - Paint Pots PPA... ... | reverse complement strand
CTTCGGCGAATCTTTCATTCAGTAATAAGGGTCGCTACAGTCTCCACCAATTACTTGCTTTTCAATCAATCGGAATGTCGAGACCGGCTACTTGGCAATGACAAAATCTGCACTCTCGCCCTCGGCGGAGCTGGGGCCGATCCAAACGGTGGCGCTTGCCGGCTCAACCAGGTCCTGCATATCAATGTTCCAGAAGGCAAGTTCATCGCGTCCCACGGTGAATTCGACCCGCTTTGATTCCCCGGGCGCGAGAGCAACCCTTCGAAATCCTTCCAGTTGTCTCACCGGAAGAGCGACGCTGGTTCCGCGAAGGCGGACGTACAGTTCTACAACTTCATCGCCAGCGCGGGATCCAGCATTTCCTACCGTGGTGGAAACGCAGCAGCGGCTGTGCCGTCTTCTGGTTATTGCCCTCGCGTTGCCCTTGTTGGACGCATGGCCATTTGCGTCGTTTGGAGGTCACGAAGATCATTGGCGAACTGAAAAGGTTGCGGCGATTTCGTTGACATCGTCGGACGTGCTTATGCCCGCGCCTGCTCATCTGCGAAGTCGAACCCATTTTTCGTTCGATTTGAACCCGCGTCGTCGCCGTGAAAGTGCGACCCCCTGACGGCTTTACAAGAACTTAAAGGCCGCGAGTGCAGGGCATACTGCCAGTTGGAAAACCGGTTCTAGAGGGCGCAGGTGGTGCTGTAAATACCTCTAAGACACCTGTGGGAGCAGTAGGAACAGCTTATCGTTACATCATCGCTACATGAAGAGTGACACTCGTTTGCCGACTACAGAAACCATCGGACATCTGTTTGGCTACGCACGGCGACAAACACGCGGGCACTCGCGCTCGTCGGCGATGCTGATGCCAACGCCTACGAGTTGCTGTCCTCCACCGGGATGATCCTTACTTTCGAGGACGAGCTATTGACCAATACAGTGTCAATGCTGTGTCCTCGCTGTTTCGCAACCATTCCGCGACGTCATTTGCTTGGAACGGGCGGTCCCCAAGGTCCAGGTTACGATTGAGCAACTCGGTGATTTCGCCGGCGGTGCTTGGTTTCCTAATCTTGTTCAACGCTCGCAAAATGTGCTCCCTGAGACGACGACTCGAATTTGGAGTCTTCTTCATCGCTAGTTCCACCGTCTCGAAGAACCGACCCAGCTAAATCCTGCGATGTCTGCCCCGGCCAGAGGGCAACGCGAACCAGGGAGCATAGATCATCGCGTGCTCGCGGGCAGCAGCTTAATAAGCACGTTCCGAATTACCTCAGGCTGGTGCTCTCCAGCTTCGCCAACCAGAGTGTACCAACGCTCGAATCCCTGGTGTCCCTCCACTTTCATTTCCCAGTTGTCATTTGCACGAGACCCGACAATGGACACCCGCCACTCTCCCGCCACCTCACTCAGCACATGTTCGACACCGGCAAGAATCTCGCTGCGCACTCGAGGGTCACCCGTATTCTGCATCTCGATCGTCACCGCCATGTCTCCTAATATTGTACAAAGCGACCACCAACTGTTTCTTGAGAAAGGTTAAACCTCGCAGATGACGTCCAGGCGAGTCATGGTGGACGGTTCTTCACAATTTCTTGTTGGAAAGCGGGTGAGCGTGGAAACAGGACATCGCGGGTTTCTGTGGAACCCCTTTTCGAGGGTTACTTAGGAGGAGAACCTGGGAAAAGGTAAAGGCTGTGACATTGGTTATGCTCTAGCCGTCAGCTCCCGCGAGGAAGCCAACAGCGTGGACGCATGCACCGTCACAGCCCTTGATGCGATCACCGCTTTCGCAGTCCCAAACCCCAACTGCCCCTCGCAGAGCCGTCGGTTTTTTCAGGTCTGGCTGCTCTTCGGGTTGCCCTGCCGAGCTGATCACTCAGCCTACTTCGGACTGGCAAAAATTTAATTAAGCCAACCCTTTCAGCCGTCGACGGAAGCAAACGTAGAGATTCGCTCAAAGATTGTCAATGCCCCTTTTCGGTGCAAACGGCCTGTTGCGATGGATTCAAAATTTGGAAACGCAACCCATTGAGATCGTTGGTCCTTAATGAATCGGAGATCAAATTCTTTCCATTTTTCCACAGCCACATCCACAGGTCCTCGAATGTGTTGGTTTTGGGTCAGACCCAAGAACCAAATCTGAAAAAATTCCAGGTGACGGCCACGTGGATTACGTCCGTGTTGCCCGTCAACCGGGAGCAATCGCGATCCCTTCCCATAAGCCGACTTCTGGCTCGGCACAAATGACAAGTGCGGAGATCACTTCCCACTAGCCGACTTGAACAAAGCCGCTTTGCGGGGGACGCATTCGCGTGTTGCTGAGCCGACGGTCGAGGTGATCCCGCCAGGACTGGATCGTCTATTCCAAGCCGCCCTTCGGCGGACCAGAATACTTGTTGCGCTATCTCGGCGCCTACACCCTCCGCGTCGCCATCTCCAACCACAGACTTGTCGCCCTCACCGAGGGCAACGTCACCTTCCGCTGGAGAGATTCACGGCAACAAGAAACGGCTCATGACCCTGCCGGTCGAGCCAGCAGCGGCTTCGATCATCAGGATGCTTGTTGAACAGCGACGGCCGCGATGGCGAGCCGGTCAGCTCTGCAACGGGAGTGCTCGCTGTTGCCCCCCGCACAGCACCTGTTGCGGCTGCCCCGCTGTGTCAAAAAGGGCGGGTTACACGGTCACGGTCTTCTCTCAAGGTTTTACAAGTCAGCCCCTCTGCGAGTATTGTTAGTCCCGCAATTTCCGGCATGTTCTCAAGCAGGTAACTGCCATGTCCATTTATCGAACCGGTCTGTATCGAACCGCTGTGGTAGCTTTCCTAACTTTCACCACTATTACGCCGAGAGCGACCTCTCAGTCCACTGCTCCAGCATCGCCGCAGTCGGCAGAAACAAGAACTGCACCCGAGCGAGTGGCGACTGATACGCCGCGGGTAACGCCGGGAGGAGCGACCTTCAAGATTCCCGCCGGTTGGTCGATCGTGACCGGGAAGAACCTAGTGATCCTGGAGCCGCCCGAGACCGACACCCACATCGCCATTGTCGACTCCCGGGCAGCCGACGCCAATTCCGCAGTCGCCGCTGGCTGGGCAGGCTACAGACCCGAGGCCAAGCGGCCGCTGAAGCTGGTCACGCCGCGTCCTGCGCGCGAGGGCTGGGACGAGCGGCAGGTGTTTGATTACGAGACCTCTCCCAACGAGCGTGCTGTCGTACAGGCTGTTGCGCTGCGTGCCGGCAGTACGTGGACCGTGGTCATTCTGGACGGAACCGACCCTACGGTGGAGAAGCGCTCCGCGCCGATTGGGCTGGTCTTCGAAAGCCTCCGGCCGAAGGACTACCAGCGCGAGTCCTTTGCCGGCCGTAAGCCGCAACCGCTGGATGCTGCACACATCGCTCAGATCAAAGCGTTCGTTGAAACCTCCATGCAGCAGCTTGGCATCCCCGGCGCCTCAATCGCGCTCATTGATGGTGGCAAGGTCGTGTACGAGGGAGGATTTGGAGTACGCGAACTCGGCAGGCCGGAGCGCGTAGATGAAGACACGGTGTTCATGGCGGCGTCCAACACAAAGGGAATGACGACGCTGCTGCTCTCCGAACTCGTCGACGAGAAGAAGTTGAAGTGGGATGAGCCGGTCATCGACGTCTACCCGGCCTTCAAACTCGGAGATGCGGACACAACGAAAAAGGTTCTCGTCAAGAACCTGATTTGCGCGTGCACCGGACTGCCGCGACAGGATCTGGAATGGTTGTTCGAATTCAAGAATGCAACGCCGGAATCCGAGTTGGCTCTACTCGCAACCATGCAGCCGACCAGCAAGTTCGGTGAAGTCTTTCAGTACAGCAATCTGATGGCCGCGGCGGCGGGATACATTGGCGCGCACCTCGTCTATCCGAACCTGGAACTCGGGGCCGCTTATGACAAAGCGATGCAGCAAAGGATTTTCGATCCGCTGGGAATGAAGTCGACGACCTTCGATTATGCGCGAGCGCTGGCAGGCAACCATGCCACTCCGCACGGGGACGATATCGATGGCAAGCCCACCGTGGCCAGCATGGCGATCAATTACTCGATTGTTCCGGCCCGTCCCGCGGGCGCCGTGTGGACCTCGGCTGCGGATTTGATCCGTTACGTGCAACTCGAGCTGGCGCAAGGCAAGCTGCCAGACGGCAAGCAACTGGTTTCGGCGGAAAATTTGCTGATGCGACGTGCGCCTCAAATTTCCCTCGGCGAAGACGCGACCTACGGCATGGGCCTGATCGTAGACCGCACCTACGGTGTTCCGGTTGTGAGTCACGGCGGCAGCATGTCGGGCTTCAGGAGCAATCTCTACTTCCTGCCCGATTCCGGCATCGGCGCCGTGTTGCTCACCAACTCAGATAACGGAGGCATGCTTCTCGGTCCATTCCGGCGTCGCTTGCTCGAGGTCGTGTTCGACGGCAAACTCGAAGCAGCCGACGACGTTGCGTCCCGGGCAGCAACCCACAAAGCAGCTCTGGCGAAAGACCGCGAACGCCTTGTAGTGCCTCCTTCGCCCCCGCTGGTGGCTGTTTTGGCAAAGCGTTATTCCAGCAAGGAGCTCGGTGACCTGGCTGTGCTCACCCAGGACGGAATGACTACATTCGATCTCGGCGAGTGGAAAAGCACGGTGGCGTCGCGCAAGAATGACGATGGCACGACCTCATTCATCACCATCGACCCGGGCACCGACGGATTCGAATTCGTGGTGGGCGAACGTGCGGGCAAGCGGATACTGATTATCCGCGATGGCCAGCACGAGTACGTCTTTACCGAGGTTGCCTGACAGCTCCGACTCGGTGGGCTTCCTTGTCGTTTGAGTGGTCCCGCAACGTTCGGGATTTAGTCGAGTAGCGTGTAACTGTAACTATGAACGATGATCACGCGGTCAAGTAGAACCGCAGTGTGGCACCCTCTGCCAGATTCACTTCGGGTTTGCGATCGCGATGGCTTGGCGCACGTGACCTCGCGATTTCTTGAGCGCGGCGTCGGCTTGGGCGCGGGAGACGCCGGCAGCCAGCATCACGACCGCGACGGGGGTGCGATTGCTCGAAGCCGCTAACGTGCGGCGGGCAGTTTCGTGGTCGGCTCCAGTGGCGCGCTCCAGGATTCCAACCACGCGCTGGATTAATTTCTCATTCCTCGGCGACACATTGACCATCAGGTTCCCATAGACATATCCCAACCGCGTCATTGCGCCGGTGGAGATCATGTTTAGAACCATCTTGTGCGCCGTGCCGGCCTTCATGCGAGATGATCCGGCAATAATCTCCGGGCCAACGTCGGTGACGATGGCAAAGCCGGCCGCGCGCTCCAACGGCGAGTTGCGGTTGCACGTGAGGGCGATAGTTTTCGTGCCGCGGCGGCGTGCGTATTCGATGGCCGCCACGGTGAAGGGAGTGCGTCCGCTGGAGGCGATGCCGACCACCACGTCGCCTTTGCCCGGCTTGCGTCGAGCCATCTCGTCGCGTCCGAGTTTCATGTCATCTTCGCTGGATTCGGAGGGGGAGCCAAGGGCTTTCGGACCTCCAGCGATGATGAACTGCACGGTGCGCGTGGCCAAGTTGAAGGTGGGCGCACATTCGGCAGCGTCGAGTGCGCCGATGCGCCCGCTGGTGCCCGCGCCAACGTAGATGAGGCGCCCCCCTTGCCGGAGAGCGGCAGCGACCAGGTCAATGGCGCGAGCAATCTGCGGCAACGCGCGCCCGACCGCCGCAGCTACCGTCGCGTCTTCAGCGTTGATGAGGCGGGCGATCTCAATCGCTGCTTTCTGATCAAGATTCGCGGCGCCGTCATTCGGTTGCTCGGTGCGCAGGCGACGAACGTCGTGCGCCGTCTTGAGTTTGCCAGTTTTCAATCACTCACTCCTTTCACCTTAACTGGGAATGAGCCTTTGAGTGATCATTCAGTTTCGCGCCGAGTAGTCGAGTAGTAAGCTCCCTCCGGACTGGCGACGCCAGTCCGGAGGGAATCGTTTGCTTAGAAAATCAACTTGAGCGCGAATTGAATGTTACGGGGATCGCGGGCGTTGAGAATGTGGCCGAACAAACCACTGGTCCGGCTGGTGCTCATGCCCGTAACAGGCGCTCCCTGGGCGAAGTTCGTATGATTCAGCACGTTGAAGAATTCGGCACGGAATTGCGTGGTAAAGCGCTCAGTGATCTTCGTGTTCTTAAAGATCGAGGCGTCCCAGCGTTTGTCTGACGGTCCCAGAATCGTGCCGCGGTGGGCGTTGCCGGGACGGAGGGGCGGGTTCGTCGGCGTGCACCTCGGGTTCGTCACATCGCATCCCGGAACGACGAATGCCGCTGTATTGAACCATTCCTTGATGGTGTGCGGGGCCCCAACGTTCGGATCGGCGATCATGTCCGGCCGGTCACCCGACCAGGTATTGCCGCACAATCCAAGGCCAGCAAAGTCCTCGACGCAGCTGTTCGCACTCGGATCGTAATGCCGGCCGCTAGTCATGTAAACGACCCCCGACAGCTCCCAGCCTCCCAGCGTGTGTCCAGCAAACCCCTGCTGATTCTTGAAGAAGGGCAGGAAGTAAACGTAGCTGCCGGAGAAGATATGGCGGCGGTCGAAGACGGAGTTGCCCCAGTCGCCTTTGAGATTGTAAGTGTTTTGAGCGCCGCGGAAATTCTCCGAAGCGTCCGTCAGGTCGTGCGACCAGGTGTAGTTCAGCACAACCTGCGAATTGTTAGTGAACTGCTTCTGGAACTGAGCCTGCAAGCCATTGTAGCTGGACGTGTACACCGAGGAGAAAAGGTTAATCGCGTCGTAACCCTGGTAGGGGCGGTTCTGGTTCAGCAACTGATAGTCGCCCGCGTGGAAGAAGCAAGGCTCCGCATAATACGTCGAGTAATATGCACAGTAGCCGGAGATGTTCTGAAAGGCCAGTGGCCGGGGCATATTGACGTCGACCACGCCCATCAGGTGACGGCCGAGATTGCCGAAGTAGCCGATGTCCAGCATAGTCGAGGGCGTGAACTGATGTTGCACGTCGAGATTAAACTGCTCTGTGTAGGGCGGCTTCCAGGCGAGTGGGTTCGGCCCATAAATGTACGGGGGTACAGTCGTCGTGTTCGGGCCAGAGGGCGGCCCTGTCGGATTGGTCAGGTTGGTGTTGAAATAAAAAGCGTTCGCCGGTGAGAACGTGGGGTTCGAATTCTGGCTGTACTCGTGGTTATCCAGGGAGTTCGTTCCATAGAAAATCCCAAAACCGCCGCGGATGCTGGTCTTGCCGTCGCCCCTGGGATCCCAGGCAAAGCCAATACGCGGCGCGAGGTCGTTCTTCTGGGTTGGCGCGAGCGCCTGGCCCCACGGCGAGTTGTGGCCGGCTTGGATCAGGCCAGTGAGTTGGGAGGGATCGACCTGGGTGGTGTAATAGCCGGCGCTGCCAGGGACATTTATTCCGCCGTCTATGCCACCAATGCCGCCCTGGACCGCAGGCGCCAATGCCGGATTGTAGAGGTGCGCGTCAAAGGTGCTGAAAAGGTTATTGGTAGAGTGCGGCGACTGGAATAGCGAGTACCGCAAGCCGAAGTCGAGTGTCAGGTTTCGACGGATACGCCACTCGTTCTGGCCAAAGAACTCAAACTCCTTCTGACTGATGAGATCGCGGAGCGGATACTGCGCCTCGCTGAAGCTGTGCACGCGGCCCAGCAGGAAGTTGGCCCAGTTCTGTTCGAATGTGCTGTTCGGGCCGTTGTTACCTGGAGGCGGAGGACCGCTGGTACAACCGGCAGGTGAAGCAGGGCCGCAGTTCGCCAACGAATCGATGTAATACGAGGGATTGTTGGTCGAATTCTCATCCAGGGTGAAGTAGTGGAAGACGCCGCCGAACTTCAACGAGTGATTCCCCACCGTTTTCGACAGCGTATCGAAGATGCTGTGATTCGTGTTGTAAGAATTATAGGGGCCGAACCCGAAGAGTCCCTGCTGGAAATCAAAGGAGAGAAAGGGCACGGTACCGGCGTCGGTTGTGAACGGCAAATTCGGCTTGATGTCGGGCGAGTTGGCAAGGGCCATCGTGCCGATCGGTTTGCTGCTTATGGCGCCCCACGAATAGGTGTACCCGGCGTCGTTGACAAGGGTATTAGACAGCGCGGCGGTAATGTGTGCCGCCAGGATGTGCGCCGGCTCGTTGCTCTGTGTGGTGGCAACGCCGGGCAGCGGCAAGCCGGTGAACAGTCCGCCGGGTTCGGTGGTCGGAATGGAGTCATCGGAATAGCGCCCGAAGACGCTCACCTTCTGGCCGAAGTTGTGGTCAACGCGAACCGCTTCTTCACGGTAGTAATAGAGGTCGCGGTTGGTGCTGACCAGCGTATCTCCAAGATTCGCCGGCGGGAGCTTGCCGTAAATATCCTTGATGTAGGCGGCGGCGGTGGGATCGATGTTGGTGATCGAAGTCCCTAAGGCGCTGCAGTGTCCGCTGGCGTCAAAGGCGGTGCACACGTTGAATGGGAGGGTCCCCGTCATCTCCGCAGCGCTGGGGAGTTCGCCGCTGGTGAAGCCCGTGTACGTAATGAAGTGCCGCCATTCCTGCGAGTAGAAAACGAAGGTCTTGTTCTTCTGGATAGGCCCGCCGATGGTGAAACCCCAATCGTTCCAGCGCATGGGGGGCCGGGCTGTATTCGTAAGGTTGTTGAAGTAATTGTTGGCATTCAGCTTGTCGTTGCGGAAGAACTCGTAGGCGGAGCCGTGGAAGGAGTTGGTGCCGCCGCGGGTGACGACGCTGACTTCGCCGGACGACGTGCGTCCATGTTCGGGGAGGAAATTGGCGCGCTCCACCTTGAATTCGGCGATGGAATCGATACTGGGGTAGGCCAGCAACAGCAGATCCGCACCACGCTGCATATCGTCGGCTCCATCGATGAGGAAGCTATTCTGGGACGGACGGCTACCATTGATGGCAAGGTTGAGCTGGTTCGAAAGGCCGGTCGGGTTGGAAGCGCCGACGTAGAGCTGGTCGGTGGCCATGTCGGAGGCGACCCCCGGCTGTAGCGTCACGAGCTGGATGAAGTTGCGTGACAGTACCGACAACTCTCGGATTTGCGTGCCGTTGAGCACTCCCGATGACGCAGAGGTTTCCAGCTCTGGGGCTACGGGCGACGCCTCCACATTTACGGTTTCTGCAGCCGCGCCGACCTGCAGCTGCGCGTCCACGATGCGGTGGTCGTGTACGTCGAGAACAATATCTTTAGTTACCAGCTTCTTGAAACCGGCAGCTTCCACAGCGATTTGGTAATGGCCGACCGGCAGGGATGTAGCGACGTAGCTGCCGTCTGCGCCGGTCTTGATTTCGCGGAGAACAGCGTTGCGATCCGTATTGGTGACTTGTACGGCAGCGCCGCTGATAGCTGCTCCGGAAGGGTCCTTCACAATTCCGCGGATGTCTCCCGTGATTTCCTGTGCTACAAGGAAACCAGCAGTCAATGCAACGATCACAACGAGATAGAACACGACTCTACGATTCATAAATCCTCCTGGCTTCCCAAATACGAGCGTTTTCCTGCGCATCTAGTTCTCCCTTGTGATGTTTCGTTCCGGTGGTGTCGACCGGCTCACGAGTCGATACCGGTCGCCTCGATAGATTGACTTGACATATTCGACCGGCTGACCGCTCCGAACGTATGAAGTACGGGTGAAAAGAAAGATTGGCTTCCCCTTGTTGATCCGCAGCAACCGCGATTCGTCAGGCCCTGCCAGGCCCACCTCGACGACCTCGTCAGCTGTCGCAATCTCGATCCCATAGCGCTCCATTAGAGTCTTGTAGAGAGATGTGGCTGGTTTGAACGTCTGCAGCAGGTCTGGACACAATCCCAGGGGAAGACGGCTCCATTCAACACCCATGGGTGAAGCGCCCGCCAACCGCACCCGGCGGAGGCTGATCACTTGCTCCCCTGGCGAAAGGCGGAGTGCGTCCGCGACGTCATCCCCCGCGGCGATGACTTCAAAGGAAAGCACCTTGGATGTCGGCCGGGATCCTCCCGCCTGCGTTTCCTGGCTGAAGGAAAGCACCTGACGAACGTTCTTTTCCAGTTTGATTCCCGAGACGAATGTGCCCTTGCCTTTCTGGCTGTAAGTGACTCCCATGTCGCACAAGGACTTCAGGGCTTGCCGCGCCGTCATGCGGCTGATCCGCAAACGAACCGAGATCTCCTGCTCCGAAGGGATGGGTGCTCCAGACTTGAGTTTGCCGGAACGAATCTGGCCGAGCAGATGCTGCTGAATCTGATAGTAAAGCGGGACGACACTCTGACGGTCGAGCACGGGGAGGTTCAACATGTCCTCCAGTTGTCTAGACAACTAGCCTTTATAGAATCCCGATCGCTCCTTGTCAAGAACTTTTTCGCGGATCGGAGATTCCAGGTCGAACACAAGTGAGTGGGCGTGCGCATTATTGACGAAACGTCGCCATATCACGCATCGCGACTTCGCCGAGCAGGAGCGTTCGACCCACTGCCCTTCGGCAGTGGCGTTCATGGTTGCGGGGGGGGCGGATTTGAACCGCCGACCTTTGGGTTATGCGATCTGACTCACCTTTCGATGAGAGTCGGACTGTACCTTCACCCCCGTGGGGTGCTCGCCATCCAGTCTCTACACCTACCCCCAGTTTCAGGGGCTTGGTTCGGTATTGCCCTATCGCTTGCGCGACGTAGGCAGCGAGTGATCCTCGTGAACTGCTAGAGCAGTAGAGTGAGGAACTGAATTTGAGCCTGCAGTTCAGGTCTCTGCTCGAAAAGTTTGTGCCTAAAACAGCCAACCATTCTGCGACGGAGCCACTCTCAGCAGCATAAACGATTCTCAAGGAGGTCAGAATGGAACCCACTATTTCTACAGAAGACCTAAGAGCCAAGCCTGACCGAAAAAAAACCGTCAAGATCGTAGAGACGCTAGCGCCTGAACGCTACCGCGAAGCACACCTTCCCGGAGCATTGAACATCCCCCCGGAACAAATCAAAGAACTCGCTCCGCAGTTGTTGCCGAACAAGGATGCTGAGATCGTCGCCTACTGCACGAGCACGCATTGACACGCCAGCGAGTACGCCGCCCGTGAATTGGCGGCCATGGGTTACACCAACGTAGCGCATTATCCCGAGGGCAAGCAAGGATGGATGGAAGCGGGGCTTCCAGTGGAGAAGGCTGCTTAGTATCGCTCCAATACTTAGGAAGCTCGTTTCTTGCTCCGAGCAGGTGTGTGCTTGCGAACATACGAGAGGCCGCGTTTCAATTCGGAAGTGAGATCAGCCGGTTCAGTAGCGATTTGGACGGGCTCGAAGACCTCACGTCCCAGCCAGCGATTCAAGTCATCCGGCGATGCGTGCACCCGCCGACCCTTGTGGGTGACTGGCATTCCGGACTTTGCCCAGCGTTGGGCTACTGACGATGGCTGACCCAAGAACTCTGCGATCTGCTGCCAGCCGTCCAATGATTCGCGTTGTTTGGCCCTCGGCATGCGACCCGGAGCCGCCATCCCACCCTCCTACTTGGCGGCAGTCACCGACTTCACTGAAATAGTATCTCCGTTGGCGGTGCCCGTAACTTTCGCCTGCTCCCAAGCCAGCTTGTTGAGTTCGTCAAGCGCGGCTTTATCAGAGGTATCGAGGGCGTAGACCTTGTCGCCGACTACCAAAGCGTACTTCGCGCCTTTCTGCACGCAGGCACGAACACAATCTGCGGGGGCGATCCCCGCTTCCATGTGCTTAGCGCCGCACATGGCATCGCTAACCTTTCCGGTAAAGGTCTGTGTGGTGCCCGCGGCCAGGCCCGGCACGACAGCCAATCCAGTGCTCAGCACCACCGTCGCCATCCAAAGTTGCAACATTCGCAAACGAGACATGAATCCTCCTCTTGTTTTGTTCTCCGCACTGGTATTGGATGCACCTCTCTAGAAACCCGGATTTCCTTTTTTGACCTCGACGATCCAACCCCTGGTGTCCAGAGACTTAGATCAGCTTTCGCTCGTATAATTGTGAGGATATGAACAGAATGCATCGTGTTCTGTGCTCCATTCTCGTCACAGCCCCTCTACTTTCTCAGGCTCAAGCGCCAGCGCCCAACGAAAAAGTTCCCGTCATACAAGGCGGTGCTGGTCCCTGTTCCCTCGAACTTACAGTTATGGGCGCGGACGGCAAACCCGTTTACGCAGCCACAGTCAAGGTTCATATCGCTTATGGTTTTGGGGGAATGCGGAAGCTCGATCTGGAAGCTGGAACCAACTCGGATGGGAAGGTGAAGTTCGCCGGACTTCCCGCGAGGGTGCAGCGACCTCCACTTGAATTTCACGGCTCGAAGGATGAGTTCATGGGTGTCGCGGCGTTCGATCCGTCAAAGGAGTGCGAAGCCCGACATGACATCGCACTGGCGAAGTCCAAGGCGCAAGACGAGCACTAACGGGCGATCCTGAATGTAATTTTTCGCGGGCATCGCCGGTCAACGGTTCAATCCCGCTGAAATTTCATTTAGAGTGGCAGCGCGATGAACTCCACCCTTTGCGCTGCTCTCTTCCTTCTTGCGCGAACATTAGGAGTGCCAGGACGACCGCCATGCCCCCCGAGTTTTGATATCAACGCTGCTCAGCGGTTCGCCGATCTTGCGCTCGCGTGTGTCCATAAAGCATACGAGTCATCGTTTCTCCTTCGACACGACTCCAATTAATTTAATGCCCTCTTGGATGAGTTGTGCGAAAGATCGGTCGCTGAATCGTGCGGTCGTTTTCAGACATCGAAACACCTATCGATGGAGTTTTGGATGAGGCCACAGGACTGGGTCTTCGCCAACGATTCTGGCAGGCCCCATTGGCAGGAAAGCATTCTCGACGGGCACTTGAAGCCTGCCACGGCGCGGGCAGGCATTGGCAAGATCGGCTGGCACACGTTTCGGCACACCTACTCGACGATGTTGCGCGCTGCTGGCGTCGACATTAAAAGGTACAGCAGGAACTGCTAAGGCACGCGACTATCCAGCGCACTTTGAACGTCTACACCCAGGCGATTTGCGAACAGAAGCGTACTGCGAATACGCAGCTGGTGGAGATGGTGTTGTTGAACAAGGCCCGGCCGACAAGTGCATTGCAGGGACTCGAGAGCCAGCGAATTCTGGATGGGAGCCAGTTGCGGTCCAGTTGGAGTTCGCGCATGCTGGGCAAGTGACTGATGCGTGAGAACTTAAATTTGGTTGCGGGGGGTGGATTTGAACCACCGACCTTTGGGTTATGAGCCCAACCGAATAAACGACAGTAATGCATTTCAACGACTTGACGCCGCCGGGAACGACACAAAGTCATTGAAAAGACTCCAGAGCACCGCCATTGGACCACAGTCGGACCACACTCCGGCCTTGCCTTCTGCAATCGTTCCAGGGCTGCGATATGCTGTGGTATCAATGACTTAGATGACTCCAGGTGGCCGCCTGAGCACCTGATAAGTCGTGAGAGACATGCGAATCGTGGGTTGGAATCATGGGTTCAGGAGCAAATGCCGAAAAGAGTCGCGACCTCGGAGGTCAAGGGCCAGGTTTCTGTCCGCACGCGCTCATCCGTGCCCCTAATCGGCGTGTAGCTCCTTTTCTGTCATGTCCGAGGTCGAAATTGGGCCGGAATCAGCTATCACACGCTGGCGCTGCGCTGGCTTGACGCGGGCAGACGCCTGGCAAAACCGAAACCGGAAGTCAAAAAGCTTGTCGGGCCGGTAGGGGCTACTTTGAATTATTCGGAAGGCTTGGACGGAATACGCCGTTTCCCGAGGCGTTCTTGTTTTTCTTCTAGGATCAGATTAATTTCGCGGACAAGGCCATGAACTTCTGCAAGTCTTGCTCATTCGAGGCCATCTCTGCCAGGTGCTTCAAACGCTCGTCTCTGTCCGTCGTGCGGGAAAAGTATAGCAGCCAAAACTACTCTTTCCGCCCTCCTCATACGACTCGCAGAGGGCAACCAAGTCGCTGCTGCCACCCCGCTTTTGCGTGGCGATTTTATTTGCGCTGCTTAAAGTTAATTTATGTCTACTCCAAGCTTTTGACAAAAAGGTTCCTTTACGGCACGTCGTTTTCGCTGGCTCTTGAACTGTGATTGCGCCATAATTCACTGCAGTTGATGCAAGTCGCGAGAGGAGAGGTGCGATATTGGGAAAACGCCGAGAGCCCCGCGTGCAGGCAAGACTGCAAGT
>Ga0073928_10007449_pt1 | contig 14179 bp, 14 predicted proteins | sample PaiPotPPA55metaG_FD_76969 | JGI IMG/M metagenome (GOLD analysis project Ga0073928, IMG submission 76969) | Iron sulfur acid spring bacterial and archeal communities from Banff, Canada, to study Microbial Dark Matter (Phase II) - Paint Pots PPA... ... | reverse complement strand
GCTGAGCAGACCGCCGGAGCGGCCGATCAGCGTCTGCATCCGGCCGCTGGAGCGGCCGAGCTCGACGGTGATCTTGTTGTAGGCGACGACCGCCGGGATCGCCGCGGCGAGCCCCATCGCGGTCGCAAACAGCGCCTCCGCAATCCCCGGCGCGACGACGGCGAGGCTGGTGTTGTTGGCGGCGGCGATCGCGGCGAAGCTGCGCATGATGCCCCATACCGTGCCAAACAAGCCGATGAACGGCGCCGCCGAACCGAGCGTCGCGAGAAACGGCAGCCGCGCCTCCAGCCGGCGCAACTCGACATTGAGCACGAGCCGCATCGCCCGCTCGATGCGGTCGCGCCGCTCGCCGGCGCTCTCGTCGACCGGGCGCTCGTCGACAGCGCATTCCGCCGCGCCGGCGGCCAGCACGAGGCTCGCCGGGTTGTCGCGGTCGGCGCCGTCCTCGGCCCACAATTCCTGCGCCGTCCGGGCCCGCGCCGCGCGCTCCTCGTAGCCGCGCACCGCCCGGCTGACGACCCCGAGCTGCCGCAGTTTCTCGATGATCACCGCCCAGCTCCACACCGAGGCGGCGAGCAGCAGCAGCAGCACGCCCTTGACGACGATGTCGGCATGCAGGAACAGGCTGACGATCGACAGCGAGGTCCCCGGTTCATTCATAAAAAGCTCCCCAAGCGCCCTAGAAATGTTGCGTCAGCCCGGCCAGGACCGTGCGCCGCGGGCCGAATTGCGGCGCCCCCACCCCGACCCCGGTGCCGTTGCGGATCTGGTAAACCTCGTCGAACAAATTGATCACATCAAGGCGGAGTTCGGCACCCCGCCACCAGCCGGTCTCGACCTTCTGCACGATGCTCAGATTGACCTGCTGATAGTCGGGCAGGTGGCTGCCGTTCGGGGTCGAGCCGGCAGCCCGCAACCCGCTGCCGTACAGCATGTCGACCGAGAACCGGGTATTCGTCACCGGATACGTGTAGGCAATGCCTGCCGAGGAGGTATAGGTCTGATCGTGGTCGGTATGGATATAATGTCCGGAAATGAAGGCCAGATCATCGGGCGAGAAGTTGAACTGGCTGCTGACGATGTTCTTGCCGAGGGCCTTTGCCGCGGCAAAATTCCCGTAAAAATGCCAGTCATCGATATCGTAGGTCAGGGTGAGCTCAATGCCGCGATTGATGCCGTGGGCATAATTGAACGGCGTCAGGATGATCGGCGCACCGAATTGGCCCTCGTCGATCAGATTGGTGGCAAAGCGGTAATACGCATCAACGCCGGCCTTGAACCCCGGGAACAGGATCTGCGTTCCGCCAACATCGAAGTAGTGGTCGCGTTCGGCCTTGGCCGTGTTGTTCTGGGTCACTGCCGGCGCCGCGCTGGTATTGGCGAGCAGCGCGATCGCGTTGGCCGAGACCAGTTCGAACGGCGGCGGCGTGAAGTAGCGGGAGTAGCCGGCATGCAAGGTCGACGCCTCGGTCGCTTGCCAGACGACGCTGATGCGCGGGCTGAACTGATGTTCGTGGGTGAATTCGTCGACGAGGTCGAAGCGGCCGCCGAAATTGACGGTCACGGTCGGCCAGACCTTCCATTCGTCCTGGAGATAGACGCCGTACAGCCAGCCGGTCTTGCCGTTCTGATCGATGATCGAAAACGGCTGGCCGGAGACTTGCGACCCGTCGGGGTTGAGCCCGATCACCGATGAATTGGTCGCTGCCGACGAGCGCTCGCCCTGGACGAAATAGCCGAAACGAAGGGTGTGCGCGGGGGTCAGACGATAGCTGCCGTCGCCCTGGGTCCCCGCCGCGACGCTGCGCCGGTAGGCGGTCTGGGCGATGCCGTTGAACAACAGGTCGCCGAGCGGATCCGGAGTGAAAAAGACGCTGCTGTAGCGGGTGAGGGCCGAGACCTGGAAATCGAGGTCCTCGACCTTCTTCTGCAAGGTGCCGATCGCGTAGTGGGTGACCTGGCGCTGGTGCTCGTCGAGCAGGCGCGAGTCCAAGTTGCCGGTGCCGTTGACGGTGAGCCCGGTACCCGGCGACATGCCCGGGATGTTCGGGATCTGGAACTCGCTCCGCGAGGTGCCGAACATGCCGACCAGCCGGGTGTTCGGGTCGAGAATTCCCGAAATGTAGCCGAAGCCGCGACCCTGGTCCGTCAGATCGTGGATCGCGTTGAAGCTGCCGGTCGGGTTCTCGATCCCGATCGCGTTGTGCAGGTATTCGCCGGTTACGTAATAGTCGATTGCCCCGACCCGGCCGCCATATTCGAAGCTCGGTTGGGCCCACCCCTTCATACCGCCGTAAAGCGTCACCGAGCCGCCGGGGTCGAGCGTCCCGGTCTTCGTCTGGATATCGATGATGCCGGCGGTGCGAAAGCCGTATTGCGCCGGCAGCGCGCCGGTGATCAGCGCCACCGATTGGGCGAGCCGGGTTTCCAGCGCCTGGCCGAAGACATTGATGCCTTCCGGCAACTGCACGCCGTTGATACGGAATTGCAGGTTGGCGTGGTCGCCGCGCACATGCAGCTGGCCGAATGAATCCTGCGCGACGCTGGGCGCCTGCAGGATCAGCTGATTGAAGGGTGTGTTGTCGCCCTGCGGCTGCTGCTCGATGGCAGGCCGCGCGAACTGATAGGTCGTCGCCCCGAGGCTCGGCTGGATCTGGGTCCGGGCGATGTCGAGCTGCTTCGCGATCACGTCGATATCGAGCGACAGCGCGGCGCCGGAATCGGCAGGCGCGGCCGGCGGCGTCTGCGCCAAGGCAGAGCCAAGCGGGAGCAAAACTGACAGGGCAAACGCGCCGGCGGCGCGCCCGCGCAAGCGGGTAAACCGGGACATGGCAGACCTCGTCTCTAGCCTGAGCCGCGGACGAGCCGCGGCGAACGGTCAGCGGGAAAGGACCGGATCAGGCCGAAGGCGGGGCGCGGGCTTGAAACGAGAGGGTTGGAGCGTCGTGGAGCCGGGCTGCGGCGGTAGATGCAGCCGGAACTGCCGGAAAGCACGGTGGTGCGGCGGCCAGGTACTCGCCCGGCGCCGCAGTCAGATGGTGCAGGGCGCCGCAGACCTCGCATTCGTCGTCCGCCGTCGCCGGGGAAAGCGGTCCTCCGCCGTGCTGGAACGCGACGACCGGAGCATGGCCGGCAACCGCGAAATGCCCGGGATGATGATGCCAGCCGAACAGGACCGCCTGAAACAGGACGGCGAAGACCGCGAGCAGCGCTATGCGCCGCCGCATCAGGCACTCGCTCCCGCTTCGGCCGCGGCGCGGCACGCGGGACACAGGCCGCGGAAGACGACGCTGTGCTCGGCGATGACGATCCCGGCCTCGGCCTCGACGGCGGCAAAAGCGGCGGCATCGAAGATACACGACACCGGGACAAGCTCGCCGCAGCGCGTGCATTGCAGGTGGTCGTGATGCCCCGCCGCCAGTTCGAAGCGCGCACGCCCGTCGTCGAGCAGGACTTTACGGATGGTCCCGTCCGTGGCGAGCTTTTCCGCGGCGCGGAACACCGACGAGAAATCCGGCGCGACGGCATCGCCGGCCAGATCGGCCTGGAGTTCCTCGAGAGTCCAGGCGTGGCGCTCGCTATGCGCCATCAAATCCAGGATTGCCGCCGAAACTCGGGATTGGCGCGCCATGATCGAGCATAGGCAGGCGTTCGACCTATACGCAAGTAACTTGCGTCTTTCTCGCCCGCCGATCACAACATCGCGAGACCGGTACCGTCCGAGTTCGGTCGGGGTGCATTCGGCACCGGCCCGGTTGCGCGCTGCCGAACCGGCCGCTACCGTGCCGCGCATTACGCGAGCGTGGGGCTTGGCGATGCGCTTGAGAGGGCTGCGCCACAACCGCTGGGCCGCATGGCTCGGCGTCGCGGCGCTCGCGCTCAACGCCCTGGTCTCGATTCACCTCGCCTTCGACCTGGCCGAGGCGCTCGGGCGCTCGCCGCATTCGCATGGTCCGCATTCGCACGGTCACGCCCGGCCTCACGGGCTCGAATGGCATCTGCTGGCGGGGCTGAGCGGGCATGTCCCGCACGCCCACGACCACGATCACGACAAGGGTCCCGGCAAGGGCCATCGGCCGAATTGTGCGGTCTGCAACTCGCTCGGCTCGCTGGCGAGCCTCGTGCCCGGGGCGCATCAGGGCATCTCTGTCCCGACGCCGCACGTCGTTCTGCCGATGCTTGCCGCCGCCCCGGAATGGCACGACGGCACGCCGGTCGCCGCCTATCGCTCCCGCGCCCCGCCGCTCCTCTGAGCCCGTGACATTCGCATAGCCCCGGCCCGCCTGCGCGCGGGACCGGCTTCGTGCGATTCGAGCTCTAGGAGCAAAGATATGAACCGCAAGCTGCGGAGGGCGGCGGCGATTGCCGCTGCCGTCCTCCTGTCCTTGCCGGGCGCCGCGCTGGCGCACGGCTTTGCCGGTGACCGTTTCTTTCCGGCAACGATTTTAACGGACGACCCGTTTGTCGCCGACGAGATGTCGCTGCCGACCTTCACCCGCACGCCGGCGGCGCTGGAGGGCAGCCGCGCATACGACCTCGACATCGACATTGCCAAGCGGCTGACGCCCGATCTCGGCTTTACCGCCGGCTATGGCTGGAAAAGCGTCCGCCCGCCCGGCGGGCCGTCAGTTACCGGCTTCGGGCCTCTCCGCACCGGCCTGCAATACCAGCTGTTCGTCGACGCACCGCACGAGGCGATCGCCCTGGCCAATCTCGGCGCGACCTGGGCGCATACCGGCCGGGTGTCGGCGCTCGCCGCGCCGGATTTCACGACCCTGACGCCGGGCTTCGATTTCGGCAAAGGGTTCGGCGACCTGCCGCGCGAACTGCCATGGCTCAGGCCGTTTGCGGTGACCGGCAATCTGAGTATCGATTTTCCGACCAAGACCGAAAGCGCCGGCGTGCCCAACCCGAACAATTTCAACTATGGGTTCGCGATCGAATACAGCCTGCCCTACCTGCAATGCTGCGTGAAGGACATCGGCCTGCCGGCTCCCTTCAACCAGCTGATCCCGCTGGTCGAATTCTCCTTCAGCACGCCGTTCAACCGGCTGACCCCGGGGGTCACGACGACCGGTACGATCCAGCCCGGGGTAATCTGGTCAGGCACCTATTTCCAGATCGGCGCCGAGGCGATCCTGCCGGCGACGCGCGCCAGCGGCCACGGCATCGGCGGCTTGATCCAGCTGCATTTCTATTTGGACGACATCTTCCCAACAACGATTGGCAGGCCGATTTCGGAGTGGCGGTGATGCGAGCGGTCCTCTTTCTCGTTCTTGCCGCCGGGCTGGCGATCGGCGGGGTCTCGACGGTCCGGGCGCATGCCTTCCTCGACCATGCCAGCCCGGCGGTCGGCAGCGCGGTGCCGGCAGCGCCGGCGGCGGTCACGATCTCGTTTACCCAGAACCTCGAACCGGCGTTCAGCGGCGTCGCCGTCACCGACGCGGCCGGGCAGCGGGTCGATCTCGGCAACGCCCAGATCGTGCCCGGGCACCCGGACCAGCTTCAGGTCGGGCTCAGGCCATTGCCAGCAGGGATCTATACGGTGACCTGGCACGTGGTCTCGGTCGATACCCACCCGACCCAGGGCACCTTCACCTTCGATGTCGGCGGGCGATAGGGGGCGGCAGGCGATTCGATGGAAGCGCTTCTCGTCGCGGCCCGAGCGGTGCATTTCGCCGCGACGATCTCGCTGGTCGGCGTGTGCGGGTTCGAGTGCCTGGTCGGCAATCCGGCGTTGCGGCGCGGCGGCGTTGCGCCGGTGGCCGAGACCGCGTTGCGCCGCCGCTGGAACGCTCTCGCCTGGGCCAGCCTGGCGCTGGCGCTCGCCTCGGGGGCGGCATGGCTGACCGCCACGGCGGCTGAGATGAGCGGGCAGCCGCTTGCCGAAATCCTGTCGCGAGGCACCTTGGCGACGGTCCTGACGCAGACACGGTTCGGCGAGGATTGGCTGTTGCGGCTCGGCCTTGCGGTGCTGACCAGCGCGTGTTTGCTGGCGCATCGCATCCACCCGCTGCGGTGGCTCGCCTTTGGCTTGGCGATGGCGATGCTGGGCGGCCTGGCCTGGGCCGGGCATGGCGGCGCCACACCCGGCGGGCCCGGCGAGTTGCACCTCGCCGGCGACATTCTGCATCTGCTCGGCGCCGGACTGTGGCTCGGAACTTTAGTACCGCTTGGGCTGATGCTGGGCCAGGCGAGCCAGCCCAGGGACGCGGCCTGGGTCTTGGCTGCGCGAATCGCGACCCGGCGCTTCAGCTGGCTGGCGGGCGCCAGTGTGGCCGCGCTGTTCGCCGGCGGGCTGGTCAATACCTGGTTCCTCGCCGGCACCGTGCCGGCGCTGGTCGGCACCGAATACGGCCGGCTTCTGCTGATCAAGATCGGCCATTTCGTCGCAATGTTGTTGGTCGCCTCGGTCAACCTGCTGCGGCTGACGCCGCGCCTCGATGCGGCAGGCGCGACGACGGCGGGGGCGACCATCAAGCAGCTGCAGCGCAACGCCCTGGCCGAGACAGCGCTCGGCCTCGGCATCGTCGCCATCGTCGGGTTGCTCGGCACCTGGCCGCCCGGCCTGCACACCGAACCGGGATGGCCTTTCCCGTTCCGGGTCGAGACTGCGGCGCTTCCCGGCTGGGCCAAGATCGCCGCTGCCCTAGCCGGGGCGATCGGCTGCGGCGGTGCGGCGGCAGCCGTCGCGGCCGCTGCCGCCGGCCGATACCGCCAGGTGCCGGTGCTGGCCGGGGGCGTCGTATTTTGCGCGATGGCCGTATGGCTGACGCTGCGTCCGGCGATCGAGCCAGCCTACCCGACCAGCTTTTACGCCGCGGCCGAGCCGTACGACGCCAGTTCGGTCGTCAGGGGCGCGGCACTCTATGCCGAGGATTGCGCGGCGTGCCACGGCGCGGGCGGCCGCGGCGACGGGCCGGCAGCCGCCAGCCTTTCGATCCGCCCGGCCGACCTGACGCAAGCGCATCTGTTCGCGCACAGCCCCGGCGACCTGTTCTGGTGGATCGGCCACGGCCGCGCCGACGGCGCGATGCCGGGCTTTGCCGATGTGCTGAGCCCAAACCAGCGGTGGGATCTGGTCAATTTCATCCGCGCCCGCGCCGCCGGATCGCTGGCACGGCAGGCCGGGCCGGAGGTCACCACGACGGCGGCTTACCCGGTGCCGAATTTCGCCTTCGAGGCCGGCGGCGCGCAGAACACCTTGCGCCGCGCCCTCGATGGCGGCCCGGTGTTGCTGGTCTTGTTCGCAGGACCGGTGCCGGTTGCAAGGCTGCAACAGCTCGCGGCGGGGCGGCCCGAACTTGCCGGCGCCGGGCTGCAGGTGATCGCGGTTGCACTCAACGGCGAGTCGAAGCCGACTGCAGAGGAAGCGGCGCCGCCCTTGGTCACCGGCGTCGATTCAGCCGGGAGGGCGGCGCTCGCGCTGTTCCGGGCGCCAGATGACGGCGGCGAGACCGAGCTCTTGCTCGACCGCGACGGCGAGGTTCGTGCCCGCTGGACCGCAACTGGCGGCAACCCGCCTGATGCCGGGCTCTTGGCGGCGGATGCCGGCCGCGTAGCCGAGTTTGCCGTCGCCGCGCCGAACCATGCCGGGCACGCGCATTAGGTTCAGGTCCCGGTTTGCCGTCCTGCCGTACGGACCGGCACGGCGACCGTCGGACCGGTCCGCAGTCGCCGGACCAGCCGCCCGCCCTCGACCAGCTGCCACAGCCCGATCGCCGGCAAGCCGATGATCAGATCGCGGGCCCGTTTCAGCAACGACAGCGCCAGCGCCATTTCGGGCGTCAGCCCGAAACCGGCGCCGAGCAGGATATAAGCCCCTTCCTGCACTCCGACCGCATTGGGTACGACGAAGGCGGCGGTCCGGATCGCATAGAGCAGGCTTTCGAGCGCCAGGACCGCGCCGAACCGGATCGGCACGCCGGCAAGCGACAGGGCGAGCCAGGCCTCGATCGCGCTCGCCACCCAGCAGATCAGGTGCAGGGCGAAGCTCCACCACAGCCCGGCGCCGTTCCGGTAGATCGCGGCGAGCGCGTCGTGGATTGCCGCCGCGCCGGCGGCGGTCCGTTCGGTCAGGCCGAGCCCGAGCACGCCGGCGATCCGGTCGACATAGCGCAGCGCATGGCGCTGCACCAACAGGAGGGCGCCCGCTGCGCCGATCGCGACAACGAGCCCGACCAGGATCGGCTGGGTCGCGGGATGGCCCGGCTGCAGATGCACGAGCCAAGCGAGCCCGAGCCCGGTGTAGGCGATCTGGGCGACAAATTCGAGGGTCACATCGACGATCGTGCTGGCCGCGGCCAGTGACCCGGGCACGCCGGCAAGGGTCGCCGCCCGGGCGCCGAGCACATAGCCGCCGACCTGCGACAGCGGCAATGCCTCCGAGCCGGAATCGCGCACCAGACGGCCCCACATCAGCGCCAGCGGGCGATATCCCGGCACCAGCGCACGCCATGCCAGGCCCATCACCGCGATCAGCACGAGATGAATCGCGCAGACCGCGGCGAAGCCGCCGATGCCGACCGCGAACAGCGAATCCAGAACCGCGCCGGCGCCGAAATACCCGACCAGGGCCGCCATGACCGCGAGCCCGATACCGGTCGCCAGCAACGGTAGAAGCCGCATCGAAACCGCTTTCATGCGTTCACGATACCGCTGCGGCGGCAGGCGGCGGATTGCGCAGGAACCGGCGAACGAAGCGCATCAGCAGCGGCATCACCGCCGGGCGCAACAGCCGCGGATCGTAGCCCTGCATGCGGCGCGCATTCTCGGCCAGGCAGGTGTCGAGCAGATCGGCTGGCGATATGTCGATATCGGCAACCGCCTTGCTGCCAGTCAGCGTGAAGTTGTTGTCCTGCGGCGTCTCGTCCTTGCCGGCGCCGACGCCGCGCGCAAGGCCGATCCGCTCGCGAATGAGGCAGACCCATACTGCGGCCACCTTGGCCGAGAACCACGGCCGGCGCCACCACGGCAGGTTGCGCCGGTGCCAAGCGACCCAATTGACGAAAAACAGAATGTGCCGCGCCTCTTCCTGCATGACCGGCTCGAACGTTTCTACCAATTCGGCCGGGAAAAAACCCGAGTGCCGCGCCAGGGCGAACAGGCCGAAGGCAAAGAAGCTGTCGATGCATTCGCTGAACCCGGTGACCATGAACGCCCATTCCGGGTTGCGCGGGCGCCGGTATTCCGGCTCGGGCCCGAGCGCGATCCCGTAGGCGGCGACCAGTTTCGACAGCACCTCCTTGTGCCGGCCCTCCTCGAAGGCGTCGAGTTCGATCGCGCGGCGCAGCAGCGGGTCCGGCGTCTCCTCGGCATAGCTCAGAACCCGGATCTTGGCCTTGCCTTCGGTCTGCACCGCAATGTCCCAGATCGGCAGGCTGACCAGCCGCTCGCGGGCTTCGTCGGGCAGCGGCGGCCATTCGATGACCGCCGGCTTGTACGGGTTGTGGGTGTCGAGCAGCATGCGGCAGAAGGCATCTTTATGCTCCGCGCTGCCCGGACGAAGCACCCCGCCCGCGGGCAGGGACCAGTGCCGCGCCGCAAGATCGGCGGCGGCGATCGTCGCATCGTTGGTCAAGCCCTGCTCTCCCCTACCGAACGAACCCCAGACTGAACCCCCCAGCGGGCCCGGCCGCCGTTGACTTGGCCGGGCTGCTCCCTTATACAGCGCCCTCCGCTCAACCAGGGCAGTCGCCGTCGGAGCCGGTGCCGTGAAGCGCACTTACCAGCCCAGCAAGCTTGTCCGCAAGCGCCGTCACGGTTTTCGTGCGCGCATGGCCACCCCGGGCGGCCGTCGCGTGCTGGCGTCGCGGCGCGCCAAGGGCCGCAAGCGCCTGTCGGCCTGACCCCGGTTTTCGCCGGCGGCGCCGGCCCCGCGCCGGGCGAACTAATCATGACATCGAGCCTTGCAAGGCTGAAGACGCGGGCCGATTTTCTGCGTGTCGCCGCGGTGCGCGGACGTGCAGTGCGCCCGGGGCTGGTGCTTCAGGCGGCCGGCCGGCCGGCGCAGGACCAAGGCGACACGGGCGTGCGCGTCGGGTTTACCGCCAGCCGCAAGGTTGGCAATGCGGTTCTCCGCAATCGGGCGAAGCGAAGGCTGCGCGAGGCGGCGGCAGCGATTTTGCCGCGGCTTGGGCGGCCGGGAACCGATTATGTGCTGGTCGCGCGCGGCGAGACCGCGAGCCGGCCTTTTACGGAGCTGCTGGCCGATCTCGAATCGGCGGTGCGCCAGCTCGATCGCCGGCCGCAGCGGCCCGCCGGCGCCGGGCGAGGCGACGAGGAGAATTGAATGGCGGTTCAGGGCAGAACCTTCTGGGACACGGGTGGCGGCATCGGCTGGGCGATGCGGGCGGCGATCCGCGCCTATCAACTGCTCGTCGCGCCGATCCTGCCGCCATCCTGCCGCTACCACCCGAGCTGCTCGTATTACGCCGCCGAAGCGATCGCCCGGCATGGTCCGTGGCGCGGCTTCGGCCTTGCGATCCACCGGCTCGCGCGTTGCCACCCGTGGGGCGGCAGCGGCTACGACCCGGTCCCCTGATTCCCCTGGCACCGTACGATGGACCAAAAGAACCTGCTGCTCGCGATCGTCATCTCGGTCGTGATCCTGATCGGCTTCCAGTTCCTGTTCGAAAAAATCCGGCCGCCGACGCCGCCGCCGGCCCCGAAGCCGTCGCCCAGCGCGCAAACTTCGGCGCCGGGCCCGGCCGCACCGGCCGTACCCGGCACCAACGCACCGCCAGGCGCCGTGCCGAATACGGCCGCGGCCAACGTCAATGCTCCCGAAACCCGGGAACTGGCCTTGGCGCGGGACCCGCGGGTCAAGATCGCCACGCCGCGCCTGCACGGCTCGATCAACCTGCGAGGCGGCCGCATCGACGATCTGACGCTCGCCACCTACCACGAGACGGTCGATCCCAAGAGCCCCGAGGCCGTGCTGCTGTCGCCGAGCGGCGCGGCCGACCCCTATTTCGCAGAATTCGGCTGGGTCCCCGCGAATGCCGGCGATCAGGTCAAACTGCCGGGCCCCGACACGCGCTGGACCGCACCGCCCGAGCCGCTGACCCCGACCCATCCGGTGGCGATGACCTGGGACAATGGCGCGGGTCTCGTCTTCACCCGCACGATCGCGGTCGACCAGGACTACATGTTCACGGTCACCGATGCGGTGCAAAACAGCGGCGGCAGCCCGGTGGTGCTGCGGCCCTATGCACTGGACAGCCGCACCGGGATCCCCGAGGGCACGGCCTACTACATCCTGCATGAAGGGCTCGCCGGCGTTCTTGCCGGTCATGTCTTCGGCGGCGGCGGCGGCTTTCTGTGGCTGCAAGACCCCGACACCTATGCCAAGCTCGAATCGGAGGAGCCGCGCAACTACACCTCGACCGGCGGCTGGTTCGGGTTCACCGACAAGTACTGGCTGACCGCGCTGATCCCGCAGCAGCAGGAAACCGTCGATGCCCGCGTCGTGCACACCCAGCAGGGCAGTGCCAGCCGCTTTCAGGCCGATTATCTGGGTCCTGCGGTAACCGCCGGACCCGGTGCCAGCGCCGTCAGTTCGACCCGCTTTTTCGCCGGCGCCAAGGAGGTCGACCTGCTCGACAGGTACCGCGACGTGGGCATTCCCAAATTCGACCTGGCGATCGATTGGGGGCTCTACTACTTCATCACCAAGCCGATCTTTTTCGTGCTGCGGTTCTTTCACGGGATCCTCGGCAATTTCGGCCTGGCGATCCTGCTGCTGACCTTGCTGATCAAGCTGGCCTTCTTCCCGCTCGCCAACAAATCCTATTCGGCGATGAGCAAGATGAAGCTGCTCCAGCCGGAAATGCAGAAGATCCGCGAGCGCTTCCCCGACGACAAGCAGCGCCAGCAGCAGGAAACCATGGCGCTCTATAAGAAGGTTGGCGCCAACCCGCTGGCCGGCTGCCTGCCGATCGTGATCCAGATCCCGGTGTTCTTCTCATTGTACAAGGTGCTGTTCGTCACCATCGAGATGCGGCACGCGCCGTTCTTCGGCTGGATCCACGACCTGTCGGCACCGGACCCGACCTCCTTCGCCAACCTGTTCGGGTTGCTGCCGTTCAATCCTGCGGCAGTTCCGACAATCGGCCCCTTCCTGATGATCGGCGCCTGGCCGCTGCTCATGGGGGTGACGATGTTCCTGCAGCAGAAGCTGAACCCGCAGCCGGTCGATCCGGTCCAGGCGCGGATGTTCATGTTTCTGCCGATCATGTTCACCTACATGCTGTCGGGATTTCCGGCGGGCCTGGTGATCTACTGGGCCTGGAACAATCTGCTCAGCATCGCGCAGCAATGGACGATCATGCACCGCGCCGGCGCGGCGTGACCTCAATCCCCCACGTGCCCGGATTTGTTCCCGACACCCACGTCTTCTGAAGGCGAGGTTGTTGAAGCAAAGACGTGGATGGCCGGGACAAGCCCGGCCAAACGGTCGAGTTTGATAGACGCTAATGTCAGACGATACCCATCCGCCGCGCGACATCGATCCGGACGCGATCGAGGCGGGCCGATGGCTGTTCGCGCAGCAGTGCCGTTTCATTGCCGGAGCCGCCGATGCGCGGTCGCTGCCGCCGGAGACGTTGCCGGAGATCGCCTTCATCGGCCGTTCCAATGTCGGCAAGTCCAGCCTCGTCAACACGCTGACCGGCCGGCGCATGCTGGCGCGGATTTCCGACACGCCGGGACGGACGCGGCAGATCAATTTCTTCGAACTCGGCGGCCGGATGATCCTGGTCGATCTGCCGGGGTACGGCTATGCGGCCGCGTCGAAAGCGGCGATCGCCGCCTGGACGGCGCTGGCGCGCAACTATCTGCGCGGCCGCTCGTCGTTGCGCCGCGCCTGCCTGTTGATCGACGCTCGGCACGGCATCAAGGAGACCGACCGGCCGCTGCTGCGATTGTGCGACGAGGCGGCGCTGTCCTATCAGGTGGTGCTGACCAAGGCCGACAAGCTGGGGCCGGCCGAACTCGCCGCCAACGCCGAAGCGGTCGCCGGCGAACTGGCGCGGCACGGCGCCGCACACCCGGAAATCCATCTGACCAGCGCCCAATCCGGGCACGGCATCGCCTCATTGCGCGCGGCATTGGCGGCGTTCGCCGAAGCCGGCGAGGCAGGGGCGCGTGCAATGGAATTGCCGCGGCAGGCGCGATAGATTGCGCCGATGAACGACGCGCATTCCCGTCAGCCCGACGCGCCGACCGGGGCCGACCCCGCCTTCAAGGCGGCGGTGCTGGCCGAGGCATTGCCCTATCTGCGCCGCCACGCCGGCCGCACGATCCTTGTGAAATACGGCGGCCATGCGATGGCCGATGGCGACGGCGACACCTTCGCGCACGACATCGTCCTGTTGAAGCAGGTCGGCATCAACCCGATCGTCGTTCACGGCGGCGGGCCGCAGATCGGCCAGATGCTGCAGCGGCTCGGCATCAAGAGCAATTTCATCGACGGGCTGCGCGTCACCGACGAGGCGACGATGGAAGTCGTCGAGATGGTTCTCTGCGGCACCGTCAACAAACAGATCGTCGCCGCGATCAACGCCGCTGGCGGCTGCGCCGTCGGCATCAGCGGCAAGGATGGCGGGCTGATCCGCGCCCGCAAATTGGCGCGCAACGGCGATCTCGGCTTTGTCGGCGAGCCGGCGCAAGTCGACGACCGGGTGCTCGCGACGTTCCGTGCGTCGGACATCATCCCGGTCATCGCTCCGATCGGCGTCGGTGAGGACGGCGCGACCTACAACATCAATGCCGACACGGTCGCCGGCGCCGTCGCCGCCGCGGTCAAGGCGAGCCGCTTCCTGCTGCTGACCGATGTCCCGGGCGTGCTCGACGGGAGCAAGCGGCCGATCTCGGAACTGAGCGCCGCCGAAGCGCGCCGGCTGATCGCCGACGGCACGATCTCGGGCGGCATGATCCCAAAGGTCGAGACTTGCCTGGCGGCGGTCGATGGCGGCGTCGAGGCGGCGGTCATCGTCGACGGCCGGGTGCGCCACGCGATCCTGCTGGAATTGTTCACCGAGGGCGCCGGCACCCTGATCCGCCACGGCTGAATCATTCGGATGACATACATCACCCGCCGCGAAGGCTGCCCGCTCGGCGCGGTCGAGACCTGGATCTTCGATCTCGACAACACCCTCTACCCGACCTCGTGCGGACT
>Ga0073928_10007448_pt1 | contig 14179 bp, 15 predicted proteins | sample PaiPotPPA55metaG_FD_76969 | JGI IMG/M metagenome (GOLD analysis project Ga0073928, IMG submission 76969) | Iron sulfur acid spring bacterial and archeal communities from Banff, Canada, to study Microbial Dark Matter (Phase II) - Paint Pots PPA... ... | reverse complement strand
GTGATCAGCGGACGCCCGAGTTTCCACGCCATGTGCTCGATAAAGCGCGTCTTGCCGCAGCCTGTCGGCCCTTTGAGTATCACGGGCAAGCGATGCGAATAAGCGTGCCCGAAGAAGGACACTTCGTCGCCGGCCGGCCGATAGAAAGGCTCGTCGGTGATTCGATACGAATCGAGATCGGAGAACACGGGCAGCGGTCCTTTAGATGAGTGAGTGAAGCGGCCACCTTTTCTGCGATGGCCGCGTTCGCGGGCTTAACGATGCTCCAGCGGCTCGTGCGGAATCCCTTCGATCGGACATTCGGGCGTGCCGGGCATCGTGCGGGTCAGCGCCTCCACCTCCTTTCGTGTGCCCTCCGGGTCGTTCACCCATTTGCCGTAGAACTCGAACGGACAAGCGGCCACGCCGAGCGCGCCTTCGCCAGAATTGATCTTGCCCGTGTAACCGCGGTGCAGCAGCTTGTACAGATGGTTGTTCGATTGCATGTTCTTGCGGGCATCGCGGATCAGGCTGATCGACAGTTCTCCATAGTTGATGCCCATCTCCTCCGTGCCGCATTCGCCGAGCGCGCGGCCGTCGAAGCCGATGATCGACGAGCCGCCGAAGTACGAATAGACACCGTCGAAACCCGTGGCATTCGCCACCGCAACATACGAATTGTTCATCCACGCCATGGTTTTCGCGACCATGGCCTGCTGTTCCTTGGCGGGGTACATGTACCCCTGGCATCGGATAATGAGTTCCGCGCCGCGCATCGCGCAGTCGCGCCAGATCTCCGGGTAGTTGCCGTCGTCGCAGATGATGAGGCTGATCTTCATGCCCTTCGGACCTTCCGAAACGTACGTGCAATCTCCCGGGTACCAACCTTCAATCGGCGCCCACGGCATGATCTTGCGATACTTCTGCACGATCTCGCCCTGATTGTTCATCAGGATCAGGGTGTTGTAGGGCGCCTTGTTCGGATGCTCCTCGTGCCGCTCGCCGGTGAGCGAGAACACGCCCCAGACATTGGCTTTGCGGCATGCGGCCGCAAAAATTTCCGTCTCCTCACCTGGAATGGACGCGGCAGTCTCATACATTTCACCGGCGTCGTACATGATGCCGTGCGTTGAATATTCGGGGAAAATCACGAGGTCCATGCCCGGCAGCCCCTGCTTCATTCCTACCAGCATCTCGCCGATCTTGCGCGCATTCGCGAGAACTTCCGACTTCGTGTGCAGGCGCGGCATCTTGTAGTTGACGACAGCGACGCCCACGCAATCCTTGGTGCTTCCAATATCCCCATGTCTCATGTCGATACTCCTGAAGTAAAGTGGTAATAGATCCAGATCCGCAGTGAGATGCCGCAGAACGTTTGTCGAACCAGGCCGCGGTTTCGGGTTACGTAGATATCCATGCGTTGCAGAAAAAAGAACAAAAAAAGCCCGAGCCGGAGTGATCCGGGTCGGGCTTCTTTGCCTTGCATCTGGCTGGCGACGTTGGCAGTCAGGTGCGTTTTGTCAGGACAGGTAGTTATCCTTGAGAGTTTTATAGCACATCAAAAATTTTGCAAAAAGACATTTCTCAAGTATCGGGTGTTAAAAGTCCAGCACTGCATGCGCCTGAATAATGGCCTGAGCCATCACCTCGATCGGTTGCCGCTTAGCCATGGCTTGCGCCCTTAGCAGATCGTAGGCATCCTGCTCCGACAGCTTGCGGGTCTCCATCAGGATAGTCTTTGCCTGCTGGATTTTCCGCTGATCCGCGAGCTTGTCCTCAAGCCGGCCCACATAGTGTTCAAGTGTTCGCTTGGACTTGTGCTGATACAGCGAAATCACAATGGCGGTCAGCAAGCCAAACGAGCGAACCGGCGAGGGCACCAGGCAGTAAGGGTTAAGCTGCAATACGGCTTCGATGACGATCGGGTTCTCGTAGCTTACGACCGGTATGACGGGCGGCGTTCCTTTCGCGTCCAGCCATGGAAACTGGATCGACAGCGTTTCTGGTCTTACGGCCAGGAACACGACGTCGGTTCCGTCAGGAAGCGCATCAAGAGAAGGCCAGACCATCTGGACCTCACAGCCAATACGGCGAAGCTGTCCGCGTAGCTCCTCTCCGTCCTGATCGTCGGGATGGATAGCAACGACCTTCAAAGAGCGAATGTCCTTGAGTGCCTGAGACGTTCGGGACGATCCCTTGGTCATTCCCGTGCTCCGCCTTCAACCGTCCCGGAGACCGTATCCGCATCAATCAGCGTATGCGATATCTGGAATGGCGCGGCCGGAGTCCAGCCTGTGCTTTCGCTGACAATGTCGAATTGCCCCCGGCTGTTCAAGCGTCCTATGCGAGGATGCAGATAGGTATGGTGATTGTGCTCGTCAATCCTGACGCGTCCTTGCGGCGCATCTATCTCCAGTCCGGGCAAGGTATTGAGTAGCGCGTTCGGGTCGTCGCTCCCGGTAATGCTCATGGCGCTTGCCAGCAGATGCATCTGGAAATAAGCGGCTTCCCAGCAGGTGTCGGTTTGGACCGTTTCTCCAAAGCGGTGCTGGTAATTTGCAATCACCTTTCTATTGAGCGGACTGTCGATGGACTGGAAATAAGTCGCCGCGGTGATGTGTCCTTCCCCAATGTCGGCGCCCATTGCAGCGACCTCGGTTTCGCTTGTGCTCAGGCTCGCAATAGGGGTCTCGTAAGGATTCATCCCAACCTCGGCAAAGGCCCGGTAAAGGTGCGAGATTCCCGTGCCGACCACGGTGGAGAAGATGAAGTCGGGTCGCAGCGCGGCTATTTTTCGAGCGACGTTCAGGTAGCTTTCCCAGCCGGCATCCAACGGAATGTAAACCTCTCCGAGCTTTTCCCCGCCCTGCTCGAAAACCAGGTCGCTCATGATGCGATTCGATTCGTAGGGGTAGACGTAGTCGGAACCCACCATGAAAACGCGCGATCCAAAGTTGCTCAGCATATAGCCGGCCAGGGGCACGCTGTTCTGGTTGGGCGTCGCGCCCGTGTAGATAACGTTGCGGCTATATTCAAAGCCTTCGTAGAAGGTCGGGTAGAGCAGTAACGCATTGTGCCGCTCAACGATCGGGATCACCGCCTTGCGCGTGCTGGACATATAACAACCGACCACGACCCGGACTTGCTCCTCGACAATCAATTGCTCGATCATCGTTGCGTATCTGTTGGGTATGCAAGCCGGGTCGCGAAAAATCAACTCTAGCTGACGGCCATTGATTCCGCCTGCCGCGTTGATCTCTTCAGCGGCCAGTATGGTCGCTCGCTGTTGAGACTGTTCGATGGACGCCGTCAGCCCCGATGAAGAAAACAGGACGCCGATCTTGATGGGCGAGTTGTGGAGTGCGGTCATAGTTGTTCCGGGATTCTCGCTTGGTTCAACGTCGCTTCAGTGCTTCTTGCTGCACCGTCAGCGTGTCTCATGCACGGCATCAGTGCGCCTGCTGTCCCACTTTGGGAAAGCGCACTGACAAGAAAGGCATTACTCGAGGTCTGCGCATACAGTGTGATTTCCACTCACGCGTTACTGGGCAGGCATCCGCGCTTGGGACCTGCACGGTTGCAAACCGTTTGGCATACCTCTTGCATTGCTTAAGCATGATCAGGAAATGGCGTCGTGAACCCCACACCTGAATCGTACCTACTTTCGTTGTTCGAGACAAAGACGTCTTAAACGACACCGGCCAAAAAAGCCCGCAACCTCAAGGAAACTTGGGTGCGGGCTTTTTTTTGTCCTCAATTTCCTGGAAGGGCACTATGAAAAAGACCAGACGCGGCTTTCTTAAAACAGCACTTGCCACGACTGCGGCCACTGCGCTGCCGGGATCGATGCTCCTGCGGGCATCCTCGGTTAGTGCAGCCGAACCTGTGAAGGTGGGCATCCTTCACTCGCTGACGGGTACGGTTGCCATTGCCGAAGCACACGTGGTCGACGCTGAAAAGCTCGCGATCGACGAGATCAATGCAGCAGGCGGCGTGATGGGGCGTCAGATCCAACCCGTGGTGGAGGACGGCGCGAGCGACTGGCCGACCTTCGCCGAGAAAGCGCAAAAGCTTCTTGAGGGAGACAAGGTCTCCACCGTGTTCGGTTGCTATACGTCGGCCTCGCGCAAGGCTGTGCTGCCAGTGTTCGAGCGGTACAAGGGCTTGCTGTACTACCCGACTTATTATGAAGGCCTCGAGATGTCGAAGAACATCATGTACACGGGCCAGGAGGCCACGCAGTCCGTGATTCCGGCAGTCAACTGGCTCGCCAAGAACAAGGGCAAGACGTTTTATCTGGTCGGTTCGGATTACATATGGCCGCGCACGACGAACCGGATCGCGCATCCGACTATTGCCAAGGCGGGCGGCACAGTGGTTGGCGAGGACTATTTTCCTTTAGGTACGGTCGAGTTTTCATCGGTCATCAACAAGATCAAGGCTGCAAAGCCGGACGTGATCCTGTCGACAATCGTTGGTGGGTCGAATGTCGCTTTCTTCAAGCAGCTTAATTCGGTTGGTATCACGGGCAAGAATCAGGCAATCATGGCACTGGCGGTGACGGAAGAGGAGGCGATAGGCATTGGGCGCGAAAACATCACGGGCGTGCTGTCCTGCATGGGTTATTTCCAGAGCGTGCAGAACCCGCAGAACCAGAAATTTGTCGCGGCCTTCAAGGCGAAGTACGGGCAGGACCGTGTGATCGGAGACACCATGGAAGCGGGCTATTTGTCCGTCTACATGTGGAAGCTCGCGGCTGAGAAGGCGCAGAGTTTCGACGTGGAGAAGGTGGTCGCCGCGTCGTCGAATCTTGGGTGGGATGCACCTGAGGGAGCGATCAAGTTCCACGTGAGTAATCACCATCTTTGGAAGCATGCACGCATTGGCGAATTCAAGCCCGATGGGCAGGTCAATATCCTGTATGAGTCGCCGTTGATCGAGCCGAATCCGTTCCCCAAGCTTTGATCCAAACGGTTTGGCTCCAACTCACCAAGGACGGGCCGCGCTGCAACGCAACCCGTCCGGAAGGGACCTCAATGTCTTTCGATACCTTCGTCACCCAGGTCTTTAACGGCCTGTCACTATTCACCGTGCTCGCATTGATGTCGATTGGGCTGGCGATCGTTTTTGGCCTGATGGGTGTCATCAACATGGCGCACGGTGAGCTGATGGCGCTTGGCGCCTACATGACGTATCTCACCTCGGTCGTCTTCACCCGGTTCCTGCCGTCAATGAGCGGTGCGTACTTCTTCGTCGGCATCCTGGTTGCGTTTGCGGTGACGAGTGCGGTCGGATTTGTGCTGGAGCGCGTCATGATCCGCCATTTATACAAACGCCCGCTGGACACCATGTTGGCGACATGGGGTCTTTCACTCGTGTTCCAGCAGCTTTTCCGGCAACTATTCGGCCCGATCGACGTGAGCGTCCCCACCGTGTCCTGGCTGCAGGGCGCGTGGAACGTGACTCCCGGCATCGCCATTCCGCTGAGCCGGATCTTCATTATCGGGCTGACGTTTGCCGTGGCGCTGTTCGTCTATCTGTTCCTGTTCAGAAGCCGATGGGGGTTGCGCATTCGCTCCGTGATGCAGAACCGGGCCATGGCGGGCGCGGCCGGCATCAACACCGAGCGGGTAGACGCGGTCACGTTTGCGGTCGGATGCGGACTTGCGGGGATAGCGGGGAGCGCGCTCACCATGATCGCGTCGACCGGCCCGGCTACGGGGCAACAGTACATTGTCGACACCTTCATCGTGGTCGTGTTCGGTGGGGTTGAAAGCCTGGTGGGCACCTTCCTCTCAGCCTTCTCGATTGGCGAGTTGCAGTCCATGTTCGAGATTGTGCTGAGCGGCTCAATGGCGAAAGCGGCGATCCTCATGCTGGTCATTGTTGCGCTTTACTTCAGGCCCAACGGGCTTTTTGCTATCAAGGTTCGGCGTTAATCATGAAAGACCTTCCAGTGGTTTCCCAGGGCAAAGAGCGGTTGACTTCGGTAGCGCCGTCAGGGGCTTCAGCCAGCAGTGCAATTCGCGCGACAGCGTTGCTCGAACGATATTCCGTGGTCTTGCTCGCCCTCTTGATACTCGTTGCCGTACCCGCTGTATGCGGCTCCTTTCGGCTTGGCCTCTTCGCGAAGTACCTGAGCTTCGCATTCTGTGCCGTCGGTCTCGTCCTCACATGGGGATACGGCGGCATCCTGAGCCTCGGGCAAGGAATATTCTTCGGCCTTGGCAGCTACATGATGGCGATGTACATGAAGCTTGAGGCAACCTCCAACGACCCGGCCGCAGCTGTTTTTGGATCGGGTGGCTCGCCTGTTCCCGACTTCATGACCTGGAACAGCATCGACAAGCTGCCGTGGTGGTGGACGCCCTTCGAGCACGCGTGGTTCGCACTTCCGGCCATCATCATCTTGCCGACTCTGCTCGCGTTTATTGTTGCGTACGCGAACTTCCGCAAACGGGTGGGCGGCGTCTATTTCTCGATCGTAACCATGGCGCTTGCCTCCATCATGTCCATTGTCATCATTGGGCAGCAGGGCGTGACGGGCGGTATCAACGGGATCACGAACCTTCCGACCTTCATGGGCTACAGCGTCCAGTCCGATACAGCAAGCTATGTGATGTATTACGTCACCGCATGCCTGCTGATTTGCGCGATCCTGGCAGGCCGCTTCATTCTGAAAAGCCGGCTCGGCAATGTACTGATCGCCATTCGGGATCGCGAGGACCGGATCCGTTTCTCGGGCTATGACCCGGCGCTCTTCAAAGGCTTTATTTTCGCGGTTGCCGCGTTGTTCTCGGCAATCGGCGGCGCGATGTTCACGCTTCAGGTCGGCTTCGCATCGCCGTCCGTCAGCGGCATCGTGCCGTCCATTGAAATGGTGATCTACGCGGCTGTCGGCGGACGGCTCTCGCTGGTCGGGGCGGTCTATGGAACGGTGCTGGTCGGAGCCGCAAAAAGCTTCCTGTCGGAGCATTTTGTCGGCTTCTGGCTGTACCTGATCGGTGCGTTGTTTATCTTCGTCCCCATGTTCCTGCCGAAGGGCTTGGCTGGTGTCATCGAATGGCTGCGTGAGCGGCAAGGAGTCGCGAAATGACCCAGATGATCTTGTCCGTCGAAGACCTGACGGTGTCGTTCGATGGCTTCAAGGCGGTCAGTGACCTCAACTTCTATGTTGAGCAAAACGAGTTGCATGTTGTGATCGGACCGAATGGCGCCGGAAAAACGACGCTGCTCGACATGATTTGCGGCAAGACCAAACCAACGCACGGAACCATCAAGTTCAACGGTTTGCACCTCGAACGCTTGCTTGAGTATCAGATCACGCGTGCCGGGGTGGGGCGAAAATTCCAGAATCCAATGGTCTACGAAGATCTGACCGTGGCCGAGAACCTGGAGATCTCGTACCCGCAAAAGCGCGGGGTATTCGGCTGCCTGTTTTTCCGCCGGGACAATATTGTTCAGGACGAGATCAACCGTATTGCCGCAATGATTTTTCTCGACGATCAACTCGACCGGAAAGCGGCCTTGCTTTCGCATGGACAGAAGCAGTGGTTAGAGATTGGCATGCTGTTGATGCAGGACCCTGAACTGCTTCTGCTTGACGAGCCGGTGGCCGGGATGAGCGCCAGGGAACGCGAGCTGACCGGCGCGCTGCTGCGTGAAATTGCGAAAGGCCGGTCGCTGGTCGTGATCGAACACGACATGGAATTCGTCAAGGCCATTGCCGACAGGGTCACGGTCCTCCACCAGGGCAAGACGCTTGCCGAAGGATCGATGGAGAAAGTTCAAAACGATCCGAAGGTGATCGAAGTTTACCTGGGGCATTAGACATGTTATCGATCAAGGGGCTCAACGTTTTCTACGGTGAGAGCCAGGTACTGCATGACCTCCACTTCGACCTGTCGGCTGGCGAAACCATCGCCGTGATGGGGCGCAACGGCATGGGGAAAACGACCCTTCTCAAGTCGCTCATCGGCATGATCCCCGTGCGCAGCGGCGACATCCTGTTAGGAGAGAAAAACCTCGTCCGGCTCAAGAGCTACGAGCGCGTAGCCGCAGGGTTCGGATATGTGCCGCAAGGCCGGATGATATTTCCGTATCTCAGTGTGGAGGAGAACATCCTTAGTGGAATGGACCGGATCAACAAGCCGGTCATCCCGGGATATATCTTTGAATCCTTCCCGGTCTTGTGGGAGATGCGGCATCGCCGGGGAGGCAACCTGTCAGGCGGCCAGCAGCAACAGCTTGCAATAGCACGCGCACTGGTCTCCAACCCCAAGGTATTGATCCTCGATGAACCGACAGAAGGGATACAGCCGTCGATCATCAAGGACATCGCGCGGGCGCTGAACAAGTTGAAGAAAGAGCGTGATTTCGCATTGATCGTGTCCGAGCAAATCCTCGCCTTCACGCTCGAGATTGCGGATCGATTCCTGATCATCGAGAAAGGCCGCTTCGTTCATGCGGACACGCGTGAGAACGTAGATGCAGAGCGAATCATGCGCTTCCTGACTATCTAGACAATACCTGCGAATTCACATCTGAATATCCAGGCATGGAATGAAATTAGTTTAGCTGATCAAATTGAGAAAACCCGCGTCGAAAACGGGCTTTACGGTCACGAAAAGGTGCTTAACCATGAACGTTTTCACATCAATTGTCGGAAGTGCTGCCGAGCCTCGCATTTCCGATCTCCTTCACGATTTCGAGCACCACGGCCGCATTGATTACCTGACACTCGGTGCGGACGACATCCAGCGACGCCGGCTGCGCGCGACAACCGACAGCGGAGAGGAGTGCGGCATTGCGCTTGACCGCGACGCGCAACTGTTCGACGGGGCGGTCCTGCGGCTTGGTCACGACTCCGCGCTGGTTGTTCGCACGAAGAACACCGCGTGGCTCAAACTCGTCCCGCGCGATACAGGCGCGGCGCTGGAGCTTGGATATTTTTCGGGGAACATGCACTGGAAGGTTCAGTTCGATGGACCGATTCTGAAGATCGCGCTGAAGGGCACAGCCGATGACTATCTGGCGCGTTTGCAGCCGTTCATCGAGTCTGGCCGTGCGGTGGTTGTCGACTCCACCCATGACGCCGCTCATGCTTGATCCGGCGCGCGCAACGGAGCAGACAGGGACAGTCTTGCTGGCCGCGCTACAACACGCGGACACCTTCTTCCCGAGTGGGTCCATGGCGTTTTCGTGGGGACTGGAGGGATTGCTGCGCGACCGGCTGGTCACGAACGCCACCACACTGGAGGCGTTTGTCGAATCGCAGGCACTGACTCGCTGGGCGACTTTTGATCAAGGCATAGTCTGCGCCAGTTGGGACGCATTCGAGGCTCGCGGTGCGTGGCGCGAAGCCGATGCCTACGCGGAAGCCATGACGCTGCCGTTGTCATTGCGAACGGGCTCCCGGCGCCTCGGCAGAACCCTGTCCGACGTCCACGCGCGACTCGGATCACCTACCGCCAGCGAGTTGCGACAAGACATTGCAGGCGGACTTTCGCCAGGCCACCTTGCGGCTGTCCAGGGCGTGTTGTGGCGCAGCTTTGGCATCGGCAAATTCGAGGCGAGGGCGATGTCGGCGCACACGACATGTACCGGCGCGGTAAGCGCCGCTGTGAGGCTCGGCATTGTCGGGCACCTGGACGCGCAGCGCATCCTGTCCCGACTGAGACAGCCGATTGCCGATGTTCTCCACCAACCGCCCCCTCGCCTGTCCGACCTGTCCTCCGCGACCTATGCCGCGGACATTGCGTCGTTACGCGGTGAAGCGGTCGATGCACGCATGTTCGCCAACTAGAGAGATACACCATGCTTTTGACACCGACAGAGTACGAGCGCCTGACTTTGTACACGGCAGCCGAGCTGGCCCGGCGCCATTGGCACAAGGGGCTCAGGCTCAATCATCCAGAAGCGGTCGCCATCATTGCCGACGAGATACTGGAAGGCGCACGCGAGGGCCGAATGGTGGCTGACCTGATTGCCTTCGGGTCTACCGTGCTGACCCAGGATGATGTGTTGCCCGGCGTGGCTGAGATGCTGCCCATGCTGCAGGTGGAGGGTTCATTCCCGGATGGGACGAAGCTCGTGACCATTCATCAACCAATCCGGCCGGGCAAGCTTGCGCCAACGGCGGACGACGTGGTCCCCGGTGAGATCCTGGCCGCCGACGGGACGATCGAGCTCAACGTGAATCGGCAGACAGCCGTGGTGAAGGCGATGAATACCGGTGATCGGCCAATCCAGATAGGAAGCCATTTCCATTTTTTCGAGGTGAACAGGGCGCTCCGATTTGACCGGGCAGCAGCATTCGGGATGCGCCTTGACATTCCCGCGGGCACCGCAGTCCGCTTCGAACCCGGTGATGAGAAAGAAGTGAATCTCGTGGCGTTTGGCGGGACGCAGGAAATCTTCGGCATGAATGGCCTGACCAACGGTACGGTCTCGGACCCTGACGTGCGCCAAGCCGCGATCGAACGCGCAATGGTTAACGGCTTTCAAGGAGCATGAATGGTCACGATGACGCGGAAGGCCTATGCGGAGATGTTCGGTCCGACCACGGGTGATGCGGTCCGCCTGGGTGATACGTCGCTGCTGGCAGAGATCGAGCACGACCATGCAGTGCCCGGCGATGAATGCCTGCATGGCGGCGGCAAGACCCTGCGTGACGGGATGGGACTGATGTCGGGCCACGACAGTGCGGACGGTGCGCTCGACATGCTGATCTGCAATGCGATGATCATCGACCCGGTGCTTGGGGTGATCAAAGGCGATATAGGGGTCAAGGATGGCCGGATTGTCGCCATCGGCAAGGCGGGCAATCCTCAGACCATGGACGGTGTGCATCCGCGGCTGATCTGCGGCGTGGCGACCACTGTCAAGGACGCCGAGGGGCTGATCGCTACCCCCGGCGGTATTGACGTTCATGTTCATTTCGATTCCGCGCAGCTTTGCGAACACGCGATTTCATCGGGACTGACCACGCTGATTGGCGGCTCGTTGGGCCCGATTACCGTCGGCATCGACTGCGGCGGTTCCTGGAACGTTGGGCGAATGATGGAAGCGTCCGAGCAATGGCCGATCAACTTCGGGTTCCTGGGCCGGGGCAATTCCAGCAAACCCGGCTCGCTAACGGATCAACTGTGCGGTGGTTGTCTCGGCCTGAAGATACACGAGGACTGGGGCGCGACGCCTTCGGTAATCGACACCTGTTTGTCGGTAGCCGACGAGCATGATTTCCAGGTGCAGCTTCATACCGACACCCTCAACGAATCGGGGTTCCTGGAGGACACGGTCGCGGCCATGAAGGACCGGACCATCCACATGTATCACACGGAAGGGGCAGGCGGTGGCCACGCGCCTGACATTATCGCCGTGGCCGGGCGGCTGAACTGTCTTCCTTCATCGACCAATCCGACCAACCCGTTCACGGTGAATACGTTCGATGAACACCTCGACATGATCATGGTGTGTCATCACCTCAACCCGGCTGTGCCTGAGGACGTCGCGTTCGCCGAGTCCCGAATCCGTGCGCAGACCATTTCAGCCGAAGACGTCCTTCATGACATGGGCGCGATCTCGATGCTGGGATCGGATAGCCAGGGCATGGGGCGCATCAACGAAGTGATCTCGCGCACATGGCAGCTCGCGTCGAAAATGAAAGACCAGCGCGGTCGGCTGCCGGAAGAGAAGTCCGCTCGCGGCGACAACGAACGAATCAAGCGATATATCGCGAAGTACACGATCAACGCAGCGCGAACATTTGGAATTGCCCATGAGGTCGGCTCTCTCGAAGACGGCAAGTTAGCGGACATCGTCTTGTGGAGGCCCGCGTTTTTTGGCGTCAAACCCGAGGTCGTTATCAAGGGCGGTTTTATCGCGTGGGGCGCGATGGGCGACTCAGCCGCCTCCCTCATGACATGCGAGCCGCTTGCGTTGAGGCCGCAGTGGGGCGCGTTCGGCCGCGCTCCGGCAACGCTCGCGGTCAACTTCGTCAATCCGCTTGCAATCGAATCCGGGCTCGCGGCGCGGCTGGGGCTTTCGCGGCGGCTGATCGCGTCTCACGGGACCCGCAAGCTGACCAAGCGGGACATGCTGCACAACGATGCGTGTCCCGCCATCAGCGTTAATCCACAGACATTTGACGTGTTGATCGACGGTCAGGTCATTCGCTGCGACCCCGCCCGCGAAGTGCCGTTGAGCCGTCGATACATGTTGCGTTAAACCAGAGGAGAAGATCGGCATGGGTTCTCTTTCGCACTTTCTTGCCCCCGATCCGGCGAGCGTTTCAGAGCCACCGCGACGCGTGGCCCGAGCCGCGCGTGTCGGAATTGGAGGGCCGGTAGGATCGGGTAAGACCCGCCTGCTTGAACAGCTCATTCCGCGCTTTGCGGCGCGTGGCGTCGACCTCGCGATCATCACAAATGACCTTGTCACCCGCGAGGACGCGGAACGCGTCAGGCGCAGCGGCCTGATCGATCCCGAGCGTGTGCTGGCTGTCGAAACCGGCGCTTGCCCCCACACGGCAATCCGCGAAGACCCAACCTTGAACCTGCAGGCGGCCGACTCTCTCGATGAGCGTTATGCGGGCCTTCAGCTAGTCCTGATCGAGTCGGGGGGCGACAACCTGGCCTCTTCGTTCTCGCTGGACCTGGTCGACTACTGGATCTTCGTGATCGACGTTGCGGCGGGTGACGACATCCCCCGCAAGCGCGGACTGGGTGTCATTTCATGCGATCTGCTGGTCATCAACAAGTTCGATCTCGCTCCGTATGTTGGCGTCGACCTGGAGCGGATGGTGGCGGAAGCAAGAGGGGTGCGAAACCAAGGGGCGGTGACGTTGACCAATTGCGCGACCGGGGACGGCGTGGACGCCGTGGTTGACGAGATCATCGAAAAAGTCCTCTTCGATGTTCACTGAAGCGCGTTCTTCCCTCGACCACGCTGCCCAGCTCGACCTGCGTTTCGACGCGAGTCCCACTGGCGAAACGTACCTGTCGAAACAGCGCGCCGGCTATCCATTTCACGTGGGCCGGCTGCTTCAATGCGAAGAGCCGGCTTGCCCTCGAGCGAGCGTCATTATCCAGTCTTCATCCGGCGGGATATTCGAAAACGACAACCTGTGCCAGCGGTTCGAAACAGGCCCGCACTCGGCAGCTCAAGTCACGTCGGCCGCCGCTACCATCGTGCATACGATGACAACAGGCCGTGCTGTATCAAACGTCTGTATCGTGGCACATCGCGACGCCCGTTTCGACTACCTGCCGCACCCGACCATCCTGTTCCCGCACGCTGATTTTGTCAGTGAGATTGACGTGACGCTGCATCCGGGCGCCGTGGTGTTCGTGCTCGATTCTTATCTGAGCCACGATCCGGACGGCCGCGAAGCAAGCTTTGGCCGCCTTGAAGCGTGCATCACGATCCGCGACTTCGAAGGGCGGCTTCGCTCGCGGGATCGATTGACGATGGAGGACCGCTTGATCGGCCAGGTGGGGCTCGGCGGAGTCGCGCAAGCTTGGCGCTCGCACGGTGGATTGCTGGCGCTGACGCTTGATGGCGATGCGCAAGCAATCACCAGGAGCATGAATCTAGTGTTCCAGCATGAAGGCCTCGACCCTTCGCAGGTGTACGCGGGCGCAGGTGAGCTTCCCGGCAGTTGCGGCGCGTTCGCGCGCGTCCTTGCCCGCCACGGCCAATCGCTGCAAAAGACGCTGCGCCTCGCGTTAAATGCGGGACGCCAATGCATCTACGGAGCTAGTGAATCGCGGTCTTCATCCTCTAATCAATCAAGTCAGGAGCTTGCCTTTGAGAAAACATGCTGAAGCTCTTCAAGCTTGAAGCTTTGCGCAAAAGCGGTCAGATGCGCGTCAGAATGACGGACCTCTACGCGTCATTGCTGGCGTTAGGGGCGTGAATCTGGCACTCATGGTGTTTAATGACTACCCGGCGCTCCTGGGCACCAGCTTGCTCGCCTAATCGTTTCGGCCTTCGGCACGCTGTGGATGCCGGTCATATTGCCGCGATCTACAAGGTCACTCGCATGCTGATCCAGATTGAGAAGCTCCCACACAACATGTCGAGGCCAGGTAGAGATGTCGGGGTGCGGGCTAATTAGAAATGTCGGGGTTGAGGGCCGGTTTTTAGTCTTGTCAATCTCTCTCAAAAGGGTCATTTCCCCACCGCGGCTGCCCGCAAT
>Ga0073928_10007447_pt1 | contig 14180 bp, 17 predicted proteins | sample PaiPotPPA55metaG_FD_76969 | JGI IMG/M metagenome (GOLD analysis project Ga0073928, IMG submission 76969) | Iron sulfur acid spring bacterial and archeal communities from Banff, Canada, to study Microbial Dark Matter (Phase II) - Paint Pots PPA... ... | reverse complement strand
CGAGCGACGAATTAGGTGGGCTTTGGCAGACTTGGCACGCAGCATCGGCTCCCCAAATGGAAATACCACTGTTGTTGCCGGTCCCTCGGTCCAGCGAGATATTGCCGACCTGGCGGCAACGACCGTCTACACTGTAAACCGGGTGCTGAGCGGGTATGAACGACGGGGCCTCTTGACGAAAAAACGTGGACGTATTGTCCTTTTCGGAACGCTCCTAGCGAACGAAGGCACGATTCCCCTGCCGCTTTCGATAAATCGCCAGGTCACTCATTGACCGGGGTCGAAAGTGTAATCGCTTGAGGCGCGACAATGCTGCATAACTGGTAACATGACCACCCACGCCCAAGCGGTACACGCGGTCCAGCGCTTGCAGTGTGAAGTACGTGTTTCCGGCGGTATCCGCGGCCAGACCGGCAACCGATCCAAAGCTGAAGTCGGTGCCCGATACGCCGTTAGCTTCTCCCCCGGCAATGGTTTCGATCAAGGAAGACGGCGGCCCCTGGCTCTGAGGTCTGGCTGAGGATGATAAAAAAAAACCTAGCAGCGAGAGAAGGAAACCGTTTCTCATGGCACTCTTGATTATCGCGGTTAACTCCCAAATACGCACGTCGGGAACCCCTCCAGCCGGTGTCTAAGATTGTATGAGGCTGATTGCCATTGCGAACCCTCTGCAACATCCTTCATTTCTTCCTCTGTCGCAAGTCGTGAATGAGCTTGTCGCATTCCTCGGACATCTGGTTCAGACCGGTGGGATCAACAGTCACGAGTGGATTGAGTTCGAAGGTACGTTGAGTAGCCAGCCGCTGATGGGCGGCTACAGCAATGTCGACGACCTCGTGCTCGATGTGGCCGGGCGCTCAATATCGGGGCGCAGCGCTGCGATCCTTCGACTCGAAGACCCAGCAGTGGTCAATCTGGTGGCTCGACAGCCGGACGCCACTAGGACCGCTAGATCCACCCATGAGAGGGACCTTCAAGGACGGTGTGGGAGCCTTCTTCGGGGATGATACCTACAATGGGAGACTGGTCCGCGCACGATTTTTATGGACAAAGATTACTCCGACATCGTGTCATTGGGAACAGGCTTACTCGCCAGACGGAGGCAAGACATGGGAGACCAATTGGGTGCAGGACATCACGCGAGTACGCTGATCGAAGGGAGCGACGTTCCCAAGTAGCGGCCACTTCGGAATCTTGGTTAGACTGGGCAACGGACACTCCTGGAATAACCAGACTCAAAGTCAGCAGCGTCATAATGTACGGCCTGCAGCGATAAATCTTCATGGTGACCTCCCACCTGGCCAGCCTTTCGCGCCTTCTTGTGTTTCAGGCACATGCCGAAATCCATTTTACGTTTTGCCATACAGCCGCGCGCGGGACATTCTTGGCAAGTTGTCGGCTAACCTTACCTTACCGGGTTAGGTAACGTTAGCCCGTATTTCGGGAGTCGCAGCCGAATCGTGCGCGCGCATGATTGATAATTACGGATTCTGTCATTTGCCGCAGCGCGTAGACTTCGCCGCTCTGGCCCGCCGATAATCCATTCGCCATGATTCGGCGCTTCTGAATTCTCGTATCTCATCCATATCGAACGTGGCCAGAAGGATCTCCTCTCGCTCTCCAGCCTTAGCGATCAGCGTATCGATGGACTTCGCATTTCTCCAAGCCGCGCACGTGTATGCTTGTGAATTGCCGTTGTTTACTGGCTCAGGATAGTTGACCATCGCGATGCCCACGAGATTCTCAAAGGCCCTGGTTTTTAGTCCAGCAGTTCGAATCTCATCCCATATGCAGGCGTTGGGTACCATGATCAGTTCCGCGCCGGTCAGCATGAGTTGCCCTGCGGCTTCCGGAAATTCTCGGTCAGCGCAGATCATGGCACCGATCTTCACTGTGCCTTGGGCACCAACAACCGTGCAGACGTCGAACACCTCGCCAGGGCAGCAATTCACATCACATCCGATGTCGTGAGAATTTGGGTTTGACTTTAAGAGCTCGCCTTTGCCGAAGTCACAGATGAAAACCTTGGAGTAGTTCAGCAACACCTCACCGCGCCGACTGATGACGGAAACCGTATTCCTTGGCATCGGCCGGTGCGCTTCCAAATAGGTGATCGCAATGTTCAGGTCCAATTCCCGAGCCAGTGCCACAAAACTCTGGAAGAATGCACTCCACTGATCTATGGCCGAATTCATCCATAACTGCCGTCCCCCAGAATCAGTTGGGCTTGGGTTAAACCCGATATTCCACAACTCCGGAAACACCGCTAAATCTGCGCCGCGTGCTTTCGCTTCCCGGCAATAATGCAGCCCTTTTGCCAAATTCTCGCTCTGATTATTTCCGAAGGGAGCGATTTGGAGGAGTGCGACTGTAAATTCCATGGTTTCGTTTTGCATTTTCGCATAGGTAAGTTCGATCCTATGCAGGCCCTGATTCGCGGGCTACCTTCGCGACGAACCTCCTGAGCGCTTCAGGATTCCGAAATACATGGAGGTCCGCATTGGCCGCGTGTTTTGCGATCGCCTCCATGAGAATCGGACGCACTTGCCAGTGATACGTCAAGAGCCATTGCCAGAAGTCGCCACGCTCGTGCGATCGTCGAATTGCTCGCCAGGCGCAGCGGAAGGAGCGAGAAGTCCAAAAAAAGAATCGTGTCCGCCGCGCGAAGCCGGATCTCGACAACATCGTAGGGCCCCAGATCACCGTCCATGATCCATCTCTCTTTCGCGGCCAGTCTCTCTTGAATTGCCGTCCAGTGATCGCGAGGTATTGCGACGAGTCCGGGCTGCCAGAAGATCTTGTCCAGCTCTATCACCGGGAGCCCCGTGATCTCGCCCAAGCGCACCGCGAGAGTCGATTTGCCTGACGCTCCACGACCTATAATAGCCACGCGCTGCATATCTCCAATGTACAGCCATCACCCTTCCCGGTATGTCGGCAAACCTTTCCTTGGGATTACTTGATGCTTGCGCGTTGCAGACGGGATTATCTCCAGACCGAAGAGTTGTTCATAGAGACCGCTGTCGGCTGTTTCTTAGACTCATTCACCCACGGTAGAGGCCATTATCGTCGGGGAGAAGGGTGGCGTGATCTAAACTATGTCGTAACGGGATTGATCCGGGCGCAACGCCATGTCTATTCGTCGACAGTGATCGACGAGACTCCGTGCGACATTGCCTGCACTTTCGGTTAGCTACTGGCTATGGCCAAGGGAGGTAATTGTAGTGGAACCGTTTCGGATTCACGTTGCGGATGAGGTGCTCATTGATTTGCGGGCACGGTTGCGCAATCCAAGATGGCCCGACCAAATTCCCGGAGTAGGTTGGGAACAGGGCACCGAGTTGAGCTGGGTACGACGCCTCGTCTCCTATTGGGCCCACGAGTTCGACTGGCGTGGCTGGGAGCGAAGGCTCAACGCGTTCAACCACTTCACCTGGGAGGGCATCCACTTTGTGTACCAGCGTGCGGTATCGGGTAGGGGTGTGCCGCTCATTCTCACGCACGGCTGGCCCAGCAGTTTCCTCGATTACATGGATATGCTGCCGATGCTCGAGCACTTTGACGTGGTCGTACCCTCCCTGCCGGGGTATGGTTTCTCGCCGCGTCCACCCAAGGTCGGCATCAACTACCGGTACGTCTCGGAACGCTGGCACCGGCTCATGTCTGAGCTTGGGTATTCCCGCTATGGTGCGAGCGGTTATGACTTTGGGGCCGGGGTGACGACGATCCTTGCACTAGACCATCCCGAGTCCGTGATCGGGATCCATCTGACCACACTGGAGTCGGATCTCGCCCCCGTGGTGGATGAGACGGAACTGTCCGATGCCGAGCGTTCGTACCTTGCGGTGAGCCGGGGCTGGGATACAACGGAGCGGGGCTACAGCGCGATCCAGTCCACCAAGCCGCAGACTGTCCGCTATGGACTCAACGACTCCCCGGCAGGCCTCGCGGCATACGTGGGGGAGAAGTGGCACTCGTGGAGCGACGTTACGCCGACCGACGACTTCCTCTGCGCCACGTTCACCCTGTACTGGATCACGCAGAGCATCACCTCGTCGATGCGCGACTATTGGGACAATCGCTGGCATCCGGTCGATTCCAGCTACGTCAGCACGCCCACAGCGTTTGGTCTTTTCGCGCACCAAAGGGTTCCCGAAGGCGAATTGCCGCGCTCGTATTTGGAGCGCCTATACAACATCCAGCGCTGGACAGTCTTTCCGCACGGCGGGCACTTCGCCCCGGCTGAGGAACCAGCGGCGCTCGCACGGGATTTGTCCGTCTTCTTCCGTGGCCTAAGCTGAGGCCGTGCTGACGGTCCGCGCTTCCAGATGCAACACCATAACTACAAGGCCTTCCTCAAACACTTTTCTTTAGCTTCATAGTCAAAGGGTTGGTTTGTCGGCAAACAGGACCTTATCCGGGATCGGGTTCTGCGAAGTCCGTCCGGGAAGCGTCTGCCCTCCGCCCAATGCTGGCTAGTCCAAGTGGCGTCAGGCCGACGCCGCCCGCCTGCTAGAACGATGGCGAGAACCTGCCTTCCAAAAATTCCCAGCTTGGCTGGCAGGGGAGCGAATTGACGGACGTGACCGTCAAGATGGTCTACGAGGCGTTCGTCGGGTCAGACTGGAAGCTCCCGAGCCCCTTGCCCGAGCCGTGCACGACCTCTACTTCGAACCGACGTATGAGGAATTCCGGCCGCGAACGATCTAGAGTCCCTCGAACGCGTTCACCTCGGCATTCAGGGAGCTGGATCCCATCCCTCAGGCACGTGCAGATGACTTCACATTGCTTGTTGGGTCAGGCACCAGCGGTAGGAGACTTCTTCCTCGATCATCGTGCTAATGAAGGCGCTCGCGAAACGTCATGACTCCGATAGTTGTCCGCTGAGCCTGGCAAAAAGCCTGTTTCTGGCGGACGCCGAGCGCCAAATCTCCACAGATACATGGCGGCATATGCCCGCCATGGCCTCCAAGTTTCAGAGCGACGCTCCAGTTCACGAGAGGTTGTCAGATTCATGGCACGAAGTAACCCAAGATCGGTCGAGGGAAAAGCGTCAGGTTCCCCCAGAGCTCTCATCGCGACATAGTGCGCGGTCCACGTCCCGATGCCGGGAATCTCACGTATGCGACACAAGAACGCCTCCGAGTCCACGATGCCCACAAAATTGATCTTGCCGTCGCAAACGCCGCGAGCGAGAGCTCGAATCGTTTCACCACGGACTGCAGTTAGGCCAACGCTGGCAAGTTTTGCGTCAGCAAGAACTTCAGGTTCAGGAAATAGATGAGTGAGTCCATTCGGGCCGCGGAACGGTTTGCCGAATCTGGTGACCAATCGGCCAGCCAGTGCCGTTGCACCTTTTACCGTAATCTGTTGCCCCAGGATCGCACGCGTCGCAAGTTCAAACCCGTTCCAACAACCCGGTACTCGAAGACCCGGGTGCGCCTCCAATCGGTCTTTTAGCGCGGGGTCGTTCCCGAGGGTCTCCTCGATATCCGCCCAGTCCGCGTTCAGGTCGAACATTGCCCGGATGCGTTCGACAATGAAGAAGAGCGACTGCGGATCCGCAATCTCGATCCGCGCAATCAGCAAGTTGCGCTCGTTGTCAGGAGAGACTTCAAAATAGCCGTCGTGCCCATTCGCGGATATGGTTCGCCGATAGCAGCCCGCTTCCACTAGCTCCACGCCTGGTGTGCAGCGCGGTGACAGAAAGTCGAGCATCCCCTGCCAGTGATACGGCGGCCGGAAATTGAGACGAAATATGTATTGGTCTTCGGACTGAATCTCTTTCTGCCGTGCGATGTGCCGGATCTGAGTGGGCGTTCGATGATAGAAGTTGCGGATCGCCGCGTTGAAACGGCGAACACAGCCGAATCCCGACGCCAGGGCAATCTGATTCATCGGCAGACGAGTCTCATCGATGAGCTTCTTGGCAAAATGAAAGCGTCGAGTCTGAGCTATCGCGAGAGGAGTCGCTCCCAAATGTCGCAGGAACAACCGGCGAAGGTGCCGCGACCCCACTCCCAGTCGTTCTGCGAAACCTTCAACCCCCCTTTCCCCGAGCCCGCTTTCACCAATTAGGCGCAGAGCTCGTGAAACCGTATTTGAAGTTCCCAGCCAAGCAGGAGTTCCGGGTGAGCATTCAGGACGACAGCGCAGGCAGGGACGGAATCCCGCTTCAGCCGCCGCAGCAGCGCTCGGATAATAACGGACGTTGCTCTCTTTGCATGTGCGAGCCGGACAAATCGGGCGGCAATAGATCTTAGTGGTAAGCACCCCTATAAAGAACTTTCCATCAAATCGCGCGTCACGCGACAGCCGCGCTCGTGAACATACCCGCCAGTCCAGATCCATATTGTTGGCGTCCACGTAAAAGACCGAATCGCTTCCAAGGATAGCTGACCCTTCCATTGGATTGTGGACGTTTTCGGACCGCGACAAAACCCCATTCTGCATCTCTATTCAGGTCCGGAAACGTCCTGTCTGGAGCTATCGAGGTCCGCGAATGTCCACTCAGTCGCCATCCATTTCGCTATCGTTCGAAATCGTATCGAGCAGCGCACTGCCCGCCCGAGAGAGGGAAGCGCTGCTCAGATAGGTTAGTTCTTCGATCCGTGTAGACCCAGAATGGAGGCAACATGCAACCCAAGATGCTGACCTGCGTCATTGCAATCGCTGCAGTCTGTATATTGTCGAGCTCAATTCCTGTTTCTGCGGCCCAGGAAGGAAGGCAAACGCAAAGGTATTACGTGTTTAATCTCGGAGACCCGGGCGGAGGGAATTTGGCCGCAGCCGCCAGCATCAACAACATTGGCTGGATCGCCGGCGAGGCCCTTCAGGCAGAAAGCAGCAACGTGCATGCCGAACTTTGGGTCGGGACTCCCTTCGACCTCGGCACACTCGGAGGGCCTAATAGCGTCGTCGCTTGGCCCAACAAGAACAACAGAGGGCAGATTGCGGGCATCGCTGAAACCGCCGATATGAATCCGCTCAACGAGGCATGGAGTTGCGCGCAAGCCAACTTTCCGACAATCACGAACCATGTGTGTTTTGGGTTTCTCTGGGAAGCTGGCGTGATGACTGCACTCCCCCCATTGTCTGGCGGCATTGACAGTTACGCCGCTGGCATCAACAACAAGGGGCAGGTGGCTGGTTGGGCGGAAAATGGCGTTCACGACCCGACTTGCAATAATACCCCTCCCGTAAACCAAGTTCTGCAGTTTGAAGCAGTCGTATGGGGACCGAAATTAGGCGAGATGGCTCAACTCTCTCCTCTCGCTCCCGACCCGGACTCAGCCGCGACCGCGATTAACGACAAAGGACAGATCGTCGGAATTTCGGGTCTTTGTGCCAATGCTGCGGGCAGCACCAGCGCCGAGCACGCCGTGCTCTGGGAGAACAAATACGCTCCTCCGACTGACCTCGGCAACTTTGACGGCGGCCTGGCGTGGAACACACCCACAGCCCTCAACAACCGTGGCCAGGTTGTTGGCTTCGGCAACCAACAGGGCAGCCCGGCGAATTCATTCAACCCGATCGGTTTCTTCTGGGACAGAACGCACGCCATTCAGCCCATCCCCCCGATTGGTGACGACAAGCAAAGTTGGGCCTGGGGAATCAACGAGCATGGCCAGGTAGTCGGCCAGTCCCTCAATCTGATTACCGGTGCGGCGAGAGCCTTCCTTTACGAGAGGGGGTTGTTGACGGACTTGAACACTCTCATTCAGCCCAGCTCATCGCTTCAACTCCTTCTCGCCAATGACATCAATGACGCAGGCGAGATCGTCGGCTTTGCTCTTGATACGAACACGAACGCGACCGTGGCTTTCTTGGCTGTTCCCGTGTATAGAGGCAATCAGTCTTCTGCCCACGTGGGTGAAACCAACTTTTACAGCAAGAGCGCTACGGAAAGCGGTCGTCGGCCGTTTGCGGGAACCTTCAGTCGCTTCGCCGTGAATGTATCCCATTCAAAATGATCTCTGGAAAATCTTAGACTGGAGTTTATAACAACCGAGACTCGTAACTGACAAAGCAGCAGTTACCATCTGCGAACTCCGAAGCCTTTACGTTCGGCTTGGGAAAAGGATCGTGGGGCGTCGAAGTCGGGAAATGAGCCCATTTACGCAGAGGGTCCCTCATGTAGTGCCATGCTTGTGGAAGAACTGTCCTCGCGTAGTTATGTCGATTTTTATCAGCTTGCAACGATTTATGCGGGCCTCGGAGCGAAAGACGAGGCGTTTCGATTGCTGGAAAAAGGCTACCAACAGCGTTCTGCGGGGATGCTATATCTCCTGATAGACCCATTTTGGGACAACGTTCGCTCCGACCCCCGATACACTGACCTCCTGCGACGAGTGGGATTGTCGCAGCCAGAGTGACACTACGCTGCCCAAAAGGTATACGGGCTGACCAGCTTCCGACGAGCCGAAACAGCGGGTGAAAGGCCGCCAAAAATCGACCTACTGCGCGACCCCTTGCTGACCGCCGAGCCTAAGAGCCCGATTTCCGCGAGAGTTCGCTGTCCCGCCAATGATCCTTTGTCGCCAATCTTTCCTGCCTCTATCCGATAAGTTAGTGGAGGAGCGTATCTGGCAGCCAGAGCTGGACAATGCTGCTGCCGCCGAGCTTAAGAAGACTAGCGGACTGTTCAACATTGATCAGACTGGGTTGATTTCTATCGGGTACTATCGTTTGGGTCAAGGGAAACTGCGCCTTTCATACGCAAGCTCGTTTTGAAATCTTCGTGCGCCGTTGACCACCCGCCTTAGTAGGACTTTTGTGTACCACGATTCATTTTTCGCGGTGAGCCTTGTGAAGAAGAACCATCTCCGCTTGGCAAGCGCCTCGCTAGTTGTTGCGATTGCAGCATTGGCAGGGACGGCTTTGTTTGCTTCGTGCGCCAGCCTTGTTGCTGGTCCGATGAACCTCACCGCGCAGATACAACAGGCATCCGCGCAGGAGATTGTGAAACAGGGTGCGTATCGGCTCGCCACAGGGACCGTTTATGTCGGAGTCGAAGCCGAACCGCCGGATCATCCCACCATACAGTTTTACGACGAAAGAACAGGACGAACGGGAATTCTCGACCACATGTCGGGGGAGGAGTACCAAACCCACGATTCCCCGCCGATAAAGTTCGTGTTGGATTCGCCGATTTCGCCGATTGCGGAGAAGTCATTCGTTATCGAGAACAACCATGATCGCCTTGGCGCGTCGCTTTGGTACACGCCGGGAGCCGGGCGACGTTCGACAATCGTCTTGATTCACGGTGCCGACGACGAGACACGCGAAATGGGCTTTCTTATTCCGTACTTTGTGTCGCATGGACTCAATGTTGTCACTTACGATCAGCGTGGCACGGGCGACTCTACCGGAAATTGGCGGTTCACTGGGTCCGAGTCCAAGGCCGATGATGTAGTCGCAGTACTCCAAAAAGTTAAAAGCGATCCTGCGGTCGACACGCACCGGATCGGTATTTGGGGATTCAGTAATGGCGGCTGGGTTGCCCCAATCGTTGCAACCCGGTTCCCGGTGGCATTCATGATTTTGAAAAGCGCGCCGGGCGAAACCATCGCGGAAAATATACTGTACGAGATCAGGCAATCGCTCGGCGAACACCACCGCTTCACTCCGGAACAGGTCTCTGCTGCACTTTCCTTTGAACGAATTATGTTCCTCGCGCTGGAGACGGACGCGAACTGGAGCGCGGCGGGCGAAGCGTTGGCCGCGGCCACGAAACAGCCCTGGTTCCCTTATATGCGGATTCCGCCGGGAATGACCACTCCGCCACCGCCGCCGATGCTGTCCGCTTTACGTGCTGCACTGATGTACGATCCGGCTGCGACCTTGCAACTCGTTCGCACACCAACGCTCCTGCTATTCGGAACGCTCGACCAGAACGTGGACTCCGCCGACAGCGCGGCGCGGTTTCGCAAGGCGTTCAATCGAGATGGATTGAAGGACCTGACGATATTGACTTTCTCAGGAGCGGGTCATACGTTGGAAAGATCGACGACTGGGTACGAGGACGACCCCGCAATGCCTGAGCGGATGGTCGAGGGCTACCCGGAAGCCATGATCCACTGGCTCGATGCTCGCTGACGTGTTGGCATCCCCGTGGTAGACAACCGCGATCGCTCGTGGCATTAACGCCCACAATGGCGAGTAGGCGATGAACAGGCGAACAATCAGAGTCGGGGCTTAAGGGCCGTGAGTAACCGTGTGACATGGGGGTGAGCCTTAGCCTGTTGACCGATTCGTAGGATGACGGAGCCAGCCCATGGGATGCGCTGTGCATAGTGCTCCAGGTTCCCGACGGGCCAGGTCGTCTCCTTAGGTACCTCGCCGTATGTAAGAGCAAACGTGCACCATTTGCACGGAGCGGTGCCAATCACGTACTTCCCTTTGCCCCACAACTTGGCCGTCCTTGTGGGCGGGTACGGCGCGGCATTGGTATCGGTAGGCAGACGATAGTCTGGATAATGTGGGAAGAATCTCATCCGCGAGTCGGTCTGGCTCTGATTTTGCTCGAAGGTCAGGGGCAATCTTCTGTAGGTGAGATGCAGAGGTGTTTGGGCATCTGAAACTCTCGCAAACGCAGCCGGGGTATCAAGAAGTTGGATGGGGACCCTCTCTAGAGGCAACGTTCCCTGCGCCCAAAAAATATGTGTGAAAAGCGCCAGCACTCCGGACAACAGAATCGGAGACGAGTGCGAGAATGAGAAAAATAAGCCACGCATCGAAGTCCCTTTTTTGAGCGTCTGCAGTCGGGCCAGCGCCTTTCTTTCAATCCCAAGGGCTCAAGGTTGGCGGAAGTACGGCGCGGTGGGTCTTTGTGGTTACAGCAATTCTAGACAGTTCTCAGATGTGTGTCTGGTCAAGATTGCACACTACCCAACGAGCCAAGGCAAGGGGGGCGCGCACCTGACGCGACTTATTCTTGCACATTTCGCGGGAAGGCTTTTCAAAACCCCGCAGGCCATCAGACTGATTGTGTCTCTTGCAGTCGGCGCAGTTGCTCCCGCTTATTTAATATCCGATTAAACTCGGCTATTCATGGGGAGAACCTCACTCAGCGTGGTGCGGATCAGGGGGATCGTTTCGAGATGCCATTAGTCTTTGCAAGTAGCAGCTTTCGTGCATGACCTTGCCGTCTTCGTCAGCGGTCTCGTCGGCATCCAAGTCGATTGGCTTCCCGCACATCGGGCAGGTGAACTCTTTTTCGCCAGAACGATCTGTCTTGCTCATGGAGGCCCCTCCTCCTTTTGAGGCAAAAACTTTACCACATTTGTGCGGTAGCGTATTGTTGGATGTCGAACAGAGAACAACGGCCTGTACGATGGCTGACAGTACTTCCCCGTATAGACAGCGCCGCCATAGGCTCCTAGTATGAGCCTATGCTGCCACCCTCACCGAACATTTGCTGGGTATGCCGCAAGCCCGTTTCCCCAGAAGAGTCTAAGCCGGATGAATACGGGTTCTTCGCCCATAAGAACTGCCTCAAGATGGAAGCCGGGAAATCCGTTCAAGGTTTGTCAAAGGCGTAATTCCGCAATTGATTATCTGAATTAACGACGCGCAATTTGCGTTTTGGCATCAATTTGACTCCGTTCTCCCATTTTCTCAATCTAACGCCGCCGTATTCGGCGAACCCTTGGAAAGAAATTGATTTCAAGACACTTCGGGCAAGGACACCTAAAAGCAGTATCGTTGGGGAAAACGATGTGGCCGCAGTTTTTTGCAGATGAACCGCCCGTTGGGAAGGACGGTCATTGGGCGGAACTTGTCATCGGCTACGCAATACGGACACCGAACTTCTTTCTGCGCCATTTTTTGGTGGCACTCACTGGATGAAGTAGCGTTTCTGGCCGGATGGACGATTGGCGCCACACACGGCGGAGGCTAAAGCGACGTGTGGTGGGCCTCTTTGGAGTGATCGGCGCAAACATGGGACGTAAACTCCTTGTCGCGCTGCGACTCGAAGTTGCGCATCATTTCATCGAAAGACGTGCCGGTCGGCGACCCAGAAGTCTTGAACCGCCAACCACATTCGGAGCAACCAAAACCCCGAAAATGCTGCTGCTCAATCCATACTAGCTTCCGGCTCATGGCGAGCACATCTTACAGGCACCAATTTGGATGGTCTGTCGGGCATCCTACGGAAGAAGGTCCTTCGGGAACGTCTGATTTCGGGGGCCATGGTCTTGGAGTGAAGTGGAATCATTTAGATGTTGGTCACGTTTCGCGTGTCGCGCTGCTTGTGCATCGCACTGATGAGGCCAATGTAAGATACCCTACAGAAGCGTCGTGTTTGGACTCTGTATACTCTCCCGAGTAGCGCGAATGGCAGATTCCTCTTTCGCACATCGCGCGGGTGAGTTCATCCCCGCGTCCGGGAAGTTTTTCGGTTCTCGCTTGTGGCACGCAAAGACCTCCAAATCGTGCAGTCTGGCGAGCGGACAAATGCGGCGGGAAAGCCAGTCAACAACAAAATACTTCTATCGATCTCCGATAGCGACTACAGTTCACTCCGCCCTCATCTCGAATACGTCAGCTTGCCAAACCATCTAGTTCTTCACGAGGCAGGTAGAAAGCTGGAATTTGCGTATTTCCCGAATCGAGGTTTGATTTCTCTTGTGGTCGTAATGAAAGATGGAAAAACCGCCGAAGCCGGCATAGTCGGAAATGAGGGCTTTACAGGAACACTGGCGGCCGTTGGTCTGAGCAGGAGCCCGCTTCAAGCGGTGGTGCAAATCACGGGGGATGGGTTACGGGTCGAGGTCGGAGCTTTGCAGAACACGTTGAGATCCGCGCGACAGCTGCAAATGGTGTTGAGCCGCTATGCTGCGATTCGGAGTATGCAGGTTGCACAAACAGCGGCATGTAATCGGCTGCACGATATTGGGCAGCGCCTTGCCCGGTGGTTGCTAATGACTCAGGACAGAGTAGATTCAGGATCGCTGCCCATCACTCATGATTTTCTCGCAACGATGCTAGGGACGGATCGACCTACCGTGAGCCTGGCAGCAGCTGTTTTGCAGAGGAGGAAGGTCATCGCGTACACCCGTGGCGCAGTGGAGATCGTGAACCGCAAGAAACTTGAAGACTCTGCCTGCGAGTGCTACGGGGCGATCCGACAGTACGATGGCGAGCTGCACTCGAAATAAGTCGCGCTTTAATTGGCGAGTCGGAGACTGTCGCTGGCGAAGTATCGCTCTTCCTACTGTCCCCTCTGTCTTCTGGCTAGTCTCACGCTCTTCGACAGGGCGTCGGTCAGATCTTCCTCCGGGCCAAGGATCCGATTTACCCGGCCGCTGCCCTTGAGTAGCAGGCTCGGACGATCTGCCATGGGCACTCCGGATTTCTGCATGGCGCGCGCGAGGTTTCCTACGAACGGATTCGCCGTAACCGGAGGGTATAAAGACGACACAGGTGGCGGAGAATCGCTTGGCTGTTCCTCGGAGCACTGCACAGGCAATGCAAAAAGGGATCAGCGTAGAATTGGTGCCCACCAGCAGCGCGGTGCCCGTGCCGGATGCGGACAGCCCAGACGCGTTGATTATCACAGTGACCGACACCGGCAAACTCTATTTCGGAATCGATTCGGTCACGCCTGCTTCGCTGGCTGAGAAGATCAAGGGGCCATCTGTCTGATCGCACGCAGAATCTGTATCTCAAGGCAGACGCCCGTGCGGCAGAGAAATTCCGAGGTCTTGACCGCACTGCAAGCAGAGACCCCGAGAGCGGCACTGCCTCCGGTAGCGCGTTTTTTTCCAAGCGCCGCATTTTCCAAAAACCTGTTCCAAAATGAGCATTCCTGCGCAGCTCCCGCCAACTGGCGAAACCACCAAACCCCTGCATTAATGCAGGCTTTATAAAAATACGCCGTCGCCTTATGGTTCCTAGGTTTGTGCGGCTCATTGGTCCAAAACCGCTACTAGCGAGTTCCGGATTGCTGGCAGCGAGTGCAGCATTGCTGGCGACCCGAAGACACGCATGAGAAAGTCCCAGCAGAGCGAAACGGATCGCCATACAACGCTTAGAGTAGGAATGGGATTCAATGGAGAAATGTTTCTTCTTGAATCTGGTTGTTTGCGACTTAGCGAGATCACTGCTGATGGTTGCGAGTTGTTGATCCGGTTCGTCCGACCCGGTGAAGTGTGTGGCGACAGGTCCGCAATTGT
>Ga0073928_10007446_pt1 | contig 14181 bp, 10 predicted proteins | sample PaiPotPPA55metaG_FD_76969 | JGI IMG/M metagenome (GOLD analysis project Ga0073928, IMG submission 76969) | Iron sulfur acid spring bacterial and archeal communities from Banff, Canada, to study Microbial Dark Matter (Phase II) - Paint Pots PPA... ... | reverse complement strand
CGCGCCGACCCGCTACACATCGCGCGCGTGCCCCCTGTTCCTCGCCGCTCAATCCACCTGCCAGCGCCGGGAACCAAGCGCGCCGTCGTGATCGGTGCCGGTTCGTTCGGCACCGCCGTCGCGGTCCTGCTCGCCCGGGGCGGCCTGCGGACGACGCTGCAAACGAAGACCGAAGAACAGGCTCAGCGCCTCGCGGAGGAGCGTGAGAACCGCATCTACCTGAGCGGCGTCCAGCTGCCACGGGAGCTGCGCGTCCAGCACACGAGCGCCGGGCTGGCGCGCGCGGACTACGTCTTCCTCGGCGTGCCCTCGACCGTCCTCGACGGGTTGATCGAGGGGCTCGAGGCGGCCGGCCTGCCCCCCAAAGCCGCCGTGATTTCGCTCGCCAAGGGATTGGTACCGCCGGACGGAACCCCGCCGACGATCCTCCTGGCAAATCGCTTCGGACCCGAGCGGACCGCCTGCATCGGCGGCCCTGCACACGCGAGGGAGATGGTCAGCGCGGGCGCCGGACTAGTCGCGGCATCGACAGCGGAGCCCCTGGCGACCGCGATCGCGGGGGTGTTCATCCGCGCCGGTGTCGTGTGCGAGGAGTCCAACGATCCGATCGGAGTCGAGCTCGCCGGCGCGGCAAAGAACGCCGCCGCACTGGCCTCCGGCGCGACCGAGGCGCAGGGGCTGAACGCGGCTGGCGCGGCCGCCGGGCACATATTCGCGGAGGTGTGGCGCTGGGCCGAGTCGCAGGGCGCGCGTCCGGAGTCGATGATCGGGCTGGCGGGGACCGGCGATCTGGTCGCCACCGCACTCGCTCCGGAGAGTCGCAACCACCGCGCCGGTGAGCTGCTAGCGCAGGGCATTCTGGCAAACGAAATCCCGGGGCTGGTCGGTCAGGCGGTCGAGGCGCTCGACTCGGTGCCGCTGCTGGCGCGGGCCCTTGGGGCGGCCGGGATCGACGCGCCCGTGACCAGTGCGCTCGCCAATCTGATCTCGGGCGAGCTGCCGCTCGACGAGTGGGTGGCGCTCGTGCGGGCGACCGTGCCGCCGCCCGCCCGCTGGCGGCCGGCAGTCCGATCTGGGTTCTGGCGACGGCTAATTGAGCGCATCCGAGGCTGGTTCAGACGGCGCTAGTTGTGCCCGATTTGACGACTCGACACTGAACTTTTACGTCCGGCAAAGCCTCTCCTGTCACCTTGTGTGCGAACGCAAAACGGAAGGAGAGGACGATGCCCCAGATCATCGTCACTGCTGACCAAGACGGCGAGCAGGAGCGGAGCGCCGTCATGCTGCGCGAGCGGATCAACGTCAGCGACTTCGAGAGCGACCACTTCGCGGCGCAGCTGGTCGAGCGACTCGGCTGGGCGGTGAGTGACGCCCACGAGGCCGAGCAGGACGACATCGCAAAGACGAGGTAGGAAACGGGGCGCCGCGGGAGCGGCGCCCTTACCCCTCGGCCAAGGTAGTAACCACGGCCTCATACACGCCGGCTCCGTATGGCTCGCTGGCCACGCGCACCCCGGGATGTCGCGTCAGCTCGTCCGCGAGCGTGACGTCGCGCTCGACCGCGTTGGCCACGAGCCAGAAGGAGCCGACGACGGCAGCCGCGTCCATGTCCTCGCGTGAGTCGCCCACCTCGATGCATTCCGAACGCACGTAGCCGCGAGCCTGCATGTGACGCGCGACCGCGCGGGCCTTCGAGGCTCCGGCGGGAACGAGGTGGTAGGCGTGCACGATGTCGAGGCCCGGCATCTGCTCAGCGACCGCTCGCACCACGCCGTTGTCGACGAGCCGCAGCCAGCCGAGGCCCGCGTCGTTCAGCAGCCGACCCACCTCCACGAGGTCCACCGACCCCCGAAATAGATGGGACACCTCGCGGCCCCGCGACCAGGGCGTGTGGTACTCGAGCCGGCCCGCGAAGCGCTCCAGCAGCAGCGCGGGCGCTCCCGAGGCCTCGATCTGCTCGTAAATCGATCCCGCTGTATCGGTCGGCACGACGCCGTCGGTCAGCCACTCGAGCTCCCCGTCCAGCACGATCCCGGAGCCGAGCTCGAAGATGTAGGACGAGGAACCGATTAGGCGGCTGCTCTCGAACACGCTCGACTGCCGGCGCCCCGAGTAGACGACGACCTCGACGTCGGCGCGCCAACATGCTTCCAGCGCGCGCACGCCAAGCGAGGACCACCGGCCGTCCGCGCCTCGCACCAGCGACGCCCCCGGACCGAGCAAAGTGCCGTCCAAGTCCACGTATGCGCACCGCATTGCGGACGCCATACTGGCATCAGGTGTCAGTCGTTCGTGAATCGGAGCCGTGGGCGGCGCTGCTTGAGACCGGACGGGCCGATGAGCGGCTCGTTCACGATGATTTTTATGGGGCGCGCAAAGCGCGCCTTGTTTCGATCCCGGAGGGGCTGGGACCGGCCGTTCGCTCCGCACTGGACCGCGCAGGGATCGCTGAGCTGTACGCCCATCAGGCGCAAGCAATCCTCCGTGCGTTCGAGGGACCCACGATCGTCACCACCGGTACCGCGTCCGGGAAGTCGCTCTGCTTCCAGGTGCCCACGCTTGAGGTTCTGAGCTCTGATCGAGGCGCCCGCGCGCTCTATCTGTACCCGACGAAGGCGCTAGCGCAGGACCAGGCGCGCGCGCTGCACGGCTTTGGGCTACACAGCGCGATCAGGTCCGCGATCTACGACGGGGACACACCGCGGCAGGAGCGGGCGGCGATCCGCAAGCGCAGCAACCTGATCCTGACCAATCCGGACATGCTCCACGTCGGGATCCTGCCCCACCACCCGGCGTGGGCCGACTTGCTCGCGAACTTGGCGTTCGTCGTCGTCGACGAGGCGCACGTGTATCGGGGTGTGTTCGGCTCGCACGTCGCCGGGGTGCTGCGCAGGCTGCGTCGCGTCGCGGCGCTTCACGGAACGGCGCCCCGCTTCCTGCTGGCGAGCGCGACGATCGCCAACCCCGTTGAGCTCGCCGAGCGCCTGACCGGATTACCCGACTTCCATCTGGTCGAAGACGACGCTGCCCCAAAGGCCGCGAGGAGGGTCGCGATGTGGAACCCGCCGCTGCTCGACGAACAGCTCGGACTCCGCGGCTCTGCCCTGTACGAGGCCGCCGAGCTGTTCTCGGAACTCGTCGCCTCCGGGGCGCGCACGATCTGCTTCATCAAGTCCAGACGCGGCGTCGAGCTGATCCTGCGCCACTCGGTCGACAGGCTTGATCCGGAGCTGGCGGAGCGGATCGCGCCATATCGCGCCGGCTACACACCCGCCCAGCGCCAGGAGATCCAGCGGCGGTTGACGAGCGGCGAGCTCCTTGGCGTGGTTGCGACCGACGCGCTCGAGCTGGGGATCGACATCGGTGATCTCGACGCCGCGATCTGCGTCAGCTTCCCGGGAACTGTCGCCAGCCTCAAGCAGATGTGGGGGCGCGCGGGGCGCCGAGGTCGCGGGCTTGCTGTCTACATCGCCGGCGAGGATGCGTTGGATCAGTTCTTCTGCCGTCATCCCGATGAGTTCCTTAAGCGTCCCGTCGAGGCGGCGATCCTCGACCCGGACAGCCCCGAGATCTACGCCGAGCACCTGCTGTGCGCGGCGCACGAGGCGCCGCTCAACGATGCCGATGCCCCGATCCTTGGCGAACACTGGCGCGCTTACGCTGAGCAGCTCGCCGCTGGGGGCATGCTCCGCGAGCGCGCCACCGGCTTCGTCCCCCAGCGGGCGGACGACTACCCGGCCGCTCGGGTTGCGCTTCGCTCGGCCTTGGCCGACAGTTTTGTCCTGATCGACCGGAGCTCCGGGGAAGTAGTGGGCACGGTCGAAGCCGCCCGCGCCTACTCGACGATTCACGATGGTGCGATTTACCTTCACATGGGTCGCTCGTACGAGGTGCTCGATCTCGATCTCGACGCGCGGCGTGCCTTGCTCCAGCCGTTCAGCGGCGACTACTTCACCCAGTCAAAGCGGGAGAGCATGACCTACGTCGAGCGGCTGCATGAGCGCAGACTCACGCACGGGGTCACCCTCTCCTTCGGCTCAGTCGTCTACTCGGAGACCGTCCTCGGTTATCAGCGCAAGCGACTCCAGGACCATCAGGTGATCGATTTCCAGGCACTCGAGCTGCCCACGGTCGAGTTCCCGACCCGCGCGCTCTGGTACGAGCTCGACGAGCTGATTGCGGCAGAGCCGTTTCCCCAGCAGCAATTGCTCGGCGCTCTTCACGCGCTCGAGCACGGCCAGATCGCGGTGCTACCGCTGATCGCGATGTGCGATCGCTGGGACATCGGTGGGCTCTCGACAAACGCACACCCGCAGACAGGGGGACCGACGATCTTCATCTACGACGGACACCCCGGAGGCGTCGGGATCACTCGGCGCGGCTACGACGAGTTCGAGCGCCTGGTCGGGGATGCCCTGCGTCTGATCGGCGAGTGCCCGTGCCGCTCTGGGTGTCCATCGTGCGTGCAGTCGCCGAAATGCGGGAACCTCAACGAGCCGCTCTCGAAGGCCGGGGCCCTGGAGCTGCTGTCGCGGATGACCGCGAGCTGACTTCATCCGTCCGGCCAGCTCGTGAAACTACCTGCTCGTCGTGAGCATCGCGGTCAGTCTCGTCGCCCTTTATCTGGTCTCGGTAATCGTGTTCGTCGCCTGGGAATGGTCGCGGACCCCGCGCGCCGCGCTGCCCGAGAAGGCGTCCCGCCAGGAAACCCTGCCGGCGCATCCGGAGACCGAGCGGCGCAGAGCGGCGTAGCTGCACCTGTTCCCGCGTAGAGTTACGAACGACGGTGTTCGTGACGAGGGGGATCGTGATGCGGGTGACGATTGCCGCGGCAGCGGTGGTTGCGCTTGCCGTCCCGGGATCGGCCAACGCCGCGACCGCGATGCTCAACGCGCGCGTGCAGATGTCCGACGGGGTGACGCTCCAGGCCACCGTAACCGGCCAGGCGCCGCTCGCCGCGCGTCCGGTGATCGTCGAATTCAGTCCGTATGGCGCCGGGAGCGGATCGACGTACGACGGGACCGCATACAACTATCTGCTCGTCCAGATCCGCGGCACCGGCAACAGCGATGGTGAATTCGACGCGCTCGGACCTCGCACCCAGGAGGATGTGGCCGAGGCGCTCGACTGGGCCTGCCGTCAGTCGTGGAGCAACGGTCGCCTCGGCCTGAACGGGTTTTCTGCGAGCGCGATCACCGTCTACAACTCGCTGCACCTGAAGCTGCCGTGCGTTCAAACGGCCGTGCTGCGATCGGGCACGTTCGAGCTCTATCGCGACCTCCTCTGGCCCGGCGGGGTGTCGAACTCGGTCGTTGGCGCCGGCGTGCTGCTGCTGATCGGCTCGCCTGCGGCGAAGGAGAGCTTCGGCCGCTCGCCCGTGTCGAATTTCGACACCGCGGTCGGGCTGTTCGACGCCGGCGTCAGCGGCGGTCTCCAGCATCAGACGCTCGACTCGTGGTGGCAGCAGCGCGGCTTCCGCGGCGAGGTGAACCATCTTCCGATCCTGATGCTCGACAGCTTCTTCGACGTCGAGTCACGGGGTGCGTTCCAGGCCTTCCAGGCGCTCCAAGGAGATGGCGCCCATCTGCTCCTCGTGGGCGGACACGATGGTGCTCCAGCTGGCACCGACGCGGGCGACGGTGCGACCAAGGAGTGGTTCGACCACTACCTGCTGGGGGCAAACAACGGGATCGTCAGCCAGCCGCGCGTCCAGATGTTGATGGCCAACGGCAGTCACGAGGGCTACGAGGCCGGCAACATCGTCCGCTATAACGCGAGTGACTGGCCGGTGCCCGGCACGCGCTGGGAGTCGCTGTGGATGAGTCCTGTCCGCAGTGGATCGGGCCACTCGATCAACGATGGCTCGCTGGACGCACAGCGGCCGACCGCGACGACAACCCAGTCCTATGCCGCGATCCCGACCGAGCCGTCCTCCAGCGATGTGCCGAACGAGGCGTTCGTTGGCCCTGACGGCCTCAACCAGGCTGCGACGCAGTTCCCACTGCTGACCGAGACGGCGGTGTCCGAGCCCCAGGCCCTGACATACACAACCGCCCCGCTCGGCCGGGACCTGCTGTCCGCCGGCCCGGCGGCGCTCGACGTGCGGTCGTCGAGCACGACCACCGAGACCGCGATGTGGGCTGTGATCTCCGACGTGTGGCCCGATGGTTCTTCTCACCCGGTCGCGGCCGGCCGGCTGCTCAGTGCGTACCCGAAGGTGATCGCGACGAAGTCGCTGTACGACGGGCAGGGAGACCTTGTCCAGCCGTACGGCGACTACTCGGCCAAGTCCGACGACACCCCGGCCGTCGAGCGCAGCTACCAGATCGAGTTCTGGCCGATCGGCAACGATTTCAGGCGTGGGCATCGGATTCGCCTCGTGATCCTCGGCGCGTCTGCAGCGTCGATGCCAAGCGTCCCAGCGGTCAACTCGGTCCGGCTCGGCGGGCCGGACGCGTCGCGCCTGCTGCTACCGATGCTGCCGGCCCCGAACAGCTCGCAGCCGCATTGTCCGCTGGCAAGTGGTCGGATCCAGGGACAGTCGCTCGGCCCGCTCCGGCTCGGGATGACCCGAGGGCAGGCGCATCTGCTGTTCCCTCAGAGCACCACCCGCGGCCGCCATTACATGGTGTTCTACTGCCTGGCGCCGAAGGGCATCCGCGCCGGCTACCCATCGCCGAAGCTGCTGCGGGCGCTTTCGCCGGCTGAGCGCCGGCGCGTTGCTGGCAGGGCTGTACTGCTGCTCAGCGCATACAAGCGCTACGTGCTGCGTGGTGTGAAGCCCGGCACCACCGTCGCGAGCGCCGCGCGCCGCCTCGGGCTTGGCCGGCCGTTCCACGTCGGCCTCAACTGGTGGTATCTGGTGGGCGACGGTCAGAGCCGGGGCGTGCTCAAGGTCCGACACGGAGTGATCGAGGAGGTGGGGATCGCCAACGCGGCGCTTACCTCCGGCCGGCACGCCACCTGGAGCTTCCTCACGAGCTTCAGCGGCTGACCGTTCTCGAATCGCTCGCCCCGACGCTCACTCGTACGCGATCGCTTCCAACACGTCGAGCTTCGCCGCCCGCCTGGCTGGCGGGATTGCCGCCAGCGCGCCCACGACAAGTCCCACCCCCAACGCTGCCACCACCTGAAGCCATGGCAACGAGAACACCACGCCTTCGCTGCTCAGCGCCCGGGTGATCACCCACGCAAGGAAGATCCCGAGCACGACCCCACTGCACGACCCGATCGCCGCCGTGATCAGTGCCTCGTCTCGAATCAGCAGGCGGGCTTGGCGCCCCGTCATCCCGACCGCGCGAAGCAGGCCGAGCTCCCGCGTGCGCTCGTGGACTGACAGCGAGAGGGTGTTGATGATCCCCAGCAGGGCGGTCACCACGCTGATTGCGAGCAGCGCATAGAACAGCAGGAGGATCCTGTTAACCCTGCCTGCGATCTCATCCTGGAGCTGGTGTTCGGATCGCGCCACCACACCTGGGAACGAGATCAGCGCCCGGTCCAGGGCAGCCGCGGCGACCCCGCGGTCGGTACCGGGACCGAGCTTGACGAACACATCCTGGAGCCGCTGCTGGTGGAAGATCTGGTCGAACTCCACGATCGGCACCGCAATCCCGCGCAGGAGTGCGCGGTCGCTATAGATGCCGCGAACGGTGAGCGGCGCCTGAACGCCCGTCTCGGTGGTCAGGACCACCCGCTCTCCGACGTGCAGCTGCGCACTGTTGGCTGTATCGCGCTCCACGATCGCGTCCCCCGGCCCCAGTCCCGCGAGCGTCGCGGCGGACCCCGCGGCCCACTCGAAGCGATACACCTGCCCGATCGTGTTCGGATCGATGCCCTCGGCGGTCAGCTTGCCCGCACCGGGGAGCAGGGCGTCGCCGGCCTTCAAGCTCGAGACCGTGATGACGCCGGGGACGGCCGCCGCGGCCCGAGCGCTGGCGCCCGGGATCGGAGTTACCCCGTCCTGGCTCTCGATCGTGAAGTCCCCCAGGAACGTCTGACGGATGATGCGACTGGTCGAGATGCGCAGAGCGCTCGCGTAGACGGTCACGAACAGGACTAGCGCGAGGCCGATCATCAGCGACGAGGCGCTCACTGCCGTCCGGGTTGGATTGCGAGTCGCGTTCTCTCGCGCGAGCCTGCCGATGATCCGGCCACCACGCTCAATCGGCAGGGCGGCCACCCGCGCGAGCGGCCGAATCGCGAGTGGGCTCACCAGCACGATCGCGACTACGAGCAGCAGTGCGCCCACCGCGCTCTGCAAAACCCGGGCACCTGCGGTTCCGGAGCTCGTCACGATCGCGATCGTTCCCGCGATCGCGATCGCACCAGTGAGCCATGCTCGCAGGGCGCGGCGAGGATCGCCTCCGGCTGCCGCCGAGGAGCCCTCTCGCAGCGCCTCGAGCGGTGCGATGCGGGTCGCCCGCAGCGACGGCTGCAGTCCGGCGAGCACGCTCACCCCGACGCCGACCAGCAACCCGACGATCACCGTTCTGGGCACCAGCACGAGACTCGTCGATGGGAGGTTGAGGCCAAATGCCGAGAACAGCGCCCGCAGTGCCACCGCCGCTCCGAGTCCGCCGGCCACCCCGAGCACCGACGCCACTGCGCCAATCGTCACCACTTCGGCAAGCACGGCGCCAAGGACCTGCTCCCGCGTCGCGCCCAGAGCCCGCAGCAGCGCGAACTCGCGGATCCGCTGCGTCACTGTGATCGAAAAGGTGTTGAAGATCACGAACGCGCCGATCACCACCACGATGAAGCCGAAGGCGAGCAGTCCGCCCGTAAGGACGCCGAGTCGGCTCGAAACGGCGCTCGCGTCGGCGTCTACCTGCCCACCGGCGGTACGGACAACCAGCTCCGGCGAGAGCAGTGGCCGGATCTCCCGCACGAGGGTGCTCGGCGACACCCCACTGGCGCCGGCCACGTAGATGAGGTCGTCTTCGTTGTCCTTGCCGTACAGCTTGCGCGCCCCCGAGATCGGGAATACCGCGAACGTCGCGCCGCCCAGCGAGGCGCCGCCCAGACTGGCGATTCCCGAGATCGTGAAACGGCGCGCGGGCTCCCCGGTGACGATCGAAACCGAATCGCCCACCCGATAGCCCTCACGCGCCGCCGTCCCCCGGTCGATCGCGACCTCGTCCGCGCCCGTCGGCGGGGCACCGGCGACGAACGCGATGCCAGAGAACGGGGGTGGCATGTACGACAGCGCCAGCGTCGGGGCGCCCGTGCTTTTCACGATCTTGTTGTCACGACCCACAATCGTCGCTACATCTGAGATCTGCCCGGCGACCGCGCTCACGCCCGGCAGCGCCCGAATCGAGCGCTCGAGCGAAGCCGGCGCACTCGCCGGCGCGCTGTCGGCGGAGGCGATGTCGCCGCGCCCTGAGACGATCACGTCGGCGCCCTTCGCGGCGCCCGTGAACAGCTGCCGGAACGCCGCGTCGATCGTGTCCGTGAACACGAACGTCCCCGAGATCATCGCGACGCCGATCAGCACGGCGAGAGCGGTCAGGGCTGCGCGCCGGCGGCGCGCGGTGAGACTTGAGAGCGTGAACCGGATCACGACGCGGGCAGTCGGAACACGCGAGCGTTCAGCGCAGCGCCTTGAGCGTGTCGAGGATCTCCGCCGCCGAGAGCCGTGGCGACTCCTCAATCACCCGGCCATCGCGCAGGAACAGAATCCGGTCGGCGTACGCGGCCGCTCCCGGGTCATGCGTGACGACCGCCACGGTCTGGCCGAGCTCGTCGACCACGCCACGCAGCATCGACAGCACGACCTCGCTGGCACTCGAGTCGAGGTTGCCGGTGGGCTCATCGGCGAACACGATCGTCGGTTGGCCAACCAGCGCCCGCGCGAGCGCGACGCGTTGCTGTTCGCCGCCGGATAGTTCGGCCGGGCGGTGGCGCCGCCGGTCCTGGAGATCGACCGCCTCGAGCAATCGCTCGAGCCACTCGCTGTCGATCTCCTCACCCGAGATCCGTAGCGGTAAGACGATGTTCTCCTCGGCCGAGAGAACGGGCAGCAGGTTGAACGATTGGAACACGAACCCAACGCGCCGGCGCCGCAACCGCGTCAGCTCGCCGTCGTCGAGCTCGCCGAGCCTGCTTGGCCCGAGCCACACCTCGCCTGCCGTGGGTCGGTCGAGCCCGGCGAGCAGGTGCATGAGGGTCGATTTCCCGGAGCCGGACGGTCCCATGATCGCGGTGAAGCTCCGGGCCTCCAGCTCGACGCTGACGCCGCGCAGCGCATACACCGCAGCGGCGCCCTCCCCGTAGCGCTTCTCCAGATCCCGACCGGCCACAACCGGGCCATCGGCTTCCCAGCTCACGTCGTGGAGGCTACGCCAGCGTTCGCGGTCGCACGTAATCGACCAGCTCGGCGCAGCCGGCCGACAGCTCCGCCCAGTTGCAAGTAAAGCTGAGGGACGCCAGCGCGCCCGTCGGGAACTTGCGCCGCAGCTCGTCCAGGTCGACCCCGGCGGGCACTTGTTCCGTGCGGGCGCCATTGCGGCCGGCCAGCCGCAACACCAGCATCTGCATCGCCGGGTTGTGGCCGATCACCATCACCGACTCGGTCCCCGCGGGGACGCCGCGAAGCCGCTCGAGCAACTGATCGCAGCTGGCGCCGTACAGCTCGTCCTCGATCAGCGCTTCGCCGGCGGGCGACACTCCCTCGAGCGTTTCGCGCGTGCGACGTGAGCTCGAGCAGAGCACCTGGGAAGGCGCGATCCCGGCGTGGCGAACGTGCTCGGCGAGCAGCTTGGCCGCTCTGCGACCCCGAGGCGCGAGCGGCCGCTCGTGATCATCGAGGCCCGGATCGTCCCAGCTCGACTTCGCGTGACGCAAGACGAAGAGCTGCTTGGTTGACATCGTCTGAACTCGATTGTCGCGCGTCGGGCGGCGGCCGGCCGCCGATCGGGCCCCCGGGGGTCTGAGCTAGCATCGCCCGCCACGGGCGAGATAGCTCAGCTGGTAGAGCACGCGACTGAAAATCGCGGTGTCCCCGGTTCGAGTCCGGGTCTCGCCATCGCTCCGGTCCCGTGACTCGGTGGTCGCCGACCCGCAGTGAGCTAGGTTCTGGACGCTTTGTCGTCGGCGCGGCCGCCCCACGAGAGCACCGAGAACGGCGTCATCACCCCGCGCTTCTCGCTCTCGGGGACCTGAACCATCGCCGGCTGCGGCTTTGGCGGTCCCGCGACAACATGTGTGACGAGCGCGCCGGTATGGCGCTCGATTCGCCGCGGAAGATCAGCCTGCAGCCACTTCGAGGTGCTGGTCGGCAGCGTCGAAATAACGATCTCGTCGTATCGCCGGGGATCCCACGCCTGCGCTATGGCAACCATCGGATCGCCTGAGCCCACCGTGCCCTCCACCTCCAGGCCGAGGGACCGCATTCGTCCGAGACCCTCCTCCAGCTGCTGGGCAGCGGCCGCGCGCCCGCCGTGGGTTCGGGTCGAGGGCACGAGCACGGTGAATGCGACCGGGGCATGTATCGACTGGCGGCTCAGTGCCTCAAGCAATTCATCAGACGTCACCGTCACGTTTGCCACTACGAGTACATGGCGCTTCCATGCCATCGGCAAGCCTTTCGGAAGGGTGCTTGGTGCGACGCGAAGGTAGACGGGCCCCCACCGCTCCACAATGTCCGCGTGGAGCAAGTGCTCTTGCCACTGGGCCATAGCCGCTCTAAACGCGAATGTGGACGTGCCGCGTCTTCCGCGGTCCACCCCCCTGGGTGCCCAGCGTTGTTCACCTGCCGATCGCGAAGCCCTCCAGCGATACGAGCCCGCTCAGCACCCGCAGCTTCAATACGTGGCCGCCAGATCCCGGCAGCGCCTGGAAGATGACCCGACGGCTTCGGCGGCGTCCGGCATGGAGACTGATCGTGGAGGCCCGGCCGTCGATCGTGACGCGTGCGCGCCCACCGCGGGGGCCGAGCTGGCCGATGATCGCCAGCGAGGTTCCACGGAAGCGCAGACGGAAGCTGCACTTTGATGAGGAGCAGCTGATCGTCTGCCCCTCCCAGGCACCATGAACAGAGGCCACGTGCCAGCGACCGCGATAGTGCCCGCCGGCAAGCCTGACCCCGCTCGGCACAACGGTCGTCGCGCTCGCCCACAATCCACGGGCGCCGGAATTTGAGATCCCGCGCACGCGGAACTGGTACGCGTGCCCGAGCTTGCCGGTGAAGCGAAGCGAGTGCCGCTTGGTCCGGGCCAACAGTGCCCGCCACCTGCGGGTCCCAGCGCGGCGCACCTGAACCGTGAATCGCCCGATCCCGCCAGTGCCGCGCCAGCGAACCCTGAACGTCGGCCGCGTGGAGCCCCGTGAGGCGAGTGCTGGCGCCATCACGCGGACCGACGGGCCACCGCAGTGGCTGCTGAAGATGTCGCTGCCGAACGAGCGCCCCCCGGGGAGCCCGGCATAGCCGATGTGCGGCAGCCCGAAGAGGTCCTCGACGCTGCGCAGCATCGTGTAATGGTTGTAGGGCTGCTGTGAGACGGTCCCCGGCGCGATGCACGGCGACAGCAGCACCGCGCCGACATCACCGCCCCCTGATCCGGTGATGCCGGGCTTCGGGCTTCCGGGCCCGGGAATCTCACCACAGCACGAGCTCGTGTCGCTCGTCGCCGCCTCGTCGAAGGTGATGATCAACAGCCCGTTGTCCGCGAACGCGGGGGAGCCGGTGATTTTTGGGACCCAGCTCCGCAGGAAGGTGTTGCTCTGCGTCAGTCCGCCCGGCTGCCCGTTGGCGCAGGGAGCGTCGTGGCCGTCGTCGCACAGGTTCGGGGTGATGAAGACGTAATTCGGTGTGCTTGCCGCAGACTTTAGGTCCTGGGGCAGGAGGCCTAGGTTCACGACGTGCGTGTCGCACAGGGTCGTGTCGTCGATGATCGAGTGGAAGTAGACGAACGGGTCGTGGCGAGTCGCGTACTGGTCCTTGGCTGTCGCCTTCTGCGTCCCATCGGGCTGGTTCAGTCCCGGATGGGCGCACACGCCCGGCTCGCGCGTTGGGTCGGCCCCCATGTCCTCGTTGTAGTCACGCCATGTGCGCCCCGCCGCTTGAAGCTGCCCGCCGATCGTTTGGACCGAGGACGGATACACGCAACCCGCCCCCTGTGCCTGGCCGTAGGCGCCGATCGTCCCCGGCATCATGTCGTTGAAGAACATGCAGTCAGCCTGGTTCTCGGCGTTGGGCGCCTGGCCCGAGATCATCGCGATGTAGTTGTCGTTGCTCTCGTGCCCGATGCCGTGGTATTCCGGCAAGAACGCCCCTTGGGCGCGAAGGGTCTGGGCAAGGTATGGCGCCTTCGAGTTCGCGCCGAACGTCGCAGAAGCGGACTCGTTCTCCAGCACGATGATGAACACGTGGTGGATCGGAGGCAGCGCCGCGAGGCCCGCCGCCGGCGAAAGGAGGGCTCCCAGACCGCATGCGAGAGCCGCCCCCGCCACGGCCAAACGGCGCCTCACAGCTTCACTCCCGGACCGCACGCTCGCCGCGCCTTGCGCCGCAGCGATCCCGCGGACGCGCCAGCGCCTCGGGCAGCATCGAAACGGGCCGCCGCCCGCGTGCACGCCTTCGAGACGTCAACCTGAGTCGTCTGGTCGGAGGCGAACGTGCGCTGGTCGCCCTCCTCATCCAGGAACACGCACACGGTCATCACGCCATACCTTCGAGGCCGACCGGACGCCCGGGTGACAGCGCTGTAGGGCTGTCCCGTCGTTGGCTGCGGGTGAAGCCGCTTATCGAGCAGCACCACGCCTCGTGTGTACCTGTACGTCCCGCCGCACTCACGGGCGAGCTTGACGCGGATCCGCAGCGGTGCGGTCCGCGTATCGAGTACGCCGGGATCCGCGCTGACACGGACCGTGATCGGCAGCGGCACGTGTCGGCGGGCGACCGGAGCGACCCGTATTGAGAGCCGCACCGGAGTGAAACTGTCTGCCCCGGCAAGTGAGGTCGGAAGCGCCGCGGCCGCGGCGACCGCGACCGCCAGCGCTGGGCCACGCCTCATGGACGGAATCCCAGCGTGGAGGGATGGCGGTACATCGTCGCCGGCTTTGCCGGACGGTAATCGAAGTGCAGCCGCTCCAGGTAGCCGGTCGTCAACAGGTTCACGAGGTCGTGCGGCTTGGCTCGTTCGGGTGTGCCGGCGCCGCTATCCGCCGCGGGCAACGGCG
>Ga0073928_10007445_pt1 | contig 14186 bp, 12 predicted proteins | sample PaiPotPPA55metaG_FD_76969 | JGI IMG/M metagenome (GOLD analysis project Ga0073928, IMG submission 76969) | Iron sulfur acid spring bacterial and archeal communities from Banff, Canada, to study Microbial Dark Matter (Phase II) - Paint Pots PPA... ... | reverse complement strand
GCGCCGATTAACCCGCCAACGATTACGATGGCAAAAGGCCGCTGCGAATCTGAACCGATGCCGCGCGAAAGAGCCGCGGGCAATAAGCCCAAAGTAGCCACCAGCATGGTCATCATGATGGGGCGCAAGCGAAGGACAGCGCCTTCGATTGCCGCGGACTCAATGGTATGACCCGCGGCGCGGAGCTGGTTGATGTACTCCAGCATGATCACACCGGTTTCCACGGAGACGCCAAATAGCGCCAGAAAGCCGACACCGGAAGATACGCTAAGGTGCGTCCCCGTCATCAGCAGCGCCAACAGGCCGCCAATCGGCGCAATGGCAACATTGGCGAGAATAAACCCGGCCCACTTTGCGGAAGCAAACATCGTGTACAGAACGATGAAAATAACGAGGATCGTGAGGGGCACAACGATCATCAGTCGCCGCTGAGAACGTTTCTGGCTTTCATACTCGCCCGCCCAGTCAATGTGATAGCCGACCGGAAGCTTTACCTGGGCGCTTACGAGATTCATCGCTTCTTCCACCGCGCTGCCAAGGTCGCGGCCTCGGACGCTGTACTTGATAGCGACATAGCGGGAATTTTCTTCGCGATATATTTCGGAGGCGCCGTCGCGAATTCCCACGTTCGCGAGCTGTGCCAGAGCGACCCGCTCTCCTGTGGGAGACATAAGCCGGATATTTTCGATTGCTTCTTTGGTGCTGCGATAGGGGGCCTGATAGCGCACGACCAGGTCGTATCGCTGCTCGCCTTGCAACACTTGGCTTACGGCTTTGCCGCCGACAGCGGTTTCCACGGCGTCCTGCACGTCCGAAGCATTGATGCCGTGACGCGCCGCTTGTTGCCGGTCAACTGCGATATTCAGGTTCGGCTGTCCTAGCACACGAAACAATCCCAGATCCTGTACGCCAGAAACGTGACGCATCACATTGACCACTTCATCGCCCTTTTCCTCGAGCACGTGTAGATCTTCGCCATAGAGCTTGATGGCCAGTTCGCCCTTCACGCCGCTGACCGCTTCCTCCATGTTGTCCGCGATGGGCTGAGAAAAGTTCCAGAGAATTCCTGGCATCTTGCTGAGCTCGCGGTCCATGGCCGCGATGAGCTCTTCTTTGTCCTCGTGAAATACGGGTCGCCACTGTTCCTTGGGTTTGAGATCGACGAAATATTCGGTATTGAAGAAGCCGGTGGTATCCGTGCCGTCATCCGGCCTTCCCACCTGGCTGGTGACCAACTTAACTTCGGGGAACGATGCCAGCACAACGCGCGCCTGGTTTGCGACGCGCACGCCCTCGGTCGGACCGGTGCTCGGCGCGAGTGTTCCTCGGACCCAGATGGCGCCCTCGTCCAGATGCGGGAGGAATTCCGAACCGATCACTCCACTGACCATTAGAAACACGGCGGTCGCGAAAGCCGCAGCGCCCACTCCCACTGTAATGAGGCGATGTTCGATGGCCCACCTGAGCGCCACTCGATATCTCTCGCGGAGAAAATTCATGACCGGGTTGTGCCATTCTCGTATTCCGTGGCGGAACTGCATAAGGGCCAGCACGGGCGCGATGACTATGGAAAAAGCCAACGCGCCGATCAGGGCGAACGAAACCGTCCATGCCATTGGTTTGAAGAGCCGACCTTCCACGCTCTGGAGAGTAAAGATGGGCAAGTACGCAGCGATGATGATGGCACGCGCGTAAAAGACGGGACGCAGGACTTCCTGCACCGCATCGCGAATTCGCTCAAGAGGCGTCTTATGCGCGCTGCTGGGCAGGCTGAAGTGCCGCACGATATTTTCGATTATCACCACCGTTCCATCGACCACCATGCCGAAATCCAACGCGCCCAAGGAGAGGAGATTGGCGGGAATTTTATTTAGGTCCAGGCAAATGGAAGCGAAGAGCAGTGAAAACGGAATCGTCAGCGCCACGATGATTGCGCCACGAAAATTGCCGAGAAAAAAGAAGAGGATTACAGAAACAAGCAGCACGCCCTCGGTCAGGTTGTGAAGCACCGTGTGAGTTGTCAGGTGCAAGAGGTCGCTGCGATCCAGGAACGGAACAATCTTTACGCCGGGCGGAAGAATCTGCTCGTTTAACTCCTTTAGCTTTTTATGTATGGCTACGAGGGTCTCGTCCGCATTTGCGCCCTTACGCAGAAGCACAATGCCCTCAACGACGTCATCGCTGTCCAACACCGTTCCGTCCGCTCGGCGAATGGCTTTGCCAATCTGTCCCAAACGAATCTTTGGACCTTGCGTAACTATTCCGATGTCCTTGGCGCGAATCGCAGTTCCGTTCTGCGTTTTAATCAGTGTCTGTTCGATGTCGCCTACATCGGAAAATAGACCCAGCGCCCGGACATTGATTTGCTGCAATCCGGCTTCGACGAAACTCCCCCCGGCATTGGTGTTGTTGTTGGCAAGCTGCTGCTCCACTTGGCTAATGCTGAGCCCGTAAGCCACGAGCTTGGAGGGGTCGAGACGCACCTGGTATTCGCGCGTGGGTCCGCCGAAGCTTGAAACGTCGACGACGTTAAGCACGGATTTGAACTGCTTTTCGAGTGTCCAATCCTCAATAGACTTTAATTCCATCAGGTCAAACTTCGGATTCGTACTCTTCAGCGTGTACCAGAAGATCTGGCCCACGGGACTCCAGTCCGCGCCCATCTGTGGCTGCAGACCATTGGGCAATGTGAGCTGCGAAAGCCTTTCCAGAACCTTCTCCCGATTCATGTCGTTGACCGAATTGTCGTCAAATATGAGCATCACGCTGGATAGCCCAAAGAGCGAAGCGGAACGCAGGTGCTCCAGGTGTGGCGTTCCGTTCATCTGGATTTCAATGGGGATCGTGACTTGCTGCTCGACCTCTTCCGCCGCTCGTCCCGGCCATTGCGTGATGATCTGCACGTAGTTGTTGGCGACGTCGGGGTACGCCTCCACTGGGAGGTTATGAAAGGATATGGCGCCCCACACCAGCAATAGCACTGCCAGTGCTAGGACCATGAAACGATTGTTTAGGGCAAAGTCGATCAGCCCGCGCATTGCTGTGCCGCCCTCCGATAGTTCCTATGCGCTCTCACCTATTGCTCCACGGTATTCTGCAGAGCTAGCGCATTGCCGACGACCTGCTGCCCTGGCTGTATCCCTGAAACGATTTCCTGCATGTTGCCGGGCAAAGTGCGGCCAGCCACAACTTCTGTTCGGCGAAACTTGTTTCCGCCAATCGGGACGTACACCCAATCACGATCGTGCAAATGCAAAATTGCCGCAGCAGGCACGGCAGCGTGTGTTTCCTTCTTTTGTCCATGGAATGTGGCGGTGACAAACATTCCGATACGCATCAGTCCAGGGTTGACCACTTCGATGCGCACCTTGGCCGTGCGAAGGGTGGGATCGAGCACCGGACCCACATTTGCAATACGCCCCGTGAATTCCTTATCGGGATAGGCGTTCAGTCGAATTTCCGCTGTTTCGCCGACGTGTACGTTGGCCAGATCGTTCTCGTACACGTCGCACAAGATCCAAACATGCGAGAGGTCTGAGATCGTGAACGGATTGGGCGAGCTGAGACCCTGCGTGCCGGCCGCAGCAGTAACCTGCTGGTCGGTGATCACACCGGAAACGGGAGCACGTATATCCACGATCGCTGCCGGGTGGTTGATGTCCGCACCCAACACGCGAAGGCGCTCCGTGGTGTTCTCAACGTCTACTTTGGCCTTGTCTTCGGCGTCCTGCGCCACCTGTAAGTCGTTTAAGGAAATTGCGCCCTTGTCGTAGAGCAGCTTTGCCCGCTCCAACTGTGTGTGCGTGAGCTGCTCGTCGGCTATTGCTTTTCGATAATCGGAGAACGCCCCGGACAAGTCCGCACTCTGCACGCGCAGCAAAAGTTGGCCTTTTTGCACTGTATCCCCCAGCTTCGCGTGAATGTCCACAACGCGTCCCGCCGCCAGGGAAATGACCGGCACGGTTCGCGAGATGTCAGGGCTTATCGCACCGGTCGCCATCAACTGCGAAGTCGAGATATATTGAACCGCAGTCGCCAGCGGGAATTGCTCCGGATGGTCCACTTGGACCAGGTTCACATCTTCTTCCCGCTCCACTTTGGCCGGGGGCGGCGCCTCCGCCTTTGGATCGCCCTTGCTTTGCCCGCAGCCGGCCGCGAGCAGAACCAAACTGCAAAACACGGCCGAACTTTTCTTGCTTCGGCACCTCATTGAATGACCTCTCGTCCGGCCGCCAGATTCAACTGATTTGCCGCACTCAGATAGGAACCAACCAAGTTGAGGTAGCTGACTTGCACGCTTCGGTAGTCCGCCTGCGCATTTAGAAAATCGAGGAGAGATGCGGCGCCGTGTTCGTAAGAGAACGAAATCGTGTCTCGGATTCGCGATGCCTGCTGAAGATACCGTGCTTTGTATGGCTGGAGAAGAGTCACCGTGCTCGTCACCGTTGCGTGAGCGGAATCAACATCGCTGAACACCTGTGCGCGCGCAGCTTCCATCAATTGTTCACTCCGCCCGATATCGAGCTGGGTACGCAATTTTTCTCCTTGGTTGCGATCAAAAATCCGCAGTGGAACACTGATGCTCGCGCCCAGACTCTCGTGGTCAAACGGGTTGTTGAACGAAGGATTATGCGTCCACCACGCGGCGAATGTCGGATCCGTCGAACCGTTTGCGATCGCAAGCCGATGATCCGTTTTGGCTTTCTCAATGGTCTGGAGAGCTTCCCGCAAATCTGGCCGCGTATCGAGAGCAATTTGCCGCACGGCATCCAAAGCAACGACCTGATCCGAAAAATCAAAGGGGCCAGTAACATCAAACTGCTCAACCGGCGTTCGATCGTTTAATAGGGCCAGGAGCTGGATCTTTGCGGTGCGCAGATTGACTTCCGCTGTTTGCAAATCGGATTCATATTGAACCCGTTGTATTTCGAGACGGTCCAAATCAACTTGGGCAATTGCACCGGCCTTATAGCGTTCTCGGTTTACGTCCAGAACGTGGTCGTAATACGAAAGGTTCTCTCTGGCAAGGCTGAGAACAGCCTTCTCCTGAAGTGTTTGAATGAACGCATTTCGCAGATCAAACACGAGAGTCCGCTCCAGGTCCGATTGACCGGAGACAGCGATCTTGGTTGCGTCCTGGGCGCTTTCCAACCGCAGTTCCCTCTTCTGTCGCCGTTCGTGCAAATAGCTGAGGTTCGGTGATTCGGTAGCACCGGAGAGCGGCTTCCACACTCCCTGCGAAGGCGTGATCTGAATGCCATCAACCGTCACTGCGAGGTTCGGATTAGGGCGAAGATACGCCGTAATCTCCTGCGCCCGCGACTCGTTAACACCAATTTGCCCGGCGCGCAACAAAGGATTCGCCTGCTCGAACTCCTCGCGAACTTCCTGCCAGGTAAGCGCTTTCTGCGCCCAGCCGCTGCTCGCGGAAACCGCAGCCAGGAAGAGCCCAAACCACAGGCGCCTCGATAACCGCTTCATTGAAACCTCCCAGTGCTTTAGCACACTGAACCGAACAGCTTTATGTGAAGTGAGTGCGCCGCACGCACAACGCACTTCCATGCTGTTGTGGATGTCCGTTATAGGCCGATCGTCACGGTCCCGAAGGACGCACTATTGTCTGAATTTGTTAGTCGTACGTTACAGCCTTACAGAGGGAGGTGGAGCTCGGCCGATGAAGGGTGCAATGGACGTCACACCAGGCCCATAGCTAGAGATTGGAACAATCCGCAGAAGCATCTCGCTAGGCGACAAAAATCCGCATTCCGTTCGGCAGTCACCAGGAACATAGCGTGCAAGAAGGAGAGCTGTGGCGTCTCTGATTTCATCTGCGGCGGCTGTCCAAGAAGTTTCGGAAGTGGTGAAGGCTTTTTGAAATTCGGCAGGGCTGGAACTTGTAAAATTGCCCAAGCCATCGTTTAACAGGATGGCGACTGGCTTGTTCGTCCACGCCGTAGTCACGATCACGTCGGGAAAACTGTCTCCATTCACGTCCTGTGACGTGATCTGCAGCCCGCCCGTGGGCGCGGTGATGCCAACTGTTTGGCTGGATCTTCCGCTCAGGTGAAACGCGATCCAGTAGCGCGTATTGCGTGCACTGATTTGCCCGACGTTAACGGTCGCGAGGTCCGGGCGGCTATCTCCGTCAAAATCGGCGATGGCAAAATGGGCAAACGCCTGCGCGGAAGCGGGACGCGCGGCAGTCCCCTGCCCTGCGAGCGCCACAAACCAACAGAACGCCGCAAAGGCCAATAAACCGGCCTGCCGAAGAAACCTTCTGTGATGCTGCGCTCTCATAAAATCCGGATTCGCAAACCTGCAACGGTGCAGTGCAACCCGTGCTCTTGACCCGCTCACCGGTACGTTGTAAAGGATACCATCGGCAGCGCGGAAACCCACAGCCTTGCCCACAAACTCAATACGTATGAATTCACTTTTGAGAGGTTCGCGGGCAGCATCCCGGAGGAAATCACTTGGACAAGAATGAGGTCTGCGCCAAGATTCAGGAAATCGGAATAGTTCCGGGCGTTCGCACCTCGTCCACAGGGGACGCGCTTTTCGCCGCCGAAGTGATCGCCCGCGGCGGCATCGCCATCGTGGAAATCACCATGACTGTACCCGGCGCGCTAGAGGTGATCTCCCACCTGGTGAAAAACCTTCCGCATGTGATTGTCGGCGCTGGAACCGTGCTGGACCTCGAAACCGCGCGCCTTTGTGTAGATGCAGGCGCGGCCTTTCTGACCAGTCCTGGACTCGACCTCGAAATCGTGGAATTTGCCAAGCAGAGAAATTTGACGATGATAGCCGGCGCTCTCACGCCTACAGAAATCGTCACAGCGTGGAAGGCCGGATCGGATTTCGTGAAGGTGTTTCCGTGCGCGCAAGTTGGCGGCGACAGTTACATCCGCGCGCTGAAAGGTCCATTTCCCAGTATCCCGTTAATCGCCGCCGGCGGCGTAAATCAGCAAACGGCAGTCAGTTTCATTTTGGCGGGAGCGGCGGCGCTTGGCATCGGACGCGAGTTGATTCCCAGCGAAGCGGTGCAGAAGCGGCAAGAAGGGCGAATTCGAGAATTGGCGCACCGATTTCTCAACTTCGTGCGAACCGCTCGTAGCCGCAGCGCCGCTGTCTAGATGTTTCAAACCCCAACAAAAATGCTGTGACAAGTCGTCCGCTCGCCAGGAATGGCTAGCGAGCAGGTTCGCCGCTTGCTTCTGTCCGATGACGGTGGAACACAATCCTCAGAAAGTCCGGATAAAACTCCTTCAGAACGTTGTACGCGCTGTTGTAAGCGAGGTTGACGCCCCAATTCTGGAAGACGGCACTCGCCGAACGGTCCTGCTGCGGATAATAGGCAGTCGAAATACTCTGCTGCAAAAGTTGACCTAAAACCTGCGGCGTATTGAACGTTGGATCGCCAGAATCCCTGCGTGTGATCACCGTCCGCGTAGCCGCATAGTGGATGCGATACCAGACCGAGCCCTTGCCTTGTCGGAAGTAGCGCGGATCATCGTGTAAGACGTGCGGCAGAAATCCAAAGATAAAGAATGCCGACGTTACTTGATCTGCCTCCTCAGCGCCGAAGCGCTGCGCATACGCGCCCCAGCCCTGTCCATAGTGGGGCTGCCCGTTGCTGGCCTGCTGCAGCGCCGCCTGAAACGCGTTGCCAACGTGCGCGCTGATATCCACGGACTGGTGCCAGGCGAGCACATATTTCTCTTTCACCGACATCGGCTCGTATTCCGCGGGCTGGTCGTTCTTAGTCTGAAAATTTGGAATGATTCCCAGAATTCGCTTGGGATTTTCGTCCTGCGGCGCGTTAGGATCCGTCGCAGCCGCTGGATTCTGATCGGTGGCGGACTGCGATTGGGACGTGGCCGGTGTGCTCTTGGGAGTCGGAGCGTCTGGCTTATCTTGACCGAGTGTACTTCCCGCGCCCGCCATGCACGCAAGGAGCAGCCCCGCGACGACGAAAGTCTTGCCACATCGAAGCATCATCCCTCACGGAACACAAACCGATACCCTTTGGACGGTAACAAGGCGCTAAGCGTTGCATCTCCGCACCAGGCCGCTGCAGACCACCACCGAAAAACGCTACATCCGCTCGGTTAATCGCCGTGCAAGGTATGCATTTCACGTTACGACGAAAGCTCCGGAAGCACCATAAAGCCCTCGTCACGCGTGCACGAAAACCAACTGGAACTAATCGCCACTGGAGGCGAAGTGCGGCGCGCGTACCCAATTTGCGGTCGCGCAAGCATGGGCGCAAAATTAAATCTTGAGCTCGCGCGGCCTCAATCGCATGCGAATTGTTGGAGATGTCATGAAATCGATTCGAGGTACTTGCTTTTCCGCCTGGCAGCTATTTCTTGCGACTGCCTTCGTGCTCTCGTTTGCATCTAGAGCCGATACCGCGACCAAAGTAACTCAGCCCAAATTATCCCCAGCAGATGCAGACGCAAATCAGTTGGCAATCCCGCCAGGAACAATCCTTCCCATCCGCCTCGGATCGTTATCATCTGAAAAACGCAAACCAGGGGACCTGATCAAGGCCAGAATTATGCAAGACGTCCCGTTAGGGAATGGCTCCAAGCTGCGCGCAGGATCTACAATTCTTGGTCGCATAGTAGAGGTCACTCCTGCCGGCTCGGGTAAGAACGCTACACTCGCACTAAGATTCGACACCGTCGTGCAGGGCAAAACATCCATCCCCGTGCTCACAAATCTCAGAGCCATGGCTTCCACTCTCGAAGTCGAGTTTGCGCAGACCCCGACGACTGGCCCAGGAGAGAGTGACGTTTACGACTGGCTGACCACGGTCCAAGTTGGCGGCGAGGTTGTTTACGGAAAAGGGGGCGAGGTCACCAACGGCGACCGCGTCGTCGGCCGCTCCACCTACGACGGAGAGCTCGCCCAAGTGAACGCTAGCGAGGATGCGAAATGCCGCGGGCCCGTCGAAGGAAATAATCGGCCGCAAGCGTTCTGGGTTTTTTCCTCAGATGCTTGCGGTGCCTACGGTTTTCCTTTCCTGACAATTGGCCATTCGGGACGGACCAATCCGCGCGGCGAAATCGTCTTGGTATCCGAACGCGGCCCCGTAAAGATTCGCAGCGGCAGCGGCATGCTGCTGCGCGTGCAACGCTAAAAATCACTCGGCCGCTTTAGCGGCTAACGTCTCGACCACCGCGATGTTTTGCAGCATCTCCGCCGGGAAGCCATGCCGTTGCTGTAAATACGCGGGGCTGTTGTAAGAAACCCAGACCTTCCCGCCTGCATCTTCCCAAACCAAAATCTTGAGAGGCAAGTCGATCGCGCTCCTGGGCGCAGCCAGCATCAGCGGCGTGCCAGCCTTGGGACTGCCAAAAATCAGGAGCTTGGTAGGTCGCATTTTCATTCCCACCTTCGCTGCCTCTCCGCTGTGATCGACCATTGCAAACATCGTCATTCCCTTACTCTGCAAAATTCCCTTTAACTTCTCGAGTGTTTCGTCTACCGAATGATTGCTGGGTTTGTCGATAATTCCGTTGTTTGCGGCTTGGTTCATGGGTCGCCCCCTTTTACTTGAACATGCGAACCCGCGCACGCGCTTACACGCGAATCCAGTTAAACAGAATCAGCGCCAGCGTGCTGGCACCAACGATAGCCCAGAGCGTCAACCCCTGCAGCAGTGGCCGAATCCCCACTTTGCGCAGCGTTTCCCTGTTCAGGCTCGCACCAATCAGGAATAGCGTCACGGTCAGGCCCAGCTTCCCCATGTGATTCAGCGCGCCGAAAACCGTATCGAACTGCGGTAATAGCGTATTCAGCAATGCCGCAATACAAAAGAACAGGATGAACCAGGGCCACTGAATCCGCGCCTTGCTCTTGAAGGCTACCGCAGTCGCCACGGATAACGGAACAATCCAGAGCGCTCGCGCAAGCTTGATCGTTGTGCCCACAGCCAGCGCAGTCGGCCCGTATTTCGCCGTCGCCGCGACCACGGAACTAGTGTCGTGAATCGCCAACGCCGACCACAGCCCAAACTGGCTCTCACTCAGGTGCAATGCGAAGCCAACCGCCGGAAAGACGAACAGCGCAACCGAATTTAAGATGAACACCGCTCCAAGCGACACGGCCATCTCTTCTTCGCTTGCCCCCAAAATGGGTCCAACTGCCGCGATAGCGCTGCCGCCGCAAATCGCCGTCCCTGCGCTGATCAGAAAAGAAGGTTTCTCCGCTACGTGAATCACGTACCCGAGCCCTAGGCCCAACAGCAGAGCCGCTGTGATACTCACCGCGGTGTAAACAAAACCGGAGCGGCCAGCGTGAAGAACCTCGTGGAGATTCATCCCAAATCCCAGCGCCACCACCGAACCTTGCAGCAGAAACCTTGTAAAGTCCCTGCTCTCCGCCTGAAAAGGGTGCGCGAGCGTCAGCCCGTAGATGAGCCCGCCGAGCAGCGCAATCGCCGGCGAAAACAGCCCGCTCGCCGCCAGGATCACTCCGCCAAAAAATATAATCTTGTTCACGCGCAGAGTCTCGCACGTCAACGCTCTGTCGTCCAAACGCAAATGGGGGCGATGTGCACGCGTCAACAGCAGCTCTCGCGCTTTCGGACCAGCAGTCGTACCAATTCTCAAACAGTTTTTGTTTTGCTTGCAGTTCAGTGGCTGCGGACGCAGCCTCACTCAATTGTAGGAAGGCAATGCCGGCTCAAAAATTCTGCTGTGCTTTCCGCCCAGATTTTGGCAAACGAGCCTGCTTGTAGTTGTCCAGTTCCGCACCGCTGATATCGTAGTGCGTCTTGGGAGGGTGATTCGAATAAGTGTCCAATTCAACCTGGAGTTTCAGAGCGCAAATACCCGGCGCATCCTGATAGCTTGCGCGGTGTGAGACAAAAGCGTCGTTTGCAATGTTGAGTCGGAACTCGCGATCTTCGCCCGCTTCGCGCACATTGAATGTGTACTCGCGTGTCAGCAGTTTAGCCTCGAATCCCATGTACTGCACAATGACTGCGCTGCTCATTTATCACCTGCCGTGACTGTAAGAAAACCCGCTTGTGACCTATTTGTTCCGGCGGCTGCTGCCTGCTCGCCCAGCCGAATAGAGACGCGGAGGCTGAGAACGGCATCCTCCACCGCGGGGTTCCTGCGGGCGGGCTTCATTCACCTGCAACGCGCGGCCATCCATATTGAGCCCGTTCATCTCCCCGATAGCCCGCGCCACATCATCGCTCGAACCGAGTTCAACCAAGCCGAAGCCGCGCGAACGCCCGCCCTCTCGGTCGCAGATCACCCGCGCCGAGGTCACCTGAAAACCTTTTCCGGTGAATAATTCCTGCAGACCGTTGTCCGTTAACTGTCCAGAGAGGTTTCCAATGTACAGCTTAGGCATCCGCTAGTCCTTTGCTTCCATTTAGGGTTGGAAGACTTTTCGGTTTTTCTGGCGTGTCGCTTCGAGGTCGTCTGTCGCTTTTTGCTGACGCAGGGCCTCTCGCGTCGGCAGCTCTTGCTCTTCGAGTTTTACACCCTCCGCAATCGCCGACTCGGCATCCGCATTCATTCGCTTCGAATAGATGATCAGCCCGAAGTCATCCGTGAAAGGTGAGCGGACAAGATCAACGGCATACTGCGGGTCTCCCCAGGAGGCAATTGTCTTCGCCCTTAAATCGTATTGATCGTTCGCCGGCGAGTCGATCGCCAGAACAAAATTCGTAACCGGTCCGTATTTTGCCGTAACCGCCTTCATCATATCTGGCGTTGTCAGCCCTTGCGTGGAGTTCCGATCGTAGGTCACAGACATTTTGTATAACTCGCCGTTGTACAACGAGAACACGATTTCTCGCACATCGTCGGGTTGAGCGGTTGTTCCAGACGTGTTCGAGGGCCACCAAGTTACTTCCTGAATCAATGCAGGCCGCGAATGGATCACCTTTACGTCGACGGTTTTTTGCCCCGTGTACTTCAGGACCGCGGGCAGGCTGGTTCCCAGTGACAGGGTGCGATATCTGGAAAAGTCCTGTCCACCAAGCGTAGGCACTGTAATGAACAGCGCTATTAAGCAGAAAAGCAGATTTCGTGTCGCTTTCATTTCGTATCTCCAGCCAGTGAGCGTGAGGTCAGGCCTTATCGGAGTGCTCGCGTGCCCTATGTACGGCGAAACTACTTAACCAGAATAGGTTAATTTACTTGACGTGTCAAGCTCAGACTGAGAGTATTAGGCGGAGTTAACGATACTAGTTAACTACGCGGGAGCGCCTGTGGACGTCTGTTTAGCGATCAAGCAGAGACTGGAAGAATTGGGATTGGAACAGCGAGATTTGGCGGCGGCAGCCAAAGTTACCGAATCCTATATCTCTCAACTGCTGACAGGTAAGAAGTTGCCTCCGGAACCTGGCCGCACCGACATCTACGAGAAGATTGGTAAATTCCTGAAGCTCCCCAGCGGCAAGCTTTCCAAACTGGCTGACCATCAGCGACGGGACGTACTCAAGCGTAATCTTGACGAGCCGCCCAGACCCTTGCTCAAAGAGCTTCGCGAGTTAGTTCTTCGAAAATGCCTGCCCGCCAAAGAAAACCAAATACGCGTCATCTTCGAGAAGCAGCCCTTTGGTGAACTTGAGCGTCTGGTTACACAAAAACTGTTGGACGTTGTTAAAACCGTTGCTAAAAGCGAATTGGAAAGCGAAACCTGGCTTCGCTCCGTAGGGCGGCTTAGCGGCCGCAGTTACGAATCGATGCGCGTCAGCATTCTCGAGTTCCTGGACACGGAAATTTTCAGTGTGTCGAGTGAGAATTGTGTTTCCTTCATGGATCCACTCGTCGAATCCTGGGACATCGATCTCGCGACCTTTAGCATGGAAATTGTTTTGAATCGTAGGCTTATTCCTGGTTATGCAAAAACATTCGAATTTGTCGAAAGAGAACCCGCCGGCGTTGAGGAAGAACCCGGCCTTACGGATTTCTTGAAGCAGTCCGTCAACGGCGGTGCAACGGAAGAGGAAATCCAATTTCTTAGGAGGCTTCGTTTTACAGGAAAGCATCCCACGCCGCTCTACTATTATCGAGAATTGCAGAATCTGAGAGATCCGCTCCACTTTCGCGAGCGTCCCGACACCTCCCCGCGCAAACGCCGGCTCTCGGATAAGGTCCAAAAAGAGATGCAGCTTGATTCAAGAAAAATCGCCATCCAGCGTTGGGCAAAAAACAAAACGGCAGCACACAAGAACAACAAGCCGTGAAGCTCCTTTTGTTTTCCGGGCCGTCACCTATTGAACATCATGTGTTCAACCTGTTGAGAAGCAGCTTGCCTAAATCTGTGGTATACTTCTTTTGCGCTTAATACCTCGGTTGTGTTGTGCGGTCCCTCTGGTTCGTTATCTGATCTGAGACACCCGCCCTCAGTCTTCTCCGTTCGTCTTCAGCGTAATTTAAATAAGACTGGCTATTTAGTCGCCCAGCTCGCCCGAATTCCGTGTGCGCGCGCGATTACCCCAGCAAGAAAGCAAAATGCAAAGTTTTTCAGAACTTCCGATTTCTACTTATATAAAGGAGCGTCTATCGGGTGCCCGTTTTTCGACACCGACGCCCGTCCAGGCCGCGGCAATCCCGCACGCGCTGGAAGGCAAGGATGTGCTCGCGACCGCGCAAACCGGCACGGGTAAGACCCTTGCGTTCCTGATTCCCGTGCTGGAAAAGCTCCTCCGGCGTACTTCGCCGGGGATCTCTGCGCTTGTCCTTGTTCCGACCCGCGAACTTGCTATGCAAGTCGTGGATCAATACAACGCCCTGCGCGGCAAGCAACTCTCTCCTGCGGCTCTGGTCGTAGGCGGCTTATCCGAAGCGCAACAACTGCACGTCATCCGCAAGGGGCCGGGGCTGGTCGTTGCCACCCCTGGACGCCTCGAAGATTTCCTTGATCGCAGGCTGATTCATTTCCGCGAGATGCAAATTCTTGTGCTCGATGAAGCTGATCGCATGCTAGACATGGGATTTCTTCCCGCGATTCGCAGGATAGCGGCGATCCTGCCCAAGGAACGCCAGACCATGTGCTTTTCCGCGACAATGGAAGGCGCTATGGCCAACCTAGTAAAGGACTACACCCGCAACCCAGTCCGCCTCGCGTTCGGTTCCACCCTAAAGCCCTCGGAAAATGTGCGGCTTCAGGCCTTTGAAGTCACTGCCGATGGCAAACAGGATGCGCTACAT
>Ga0073928_10007444_pt1 | contig 14192 bp, 10 predicted proteins | sample PaiPotPPA55metaG_FD_76969 | JGI IMG/M metagenome (GOLD analysis project Ga0073928, IMG submission 76969) | Iron sulfur acid spring bacterial and archeal communities from Banff, Canada, to study Microbial Dark Matter (Phase II) - Paint Pots PPA... ... | reverse complement strand
GTGTGGTTTGACAGGGAATCGTGTCGCTTCGCGTCTGCTGCCATCGAACCTGGTCGCGGAGGTGGGCGAGAGCGATGGCCGGACAGGTTGACGCAGAGCTCTTTGAGGTCGAGTTCGTTCGTGCCGACGGGCGTCGGCTTCGTGGTCCGTTTCTCGAGTTGTTCGTCGAGGCCTTCGAGAACGCGTTGCCGGTGCGCCCGTTTCGCTGGTCGCGCTCGCAGGGGCACTTCCCGGGTTGGTGGTGGTCGTCGACTTCGGGCCGGCACGTGGGTTACGAGTCGTGGCTGGAGCGGGACCACGCGATGCTGCTCGACTTCGAGCCGGATGTGGTCGGGTTCTCTTCGCAGCCGTTTTACCTGCGCTGGCACGACGGGGTTCGGGTCCGGCGGCATCCTCCGGACTACTTCGCCCGGCGCGGTGACGGACGGGGCGTGGTGCTGGACGTGCGGGCGCGTGATCGGGTCGAGGAGAAGGATGTGGAGGTCTTCGCGGCCATGGAGCGGGCGTGCACCATGGTCGGTTGGGACTTTCGCCGCAAGGACGTGCTCGACCCGATATTCGCGGTGAACCTGCGCTGGCTGGCGCGGTACCGGCATCCGCGCTGCCGACGCGAACCGTACGCGGCACGCTTGATCGACGTCTTCGCCGAGCCCGGGGAGCTCGGTGCGGGAGCACGGTCGGCCGGGGAGCGGCTGGCTGTGTTGCCCGTGCTCTACCACCTGCTGTGGACCGGCGAACTCGCGTGTGATTTGACGAGTGCCGCATTGCAGGATTCGACGAATGTCGCATCCGGCGCTCGCGGGACGCGGGTCTCGTGAACCGGGTCGTGGTCGGGGACCGGGTGCGCGCCAACGGCGTGGTGCGCACAGTGGTCGGGTTGAGTGGACAGGAGATCGTGCTGGCCGGAGCGGATGGGACGGTGGTCCGGCTGACGGTGGTGGAGTTGATGGCGGCCGAGGACTTCTCGGTGCTCGGCGGGGCTCGGGCCGAGATGGTCCCGCGCGGTGTCGAGGATCTGCCGGCGAATGCGGTGGAACAGGCTCGCTGGTGGGAGGGGCACATCCTGGAGGTGTTGCGCGGGCAGAACCCGGGCAGCGAAGCCGGCGGTATGCCGCGCCCCGGATACGATCCGGGGACGACCACGCTCGCTTCGCGAGAGCGAGCCAAGGCCGCTGAACTGTCCGAAGCCGGCGTCGTGGTGAGCGCGCGGCTGGTCAAGCACTACCGGCAGCGGTATCAGGCCTCGGGGCTGCGCGGGCTGGTCGACGGCCGCACGGCTAAGAAGATGCCGGAGTTCGGCCGGGTCGATGACCGCGTGGTCGAGGCGATGCGACAGGCGATCACCGAGGCCGGGCCGAACTCGACGCGCACGATCGGCTACATCTGCTGGCGCACCGGGGTGCTGCTCGACCAGGAGCACGGGCCCGGTCAGGTCCCGCCTGCATCCGAACGCACTCTCTACCGGCTGTTCGGGAAGCTGTCCGAAGGCACGGCCACGACCGGCACCGCGAGGGCACGCCGGTGGCGCGCCGCACGGCCGGACACCCCGTTCCAGCCGGTGAGCCCCGGAACTCCGGGCGAGATGATGCAGATCGACTCCACGCCTTTGGACGTGCTGGTGCGCCTGGACGACGCGACGGTCGGGGCGGTGGAGTTGACCGCAATGGTGGATGTGGCCACCCGGTCAATCACTGCGGCGGTGCTGCGCCCGACGACCCGGGCGGTAGACGCGAGCGTGCTGTTGGCAAGGACCGTGACCCCGGAACCGATGCGGCCGGGCTGGGTGCGGGCGCTGACGATGGAACGCAGCGTGCTGCCGTATCGTCGGCTGCTGGCGGTGGACGAGCGGATCGCGAAGGCCGCGGCCCGTCCGGCGATCCTGCCCGCGACGATCGTTGTCGACCATGGCAAGGCATTTACTTCCCAGGCGTTCAAGGACGCCTGCCGGTTCCTCGGGATCAACCTGCAGCCGGCTCGCAAGGCGATGCCGACGGACAAGAGCGTGATCGAGCGTACCCTCGGCTCGGTGGCCGGGCTCTTCGCCCAGTTCGTTTCCGGCTACACCGGTTCCGGGGTCGAGCACCGCGGCCGGAAGATGGAGCAGCAGCCGCTGTGGTCGCTTCCTGAACTCCAGGGTCTGCTCGATGAGTGGATCATCGTGTGCTGGCAGAACCGTCCGCACGATGCACTGCGCGACCCGGCCGCACCGGGCCGGGCCTACACCCCGAACGAGCGATACGCCGCGTTGGTCGAATCCGCTGGCTACGTGCCGATCGCGCTACGCGAGGACGACTACGTGCACCTGCTGCCCGCCTGCTACCGGACGGTCGGGGCGGCTGGGGTGCGCATCGCCCGCCGCACTTACGACGACAAATCGCTTGATCCGCTGCGCCATCGGCGGTCGACGGATGCCGCCCACAAGCACCTGTGGGAGGTGCGGTGCGATCCCTACGATCTGACCCGGGTATGGGTGCGCGATCCGAACGGCGGATGGATCACCGCGTTCTGGACCCACCTGCGCACCTCGGCGCAGCCGTTCGGCCAGGGCGTGTGGGACCACGTGCGCGCGCAGCTTCCCGACGCAGCCGAGCAGGAGCTTGCCGACGCGGCCTACGCGTTGCTCGAACGCGCCCACCGGGGCCCACCTGCACCGGACACGGCCAAAGCTCGGCGGACCGTGGCCCGCGACCGCGCTGCCGGCTCGATCGGGCCGCGCCCCGCTCCGCCCGCTGAACCACCGGAGCCCGACGACGAGGCGGACACCGGAGACGCAGTGGTGCCCCTGGCCATCTTCGACCCGTACAGGGAAGCGGAGAAACGCTGGTGAACCGCACCGATGCCGCGCTGGCCGACGCCGGAAACGCAGAACCGCCCGAGTACCGGCAGTTGACCACGCTGACCGGGTGGCGCCGGTTCGTCGCCGAGGCACCGACCCCGCCCGATCTTCTCGAACAGCGCGCCTGGCAGGACCTCGATACCGTCGCGCGCGAGGAGTACGACGAGCCGCGCCTGGCCCACCACGCCCGGCTGCTGACCGTAGCCACCCCCGTGATCCGCAAGGCCACCACCGAGGGGCGGCGGCTGACCTACCTGAACCGGCACGCGGACGCCGGGCGCTGCGGGCTGATCCTGTCCGGCGCCCCGCGCACCGGAAAGACCACCGCGATCATCCAGATGGCCAAGACATTGGAGATCATCCACCACCGTCGGCGACCCGGCAGTGACGATATCCCGGTGCTTTACATCACGGTGCCGCCCGCAGCGACCGCGAAGATGATCGCGTTCGAGTTCGCCCGGTTCCTCGGCCTTCCGGTCGGCACCCGTGCGAACCTGACCGACATCATCGAAGCAGTCTGCGGGGTGTGCCTGGACGCACGCACCCACACGGTGTGTGTGGACGAGATCCACAACATGTCCCTGGCCACTCGCACCGGCGCCGAGGCCTCCGACATGCTCAAGTACTTCGCCGAGCGCATCCCGGCAACCTTCGTCTACGCCGGGATCGACATCGAACGTGCCGGGCTTCTGGCCGGGACCCGCGGGGAGCAGATCGCCGGACGCTTCGCCATGATCCGCACCGGCCCGTTCCCTCGCGGCGAGGTGTGGACCGGGCTGGTCGCAGCCCTCGAAGACAGCCTGCGCCTACACCGACACCAGCCCGGTGCCCTCATCCGGCTCGAGCGCCACCTGCACCAGCGCACCGGCGGCATGATCGGAAGCCTGCTGCGGCTCATCCGCTGCGCGGCCGTCCAAGCCGTGCTCGACGGCTCCGAGCGCACTATCAAGACCGCGCTCGATGCCGTCGAGCTCGACATCGCCGCGGACAACGGCCAGTACCGCCCAGATCAGGCCAGCTGATGCCCACGGATCGCCGGGCACTCGGGCCGCTGCCGCGCATCCCCCGCCCGAACCACCGCGAGGGCCTCGATGGCTACCTGCGCCGGCTGGCCGCCGCCAACCGCGTCCCGCCCAGCTACCTGTACGCGCACCTGGCCATCCCCGGCACCGGCTACCCCGGCCGCATCGACCCGGACCGCCTGGCGGCGGTGACCGGCCGCGCCACGGGGGCGATCATCCGGGCCTTCCCGACGCTGCTTTCCGCACCGCGCACGCACGCCCCGCGCCGCACCGCCGAAAACCGCACGGCCACCACCCGCAGCAGGCTCGCCCGCGCCCAGACCTACGCCGCGATCCGCCAAGACCGGGCCGACGGAGCCTCGATCCGCGCCCTTGCCGCGCGCTACCACGTCAACCGCCGCACCGTGCGCCAGGCGCTCGAATCCCCTACCCCGCCCGAACGCAAGAAACCCGCCCGCCCCGCCCCGAACCTCCACCCGCTCCGCGACCGGCTCGACGCGCTGCTCGACGACGGGAACTTGAGCATCCGCGAGATCTGGCAGCGCCTGTTCGACGAGGTCGACAAGCCGGTGTCCTACTCGACGGTCGCCGAGTACGCTCGCACTCGCCGCCCTGCCAAGCGCCGACCGGCCGAGCAAGCACGAGCCCCGCAACTGTCAGGAACCCCGATGCAGCACACCGCCCGCGACCTGTTCCACCTGGTACGCACCCGCCCGAAAATGTACGGGGTCCACGACTACACCAGCGCCTGCGCCTTCGTCACCGGATACGACGCGGCCACCGGCTTCATCGCGCTGGCCGGCTTCCGGGAAATGCTCATCACCCGGCTTGGCACCGGCGACAACCTCACCTGGCACGCCCTGGTCAACCGCCTCGCCTTCGGCGAGTACCGCGCTGAACTCGACCTCGACGCCAACAACACCGCGATCGAGACGCTCTTCGGCCAGCTTGACCGGTTCCTCGAACTCCGCGACCAGAGCGGCGGACTCGTGCGCATCTACGACGACTACCTCACCTGGCTCAAGTCTCAGCCCTGGTTCGACGCCGTCAAGCACTTCAAGATCCCGCCCGTGGCACCGGTGCAGCCAACCGAGGACCCGGCTGATTGACTCCCAACCGGCCGTCGGCGGTGTCGGTGGGCTCTGCCATGCTGCTCCCGTGGGCAACCTCTACGACTACTTCGCCGCCGCAGACGACCACTCAGCCGCCATGACGCTCGAGCACTCGCCTGACCCCGAGCGCTTCGAGGTACTCGATGTCGGTGGTATCGATCCAGCCGTGCAACTTGCCACCCTCGAGGCTCTACTTCGCGAAGTCGGCTACGAGCAGGTCGTCGCGGACCCACGGCAGTGCTCGCTCCTGAGCGACCCTGGCGACAAAGGCCGGTGGGTCGTGACACTGACCGACACACTGCGTGACGCCCTCGCGGAAGCGGGCGCGGACCACCTTGCGCGAACCGCGATCCCGTGGTCCCAGAGCGAAGAGTTCTACGGTGGCGGCGATGCGGAGCTGCTCGGCGACTTCCTGATCCGCTTCGCCCGACTGGCGCGCACCGCCCGTGAACGAAGCCATCACCTCTACTGCTGGATGTCGCTCTGATTGACATGCCGTTTGCCGCGCCCCGCGATGGCCTCGACGATTGGCTGGACTCATGAGCGACAACGTCCTGTCCGTAATCCCCACCGACCCGCACTGGCAACCTGGACATGAACAAGCTGACCGAGCCCGTGAACTCCTCGCCCAGTTCGCCCCGGACCCCGATCGCCTCGACTCCGACCTCACGGCCAAGTGGCACGAGACGATCACAGCTGTGGATTGCGGGGCCAATCTCGAACGCATCACCTGCCCGCTCTGCAGCGCGGCAATCGACACCGATTGGTGGAGTGACCTACTCGAAGAACGCTCTGACGAAGGCTTAGACGACCTCGCGACCGACGTGCCATGCTGTGGCGGGCACACTTCGCTGAACGAACTCGAGTACGAATGGCCATGCGGGTTCGCCCGCTTCGAGATCGCCCTCTGGAACCCGGGCCGGAACTGGCTCACCGACCAGGAGCTATCCGCCATCGCGCAAGCCCTCGGACACCCGGTTCGCCAGATCCTCACCCACATCTGAGAAACAATCGGCTAAGCACCTCCCCGGCGCCGGCGCACCACAGCGACACGGCTGACTGACACTGAACCGGCCATCAGCGCAGCCAGGAGCACCACAGCCCGCCAAGCCTCATGATCAGCACAGACAACGAATCCTGTCGACGCAGGTCAACAGGACTCGGCACGACACGATTCAATGGCAAAGGACAGCGGCGCTGGGCAACCCGATCCGTACCGCCCGTGCCACGCAGCCGGCTCGCCGAGTCCTCATATGTATATGCGAATAGCTCTGGTTGGTGCATACTCGTGCATTGCCGGTCGGGTCTGCGCGCCACCGTGGCGCGTGAAACTGGTCACCTGCGGGCAATTCGGGCATTCGAAGGGGCTGCGCATGGTGGCGAAGTGGGTTCGGCGTGTCGGGTGGGGCGCGAGTGTCGCTCTGGCATCGCAGTTGACGGTCGGGTGCAGCTCCTCGACCCCGGCGACGGCCATGACCGTCTCCGAACTCACCCAGCGTCAGCTAACGTCGAAGACCGCGCCTGAGGGGTATTACGTCGATGTTCAATCACCCGCGTCGGACGCCGCCGCGGATGATTCTGCCTCGCCGCAGCCCACTTCCATCGGCCAGGCTCCGTGCGACGCGCTCGGTGCTGGCGGATCCGTCACCTCATACGAGCCCCCAGCGGCCGCGAGCAATGTCCTGTTGAGCACGACCGGGCTTGACGGGACGCGTTGGATCGGCGCCGAGGAGCTCGCCAGTTACTCCGGCGACGGCGCCGCGCGGGTGCTTACTGATCTCCGCCAACTCGTCACGCGATGTGCGAAGACGAACATCGGCGATGTGAACACTCCCACCTACGCCACAGCTCTCGATGGGCCGAAACTCGGTGACGAGAGCCTTACGATCAAAGTTAGGACGACCTCGATATTAGGTGGTGGCGCCGTTGCCGCTAGCGATTCGATAATCATCCGGATCGGCAGTACTCTGATTTTAGTCGACGAGGTCAGTGCGTACGTGCCGCCGGACGACAGCTCCCCTCAGCTCACCGCGCTCGCTCCGGCTGCGGTCAAGGCGTTCAACGCCGCGGGCAACGGGAACTAACGCCGCATCATGCAACCTTAGCCGTGTGGGACGGGCATTCGAGGTGACACGGGTGAGCCGCCAACATCAGAATGCCGGCTGTGATTGAGTCGTTGCTAGCGTGCTTCGGGGCTGAGCTGTCGTGATTGCCAGTGATGAGCCTTCGCCCAGGTCAGCCGTCGCCTGCGCCCAGTGTGGGGAGCAGTACCAGCAGACGGGCCGAGGCAATGGCGGCTGGTTTCATTTCATGGTCGTCTCGATGCAGAGTCGGCCAGACGGCCGGATCCGGATCACCGGGCACTGGCACGAGGGCGACTGGATCGATGGGGCGCCGCTCGTGTTCCGCACGCACGACGGGCGCCGCGTGGCTATTGTCGGGGCGGAGATGGAGCCGCCGCTCAACAGCGCGTGCGAGGCTCGCGGTCAACGGACGTTGATTGTACCGGAGCTCAGTCCGCTCGAGGCGAACGGGTGCATCCACGCTGCGCGGTGATCTGCTGGGCGAAGACCGGCCGACCTGCATGGTCTTCGGGCTCTAATGCGTGAGACTGGACCAGTGGCGCCAGCACCCTGACGCCAAAATCATCACCAGTTTGCCCGGGCTCGAGATGCTGCTCGGCGCCCGACTGCGCCGTAGACGAGTAAAGAACAACCGCCTAGCCGCGACCGGCTACAGCTGGGCCTTTTCCGCGCTCACCGCCTCGCCCGGCGGCAAGGCGAGGTACCAGCGCTGCCGCGACGCCGGCCAGTACCACGCGGCAGGCCTGCGACGGCTGTTCAACAAGCTTCTCGGCAGCCTCTATCACTGCCTCCAGACCCGCACCCTCTACGACGAGGCCACCGCGTTCCCTCAAACAACCATGAAAGACCTTCAGTTGATCGCTCGACGCCTAATCCCACCGGATGTCTGCGGCACTATTGGGTCGCAGTCTTTGGAGCGCCTGGCCAGCTGGCGTAGTGGTGGAGGCGCACGAGATCCAGGGCTGTTCCGGTGAGCGCCGCTGTGCACACGCAGAGGCAGAGTGCTGTGAGCAGCGCGTATTTGCCCGGTGTAGGTGTGGCCCAGTGCTCGATGCCCTGTGCGGCGCCCCACAGCAGCACGTACGCCGCTGACACGGTTGCCGGAGTGCGCCAGTGCAGTCGGCGCGTCCAGGATGGTTGTTCCCGCGGGGCCGGGGGCCAGTATGCAGGGATGCCGATGATGCGATAGATCTCGGATTTCTCCTGCAGTGGATGCGGCGCCGCATCGGGCAGTTTGGCCACGTAGGCCCGGGTTCTGGTCCAGGCTTGGGTGGGGATGACCATGGCGAGCAGGGCGGTGAGCCAGGCAGCCTGCTGCCAGTAGTTCTTGGTGTGCACGGCCGAAATCCACGCTGCCGCAGTGGGTGAGGAGGCGAACAGCGTGTGGAAGTGGTAGTACTGCGCGCCCAGTCCGCCGACGCAGAGTGCTGCGAGGATGCGCGCGCCCGCGCCGGTCAGGGTCCATCCGCGGGCGATCGGCCAGGTGATGTTCCTGGCGTATTGCTCGCGGATTTTCTCGGCGCGCTGCAGCGCGGCCGCCGAGGGCTGCTTCGATGACCTGGGTTTGGTGGTATTTGGCATATTGTTGTCGTCCTTGTCCTTGGGTGGTCGTGGGCGGAACCCGACCGCGCAGCCGGATCCCGACCGCGTGGATGGGGCCCGGCCGCCCGGCCGGGCCCCACTGCCGTCAGTGCGGGCGACGCCCGCTGGGCCTTGTCGACGAGAGGCCGGAGGACTCTTGGCTCTCCGGCCGCTCGCGACGTGATCCACCTGACTGAGGGGTTAGTTGATTGAGGGGCTGGTGGTGGTGTTCATGGCCTGTCCGGTGTCGGTTCCGGTGCCGGTGGTTTCGCTGTAGAGGTAGAGGTTTCCTGCGCTGGTTTGGAGCGCGGCGTGGAAGGAGTTGTCGGCCTCGGCTGTGATGGAGGGGCTGCTGGTGTGGTTCATGGCGATGGTGGTGCCGACATAGCTCGCGCCGCTCAGGTCGTAGGTCCACAGGAACAGGTCGCCGGTGTTGGCCTGCCAGGCGATACCGAAGGTTCCCGAGGGGTTGGCTGCGATTGCTGGGCTTGCGGTGCTCATCATGCCCTTGGTGGTTCCGGTTCCCGCGTTGGTTGAGGTGTCGTAGAGCCACAGGTCGCCGGTGTTGGCTTGGCAGACGACTGCGAAGTCGCCGTCGGGGGCGGCGGCGATGGCGGGGCTGGTGCCGGGTTGCATGCCGAGGCTGGCGGCGGTGGTCTTGGCGGCGTTGACGTCGTATTGGTAGAGGTTGTTGGTGTTGGCCTGGAAGACGGCCTTGATGTCTCCGGCGGGGTTCGCGGCGAGGGAGGGGCTGGTGCCGGTGGCCATGCCTTGGGCGGTGTTGGTGGTGGTGCCGGTTGAGGCGTTGTAGATGTAGAGGCTGTCGTTGTTGGCGTGGAACGCGACCTGGATCACGCCCGTGGCGTCTACGGCGATGGAGGGGCTGGTGCCGGAGTGGATGCCTTCGGTGGTGCTGGTGGTGGTGCCGGTGGCGGAGTTGTAGATCTCCAGGTCGCCGTTGGAGTCGGTGGAGCGGTAGGCGGTGGCGTATCCGCCGCCGGGCAGCGCGATGGTGGCCGGGCTTGAGCCGGTGGACATGACCAGGCCGGGGGTGTTAGTGCCAGCGCTGGTGTAGGTGTGCAGTTTGCCTGCGCCGTCCTGATAGGCGGTGGCGAGGGGGTCGGTGGGAGCACCGAGGGGTTGGGGGGTGGTGAAGGTCGCGTAGCCGTTGCTATTGGGGGCGGCGCCGGGGTAGTCCAGGAGTTGGCCGTTGGCGTTCTGGGTGATCAGATCGGGGTAGCTGGTGGTACTGGTGGGGTGCAGGACCTGAGCGTAGATGGCGGGGTAGGCGGTGGCGGTGAGGTCGGGGGCGTTGGGGATGGTGAGCGCGGTGCCGCTGGTGGGGGCGCCGAGGGAAGAGGGCCAGCCGTTCGCATCGAAGGTGATCGTGTACTGGTCGATCACGCCGCTGGTGTTGTTGCGGGCCCACAGGGTGGGTTTGCCGTTGACGAGGCCGGGGGCGAGCAGGGTGTATCCGGTCCAGTCGGCGGCCGAGAGCTCGATGGGGTCCTTGAGGTATTGGGGAGTGGGGGCGGCGACGGTTTGGTTATTGACGGTGGCGTTGGCCCAGTAGGGCTGGTAGAGCCAGAGGTGTCCGCCCTCGACGGTGAGCAGGTCGTTCAAGCCGGCGTTGCCGGTGTCGCCCGGGGTGGTGCCGGGGGTGTAGGCGTCGAGGGTGGAGCCGGTGTACAGGTCGCCGACGGCCACGATCTGAGTGGTGGCGTTCCAGTTGGTGTTGTCGTAGTCGGCGCAGCTTCCGGTGCTGGTGGTGGTGATGCACGGTGTGGTCGGGCAGGTACCCGATGCCGGGTCGCAGGAGCTGATCGAGTCGTTGAGGACATCGGTTTTGGTGATGTCGACGGTGGCGCTGGTGCCGCCGTAGAACAGGCCGCTGCTGTTGTTGGTGACCAGGTAGAGGTGGTTGTTGCCGTCGGCGGCTTTCTGGGTGTCGTAAGCCCATAGGTCATCGACGCCCTGGTTGGTGTAGGAGCCGCGGTGGGTGACTTGGAACTCACTCCAGGTGTGGCCGGAGCCTGCGGGGCTGCTGGTGGCGGGGGAGATGGTTGCCGGGGTGAGGGTCGTGTCGCTGTTGCCGGCGTATTCAGCCAGGTTGCCGCCGGAGGTGGTGACAACCAGGTCGGGGATGCCGTCGCCGTTGACATCGCCCGGGGTGACCTTGGCGCCGGGGTACCAGGGCTCGTAGAAGCTGTACTGGGTTTCGGCGGAGAGGTTGCCGGCGTGGTCGACGGCCTGGACGTACAGGGTGGTGGTGCCCCAGTGGGTGGGGGTGATGGTCGGGCTCGAGCTGCTGGTGGCGGTGTATTTGGTGGTGGTGGATCCGGGGTAGGCCGGCTCGTCCAGCGAGTAGTAGTAGCCCTTCAGCCCGGATCCGGTACCGCTGTTGGGGCTGGGATCAGTGGAGGCGAGGGTCACGGTGCCGGAGTTGTTGCCGGTCTGGCCGTAGCGTTTGATGGTCGAAGTGGCTGAACCGAGCGGCGGGAAGTCGCTGCTGGTGACGATCGGGTTGACCGGGGGTGTCTGGTCGACGCGGAAGAAGCAGCTGGTTGAGGTGGGCGAGGAGTAGAACTGGTCGCTGCTGGTCACATCCCAGCCGTAGAGGTGCCCGTCGGTCAGCGCCGGGGTCTGCCAGCTGACCGTGCCCCCGGTGGTGACATACCCGCTGCTGTTACCGGTCCAGTCGCCCGTGCCGGTGTCCCACAGGTGGAAACTGCCATACATCTGGGCGGAGGCGATGGAGCTGGTGAGGGTGGCTGAGAGGGTGGCGATGTGCTGGCCGCCGATGTTGGTAATCCCCAGGTAGCCAGGGGTGTTTGAGTCGCCGGTGCAGTCCTGGTCCACCGCGCCGCCGCTGTCGATGGGCGCGGGGCTCGCGGCGGTGTTGGTGGGCGTGTTCGGCTTGATGTCGTAGATGGTGTAGACCGAGGGGTTGTTGTTGAAGCGTTCCAGACTCTCCCAGGAGCCTGATTCGTCGCCGTAGAGGCCGAAGGTGATGTGGCTGTTTTTGAGGTTCGCGACGATCGCGTTGTAGACGTTGAAGCCGGCCGCCACCACGCCGCCCGAGCATACGGTGCCGACGGAGTTGCCGTCGGTCTTGAGCGACAGGTGGTCCACGGGCTCGCCGATCGTGTTGATCACGGCCGGCCGGCTGTCCCAGGCGGTGCTCGAGCCGATCCCGCCGGTCCACTGGATGTTGACGGTCTGGGTGCCCTCGCCGCAGGAGTTGGCGGCGGAGTAGACCTCGTTGATCTTGAAGGTGGAGGAGACGATCGTGTCTGCGGAGTTGAGGTTGGCAGTACTCAGGTCGAAAAAGGACTCGTACGCGCCGTAGCCGGGGCAATTGCCGTCGCCGTTGATGTTGTTGTAGCCGACTCCGGGCTGGGAGACGTCGTCCCAGTTGGCCACGCCGGGGCAGCCGGCCTGCGCCTCGGAGTAGTTGTTGGTGCCCCCGGACTGGTTGGGCTCGGTCCAGGTGGGGTCGAGGTAGAGAGGGTAGGTGGGGGTGGTGGTGTCGAGGTGGGCGGGGTTGCCCGAGAGGGTCAGGGTGCTGCCGGAGTCGGTGACGGGCAGGGCGCCGGTGTGCGCGCCCAGGCCCGGGCCTGCGGCCGAGGAGTCGGGGTTGGTCACCGTCTCGAAGTCGTCCGGCACGTCGTTGGCCGGGGCGCCGGTGGTGGCCGAGTCCCACATGATGGCGGGCGGGGCGGCAAGGACGGTCTGCCCGCTGGACTGATCCACCGCCGAGAGGGAGCCGTCAGAGGCCTGGGACAGCGTCAGGCCGGAGAGTTGGGTGGTGAACGCGAGGCTCTGGGCCTGGGCCTGGGCGGCGGCGTTTTGGACATCGAAGACCTCGCTGAACCCGCCCGAGGGCTGCGCAGTCACGGTCAGGTTCACCCCGGGGTAGAGGTTCGCGTAGGTGGCGCTGGCACCCGAGAGGGTCGGGGTCGGCAGGGTGACCGGCAGGCTCAGGGCCATGCTGTGCCCAGCACTGTCCGACGCGGTGATCACCGGTCCGGTGCCGCCGCCGGAGAGGGTGAGCGGGTTGGGGGTGGCGGTGGTCGAGACGGTGCCGTCCGCGTTGTGCACGAGGGTCGGGTCTATCGAGACCCAGGCTCCGGCAGCGTTCTGCATGCGGGTGGGCTCGACGGTGGTGGTGGTCGCCAGCGACCCGTCGGGCAGCGCCTGGGTCTGGGAGTCCGCGGTCGTGAGCGAGTCGACGGTGACCGGTGTCCCGGTGGATTGAGCTTGCGCCAGTGCCGTGTAGCGCGGGTCAGAGGGCGCCGATATGGAGTTCGATGTCTGGTTCGTAGCGGCGTGCACGGGTGCGGTCGTTATCGCCGCGCTACCCAGGGCGAGGGCGAGTATTCCCGCCCAGAGCCTTGAATTCTCATGACTGCGTGTGCTTGGCTTGCGACGGTTTCCCGACGGCACGGCGCTACCTCCCCTTGTTGAAAACCCGCTGAGAGCGGGCTGATGACGGGCTAAAGGTAGCGCACGGGCCTCCGAGTTCCGCAAGGGGTGGATTCACTATGCGGGTTCGGCGGGCGCCTGCCCGAGTGCCAGGTTTATGCGTGCTCTGCGGTGACGCGAGATCGCGGTCAGATGAAGGGGTGGGGTGCGTGAAAGCGCTCTTTACGACGCCTGCGATCGGCCAGTGGGGGATGCGTACGCGCGCCCCGCGCCGGATCGCGGTGGTCCTCGGTGTGATGGCGCTGATGCCCGCATCCCTGGCGCAGGCCGCCCCGATGGTGGGCGGGCCGCTGCCGCAGGTGAAGATCTGGCCGGGCCCCGCAACCCAGAAGACGGCGTCAGTGCCCGGTGCGAACGCGACCAAGCCGGGTGAGAGTGCCTCGCAGAAGGCCGCTGCGGCGCGCGCCGCCAAGCCGTACCAGGTCCCGAAGACCTCCTGGCCTACCGGCAGCGCCACGATCGCGCTCGCCCCTGCCGCTGCGTCTAAGACCTCCGGCGCGAAGGTGAGTCCGGGCACTGCCAGGCAGGCCGGCACCTTGCCGGTCGCTCTCGCGGGCGCCGACAGCGCTGCGGCGTCGGCGAAGTCCGCGTCGGTGTCTTTCGCCTCCCGCACTGCCGCGCAGGCGGCCGGGATCAACGGGATCATCCTGACGGTGGCGCGTGCGGACGGGGGCTCAGTACCGTCGGCGACGCAGGTGAGCCTGGATTACGCGGCGTTCGCCGGGGCCTACGGCGGCGGGTACGCCGACCGGCTCAAGCTGGTCGAGCTTCCCGCGTGCGCGCTGACGACCCCGCAGCTGGCGAAATGCCGGGTGCAAACCCCGGTGAAGTTCACCAACGACATCAAGAACGGCACGCTCACGGCGACGGTCCCGGTGGGCGCGAACGCCACCACGGCGCAGTCGTCCGGCGCGAACGCCGCGTCGCAGGACTCGGCGATGGTGCTCGCCGCGACTTCCAGCGCCTCGGGTTCGGTGGGCACCTACACCGCGACCTCGCTCTCCCCGGCCGGGTCGTGGTCCGCCGGAGGCAGCGCCGGCGGGTTCACGTATTCGTACCCGATCACGTCGCC
>Ga0073928_10007442_pt1 | contig 14192 bp, 14 predicted proteins | sample PaiPotPPA55metaG_FD_76969 | JGI IMG/M metagenome (GOLD analysis project Ga0073928, IMG submission 76969) | Iron sulfur acid spring bacterial and archeal communities from Banff, Canada, to study Microbial Dark Matter (Phase II) - Paint Pots PPA... ... | reverse complement strand
CGTCCTGAGCGTCACAATCCAAGCTCGATCGCGAGCCTGCGCCAATGCCAAGCGCGCATGCTTACCGCTGCTCTCTCTGCGTGCCCCTGGTGTGGAAATTAATTTATAACACAGTAGTACTAGTTCTTGCTACGTGAATGCAATCTGGGAGGCATTCTGACATTTCGGTTTGAGGAGCGAAACGTAGGTCACCTGGAAAACGGCTTCTTGAGGAATGCGGCATGGACATGCAGACGTTGAATCGCGAGCTTCTTGCCCTGAACCCGAACGAGCACAGGACAATTTACACAAGCCCCTTGGGCGTGCGCACAACTGTGAAACACACGGCGCGTCTCTCGCCCAGGGACTTTGCCGTCGGCATATGGGGTCCAGGCGCCGCTGAGTTCTACCCGACCCACGTCCGCTTGCTCATAGGTCTTTACATAAAGCGCTCAAGCAATTCGCCTCACGCGCGTGAGTTGTACCTCGCGTTCGAGCGCGTTTTCCAAGGCGACGACCCCATCTCTCTACTCGCTGCGGTCGGACAGCTTACATTTCCCATGACTTTCGACGAGCCCATCGTTAATCTCTGCTATGCGCAACTACTAATGATCGAACAGGACATCAATTACGGCCCCGGCGGGACAAAGCAGAGCAAGTTGAAACCTCCGCGAGAATACCTGATGCGCTTCGTTCGATGGACTGCCGATTCATCAGCAGAGATTGACCGTATCATCACCGCCGCAGTGAGAAACTATCCAGCCGCACCCAAATACGCGGCTGCCATCGTCTAAGGTCTACAGTGTTAGCTCTACGCATGGAGCAAAAGCCTCTGCGACTTTCGCATTAGAAACAGCTTTAATCATAAACGCGCGCTGGGCTAGACGAGAGCTTGGTCCGGTGTCTACAACCGGGATAGCAAACCCGGCATACGGCATCAGCGACAAATGCAAAAGGGACGGGGTTTTGACGGGCTTGCTTTGGACGGATTTTTCAGCGGCAGTTCGTGGTCCACGTTGGCATCAGAACGCCGGCCCCACTCGGTAGTCGTGCAAGTTACAGGAGCGTTCTGGGCCTGAGCGTTAGCCGCTGCTGCCCGATATCCGAAATAGGCAGTGCCGAGCACTGCGGCCGCAACAAGCGCGATTCAATTCAACTCCCGCGTTCAAATAAGGATGGCTTGGCGCGCCGGCTGACGATGAGGCTGGAGCTGTACTTTGCGGGGAACTGGACAGACACCCGCTTTGCTGAATTTGTGACCCGACCGAGGTCACGCTAGACCCCGCAAATCCTCGCCCACAGGCAAATCCGATATAGACTATGCCCTTTGCCGCTGGATCTATTACCGGTAAAAGGTTCGATTCCAATACCGGGGCACCATCAAGCGTAAGCACCTCGTAAAGATGGCCCTGAGGCACTGGTTCCATGCGGGGTTCAGGATAAAAGTAGCCCGGCGACACGTCATGCAATCCGCACACTCAGGGGTGCCATAGGAGGCTTTCCCCAAATAACGCTGCCATTGGTGTAATCAAGGACGATATGTTCGGGCTGCGCGGTTGGCGGCCAGCCGGGGTAGCCGTTAATGTGAACGCCAGGTAGGTAGACCGTATCGTGGGCACCTTTGCAACCCACTCCCACGTAGTGCTGAACGGTTGGCTGGAAAGGCGGCAAAACCGGCTGCACCGGTGCCTGTTGCACCGGAGCACATTCAATCAAGACTGCGACCCACAAGCACAGAGCACGCGTTACCCTCGGTACGTACTTTACCGCCAAGTTCAAAGGCGGTGCTAATCTACCCATCCGTCCATGATCGGCGGAAAGGCGGTGGTCGGGCCGATTTCCCGATCGAACTACCTCATTTCACGGGCGTGATTTTTCTCGCGTGCGCCGCGTCTATTCCAGCAGACAAACATGGAGGACTACCTGATGCGCCCAGCAAAAGCCTTATTGCTGATTTTTCTGCTGCCAGCTTGCTTGTCCTTGCCAGCACGGGCTCAGCCCGTGGTTATTACTGCTCCGGGCCCGGGAAACCATTTCTTCGTTTCGACTGGAGGCGGATTTCCGCCGCCGCCGATGATAATTCCGCCGCCACTGTTGATGGGTATGCAAGCGGCGCATCTGACCACGGATCAACAAAAGCAGGTTAACCAGATCTTGCAGTCGAACCGCTCGCAAACCGCTCCGCTCATTCAGCAACTGCAATCAGTTCACGAGCAAATCGCTAACAAGCTCCTCGCTCCTGGTACGATCAGTGCCAGCGATCTGGCACCGTTGGAGGACCAGGCCGCACAACTCGACGCCCAGATTCAGCAGCAAGCTCTGGCTGCGTCCGTGCAAATTCGTGCCATCCTGACCCCTGATCAAGTTGCCCGGATGGCGCAGTTCCATCAGAAGATGTCCGCCCTTCAGGAACAAATGAAAAGCCTGATGGATGAACAATCGCAACCCATGTCCGAACCGACCCCGTGAAACCAGGAAAGCTGGGCGATGAAGTACGTAATCGGGAGTCCTCGTCGATGGTTGAATGGGTCGTGGCGTCGTTGGCACTGGAAAACCTGGGAGCCTTGGCTAGACGTTCGTTTAGCTCGTACTCAGTGGGCGAGATGTCATCGCATCACGGGCACCGACACTCCCAGCACGTAGCACTAGCTTGGCGACAGGGTCTGAATTAGCGTCATGTCGAACGCCGCACCGCCTGGACTGCCTGCCGACATTATGGAACAAATTGCCGCGGCACGCGCGGGAGATGAGCAAGCCCTTGAGAACATCATCCGCCAATACCAGGAGCGTGTTGCCGGATATGTCGGCTCGTTGGTAGGAAGACACACGGTCGAGTTCGACGACCTCTGCCAGATCGTGTTCCTGAAAATGGCCCTGGCGCTGCCCAACCTCAGGTCGCTCGACGTCTTCGAACCCTGGCTGTTCAAGATTGCACGCAATGTTTGTCGGGATCATCTCCGGCGCCTCAGATTTCGCGAACTGTTTGTTCCCTTGTCGCGTGACCATGAAGCGATCCCTATTGATCAAAGAATCGAAGACCTGCAGGCTAGACCAGGTGCCCTGGAAGGGGCTGTTAAAAAGCTATCAGGCGCACAACAGGAACTGATCGATCTGCTCCGCGGGCGCGAGTATTCCTACGAAGAGCTGGCACACCTTACAAAGATCAGTGTGCGAGCGGTGGCCGGTCGCCTGTTCCGAGCACGATCCCGTTTGCGTAAGTTGTTGCGCTACGATTGAGCAGACCAGTGAAGATGACGACAGCTCGCAACGATGGAGTTCTTCGTCCCGATTTTGCCCGCCGCGTTGTCGAGCGAGTGCGCAGAGCCAAGCGCCGCCGGCAACTGTATCGCTGGGCACTGACCTCCGCGTTCGCTTGTGCTTTAGTGAGCGCCGCAATTTTTTCTACGCCGATTCGCAACTTGTCTCGGCAGCCATCAACTCTCCTGGCACAGCGTAATGACAGCCACTCTGAGTGGGTCGTCTCTCCTCAGGAACTTGGCGGGTTATCGCAATTCGATTTGCCCTTATTCGGCCGGCCCCTTGCTTTTTTCTTTCCCGGCTCAGCCGTAGTCGCTGATTTCCAGTCGTCTGAAGCAACCTACTGGCATTCGTACGATCCCTGGTGGACTACTGGCACTCAGAGTTCTTCGGCGGATAACCGATTCCAGCTTGAGTGAATTAACTGCGACTGGTGGTGCGAGGTTATCCGTTGGCAAGGGCCACAACAGATGAGCGGAATGCCGCACGTGCAGAGATCCGCAAAAGAATAATTCAAGCAAATAGCAGTTCGTTTCCAGTTCGGATCAGCGTGAAGCGCGAAGATCCATTGACCGGGCGATTGGCTGATTTCGTTATTAGCGGCCGCTCCCGCCAGAAGCGAAAGGCCTCGTTAGCGCTATTACAATCCGAATCAACTAATCCCTATACCGCGTCGAGCGCGTTCGGGTCGGACGGATTTAGCCGATAGAATTGACTTTTCACCAATTCGGCGTACTTGATACCGGAACCAGTATTGAACAACACCACGCGCTGCTCCGGACGCAGATAGCCGCGAGCCGCCAGGTGCTTGAAGGCCGCCACCGCTGCTGCTCCTTCGGGACAAACGAATAATCCTTCCAGGCGCGCCACCTCGCGGATGCAGTCGAGGATCTCGTCGTCACTCACAGCGATTGCAGTGCCGCCGCTCTCGCGAATAGCGCGCAGGATCAGATAATCAGCGAACGGGTGCGGGACTCGCAATCCAGCAGCTACGGTGCGTGCCTCTTTCCATGACTCACTTTCCGCTTTTCCTTCCTGTAATGCCTGCACAATCGGCGCGCATCCGGCAGCCTGCACCGAAATCATCTTTGGCCGTTCTTTTCCGATCCAGCCGAGCTGCTCGAGCTCATCGAACGCCTTCCACATTCCGATCATCCCGGTGCCGCCGCCGGTCGGGTAAATAATCGCGTCGGGTAATTGCCAGTCGAATTGCTCAGCCAGTTCGAATCCCATAGTTTTCTTGCCCTCGACGCGATATGGCTCTTTCAGGGTCGACAAATCGAACCATCCGTGCTTAGGGCCGGCTTGCTGGACGATTTTCGCCGCATCACTAATCAGTCCCTCGACCAGGAAGACTCTGGCGCCGCAGACGGCGGATTCGATCTTGTTAATTTCGGGCGCATCAGCCGGCATGAAAACCCAAGTTTCGATCCCCGCCTTAGCACCATATGCCGCCAGCGCTGCAGCCGCATTGCCTGCCGAGGGTGCTGCGAAACTGCGCAGGCCGAGTTCCCTCGCGCGTGATACTGCTGCCGACATACCGCGCGCCTTGAAGGTGCCGGTCGGGTTCAAGCCTTCCTCCTTGATGAACAGCCGCTCAAAGCCATAAGCGCGGCCGCGCGCAGCAGCGGGGTCATGCCTTCCCCGAGCGAAACGAGATTCGCTTCGTCGCGCACCGGCATCAGCTCGCGGTAGCGCCACATTGTCGATGGACGGTTGCTAAAATCACGAGGGATGGATTTGCGCGCCTGCGGAAGGTCATAGCGGGCGAACAATACCTTCCCGCAGTTGGGGCATACAGTGTGAACCTGGTCCGCGCTGAAATGCCGGCCGCACGCGGTGCACTGGACATGGTCGAGGAGACTTTTCATAAGCAGAATGTTGCCAGAAATCCGACCATAGGTTCTGCCTTCTTCCACAGATCAACATTAATTTTTCGACTTTGAATCGACCTAAATGCCAAGCCGGGGACTTCCTTGACATCGGGACGGCCATCATGGTCTACCAAACTTCAGCGCGGGTGATTCCGGGAAAACGGTGCCGGCAACGGATGGGGAGCTGATTCTCCTCCCTACGTGCATGATAAAAATCGGCCCGCGTTGATCTATTATAAGGAGCCGCCCACGATGAAAGCTGCCGTCTTCCATGGACCCAATCAGCCTCTCACGGTCGAAAGTGTCGATATCGACCGGCCGCAGGACCGCGAAGTCTTGGTGCGCACCGTCGCCAGCGGAGTCTGCCACAGTGATTTGCATTTCGTTGACGGCTATTATCCATTCCCCGCACCTGCCGTGCTGGGCCATGAGGCGGCGGGTATAGTCGAGGAAGTCGGAAAGGCGGTCAGCTATGTCAAACCGGGCGATCACGTAATCGCTTGCCTCTCTGTATTCTGCGGGTATTGCGAAGACTGTATGTCGGGGCATCCGAACCGATGCTCTAATCGTGCCGCGACCCAGCGTCCCCGGGACGGCAAGCAGCGGCTTTCATGGAACGGCCAGCCGATGCGCCAGTTCGCCGATCTCTCCACCTATGCGGAACGGATGCTGGTGCATGAGAATGCGCTGGTAAAAGTAACTAACGATATTCCGCTCGATCGCGCGGCCCTAATTGGATGCGGCGTGACCACGGGGATGGGCGCGGTGCTGAATACGGCGCGCATCGAACCAGGCTCGCGGGTCGCGGTGTTTGGCTGCGGCGGTGTTGGATTGGCGGCGATCCAGGGCGCGCGTATCGCGGGTGCGCGGCAAATTATCGCGATCGACCAGTTCGAATCCAAACTGGCACTGGCCAAGCGGCTCGGCGCTACCGACAGCGTTGATGCGTCTAACCGTGATGCCGTCGAGGCGATTAAGGAGTTGAGTGGCGGCGGCGTCGATTATTCATTTGAAGCAGTTGGCAACAAGAAGCTCGCCGAACAATGCTTCGAATGTATCAAGCCGGGTGGCACCGCTACGGTTATCGGCATGATCCCGGTCGGGCAGAAAGTCGAACTCGACGGGCCCAAGTTCCTGACCGAACGCAAAATCCAGGGCACCAACATGGGCTCGAATCGCTTCCGGATCGATATGCCCCGTTACGTTGATTACTACTTGCAGGGGCGCCTCAACCTCGACGACATGATCAGCCGCCGGGGCAAGCTGGAGGACGTCAACGAGGCTTTTCGTGCGATGAAGGCCGGCGAGGTCGCGCGGACAGTCCTGATGTTTGAGTGAAATGCGCAGGTCTAGCTCCTCACCGGCTTCTGCCTGTTCCTGTCCCGCTCGGTTGCGGGAGAGGTGAGGGTGACTGGCGGAAGAGGGTAGGGTGAGGGTGCTGCAGCCCTTGCGCGAGACCTTCAGGCATAACTCGGAGTAGTCAGAGGATTACAAGACATGAAGGCTGCTGTTTTTCGTGGTCCCCATCAGCCGTTGACTATCGAGCAAGTCGATATCGACGATCCGCGCGAACATGAAGTCCTGGTCCGCACCGCTGCGACCGGCGTGTGTCACAGTGATTTACACTTCGTCGACGGATTGTATCCCCATCCGACTCCCGCAATCCTCGGTCACGAAGCAGCGGGGGTAGTCGAAAAGGTTGGCTCGGCGGTGAGCTACCTGAAGCCAGGCGACCATGTAATTTCCTGTCCGTCGGTGTTCTGCGGTTATTGCGTCGATTGCATGTCGGGGCATCCCAACCGCTGCTCCAACCGCGGTGCAACGCAGCGGCCAAAGGGGGATAAGCCGCGCCTCTCACAAAAGGGCGAGCACGTTCGACAGTTCGCCGATCTGTCGACGTATGCTGAGAAGATGCTGGTGCATGAGAACGCGCTGGTGAAGATCACCGACCAGATCCCGCTTGATCGCGCGGCCCTCATTGGATGCGGCGTGACGACCGGCGTCGGCGCCGTGCTCAACACCGCGAAAATTGAACCCGGCTCGACCGTCGCGGTTTTCGGCTGCGGCGGCGTCGGCATCTCGGCGATCCAGGGCGCGCGGTTGGCCGGTGCCCGCATGATCATCGCGGTAGACCAGTTCGAATCGAAGCTAGCGATGGCCAAACGGTTCGGCGCGACCCATACGATTGATGCGTCCAACACGGACGCCGTCGAATCGATTCGCAAGATGACCGCGGAAGGACCCGAAGAGGCGCCGGTGGTCGAAGGACTCGGCCCCAGCGGCGGTGTCGATTACGCATTCGAGGCGGTCGGCGTCGCGAAACTGGCCGAGCAGTGCTTCCAGTCTATCAAGCCCGGCGGCACCGCGACGATCATCGGGATGATTCCAGTCGGCCACAAAGTTCAGCTCGACGGCCCGATGTTCCTGACCGAGCGCAAGATCCAAGGCACGATGATGGGAGGCAACCGTTTCCGCATCGATATGCCGCGCTACATCGATTACTACCTGCAGGGCCGGCTCAATCTCGATGACATGATCAGCCGTCGCGGCAAGCTGGAGGACGTCAACGAGGCTTTCCGTGCCATGAAGAGCGGCGAAGTCGCCCGCACGGTGCTGATGTTCGACTAACTAGCGCGCAATTACTGCGGGCTCCTGGCATTGTTCAGTGCAACACTCGGCACTGTTAACGATTCAGGCGGTCGACTACTCGAAGCCGCACGGTGCACGCAGAGCATCGCCGGCGAGAGAATCAGTCGCCTCACACCTTCGGTCGCGGGAGCGGGCCATGGGCTTCCTCGTAGCCGGCGGCGACCTGGAACACGCTCACTTCGTCGAACGGACGGCCGATGATCTGCATCGAAAGCGGCAGCCCTTCAGACGATAGGCCGATCGGCAACGCCAGCGCCGGTTGTCCGGTTAAGTTGAACGGTGCGGTGAAGCGCAGGACGGTAGTGACCAGGTTGATCGGCTCGCCGGACGGGTTGGGGGTACGCCCGCCAGCAAACGCATCCGCGCGCCGTAACAACGCGCTCTCGGGATGGAAGATATCGATTCGTGGCGCGGGAATCGCCGCGGTCGGTGCGATCAGCGCGATGCGATTTTTCAGGGCGGCGAGCGCCTCGGCCAGCACCACGGCCCGCGCTCGCTGTGCCCGCACGTAATACATCGCGGGAGTCAGCATCCCGGCCTCCAGCGTCCGCCGGACGTCGAAGCCATAGTCCTGCGGCCGTGTGCGGATCCAGTTTTCATGAAATTCGGCCGCTTCGGCGAACATTATCGTTGTCGCGATCGCCGCCGCCTGCTCGATTGATGGTATCGACACCTCATCGAGTGCTACCCCCAAATCGCGAAGCTTCGACAACGCTGCGTCAAAGCACGACGCGACCTCGCCGCTGACTCCTTCCAGAAGCTGCTTGATAATCCCGGCTCTGGTTCCCTTCAGACTACGGCCGATTGCGCTCGAGAAATCAGGCATCGGCTCGCCGCTCGAAGTCGGATCATTCGGATCATGTCCGGCGATCACCTGCAGCATTAGCGCTGCATCGCGCACACTACGTGTTATCGGTCCGGCGTGGTCGAGTGAATCAGCTAACGGCATGACGCCGTAGCGGCTGACGCGGCTCCAGGTCGGCTTCATTCCGATGCATCCGCAGAACGCGGCTGGAATCCGGATCGAGCCGCCGGTATCGGTGCCGATCGTGGCGGCGGCGCTGCGGGCGACGATTGCGGCGGCGGAACCGCCACTCGAACCTCCGGGAACTCGTTCGGGATTATAGGGATTGCGGCAGGTGCCGAAATGGGGATTCGTGGTTGTTGCACCGCTAGCGAATTCGTGCAGGTTGAGTTTTCCCAACAAAACAGCTCCGGCCTGTTCGAGCCTCGCCCAGACTGTGCAGTCGAACTCGGGTACAAACCCGGCGAGAATCTTTGAACCGCCGGTGGTAAGAATTCCTCTCGTATAGCAGAGATCTTTGAGCGCTATCGGAATGCCATGGAACGGACCGCGCCACCCGTCGGCAGCAATTTCATTCTGTGCCGCCTTGGCGGCCGCGCGCGCCCGCTCCGAGGTGACAGTAATATAGGCGCTTAACTGTGTATCCGTTTTCTCGACCCGGCCGAGATACGCCTCAGTCACTTCGACCGGAGAGATTTGCCTGGAGCGGATTTTCTCGCCTAGAGCCGCAACGTCGAATGTGAGGAGTTCATCGAAGCTGGACATTGGATGCCTGGTGCACCTGCGGTGGAGAGCCCGGATTTTTGAATGACAAAAGCTTCCGGCGTGTAATTCTTAGCGGAGCGAAAAACCACACGGGAGCCTATGCAACGACGCCGCGGACTACTTTGAGCTTCGAAGTGACCGCGCCGCTTCGGCGACCAGCGTCGGATAGCCGAAGGGCGGCTGGAGTCCGCTGAGATTGAGCGCTTCCAACCGGCGGGAATAGGTCGCCATTGCGCCGATCATGTGCGCGACGGCTTCTGCTGCATCATCGGCCAAGTTGTAATCATACAATTGCTGCGCGAGCAGCTTCACTGCCGGACCCGTCAAGCGTGCCATATTTGCCTCCGTATATTCCGCCTTGATATCGCAGCACCCTCACCCTTCCCTCTCCCAGTCACCCTCACCTCACCTCTCCCGCAACCGAGCGGGAGAGGAACAGGCAGAAGCGGACGAGGGGCAGACATGACGCGGGCGAGAGCGGTGGTCGCTGGTGGGGGTGCGTCAGCTTGCGAATGCTTTGAGCACGCGCCGCACGCCCGTGCTGTAATCTTCTTCAACCGGGTTCGGCACGACGATCGGGACTTCCGCGCCGGCGCGACGATATTGTTCGAGCCGCTCGCGGCAACGTGCTTCCGGTCCAACCAGCGCGAGCGCGTCGACCATCTCTTCGCTGACCGCCGCGGTCATCGCCTCCGGGTCGCGGCGCTTTGCCGCATCCATGATTTTGGCCGCGGGCGCTTCGAATCCACTGCGCGCGAGTAATCGGTTATAAAACGGCAATGCTCCGTAGAATGACAGCCCGCGCTGAGCAGCGGCGTATGCGCGCTTGAGATCATTGTGCAGGAAAACCGGGACCCCAACAGTTACTGTGACATCCGACGGCTTTCGTCCGCGCTTTCGCGCCTCCTCGTGCGCGACTTCCGCAGACTTCCGCATCCGCTCGGGTGTGCACAGGTAGAGCATCAGGCCGTCCGCCAGTTCGCCGCCGAGCCGCGCGGTTTCGAGTGCGAGGGCAGCATAATAAATCGGTACGGGCTTCTTCGGCTGGCGAAATTTCATCCCGAACATCATCATTTCGCCGTTCAGGGTTTTCCGGATAATCTCCGTATCGTGACGCAAGCGCGTGCGCGCGTTACCCATATCGATCCCACGCGCTTCGAGCGCCGGACGATGGCTTACGCCCAGGCCGAGAATAAAGCGTCCGTCGGCCGCGTCCTGGACCATTTCTGTGGCCGCGGCGCAGAGTGCTGGCTCCCGCAGATAAATATTGACGATCCAGGTGCCGATCTGGATGCGGCTGGTGTCTCGGGCGATCGCATAGGAGCACATCAGCGCATCATTACTGGCTTCGGGAATGTAGACCCCGCTGAAGCGCGCTTCCTCGGCTTCGCGTGCCAGTTGTACTAATTCCCTGTATTCAATTCCGGAAAATGGTGAAAGTGATACACCACATGCTGTCATGATAAGGCCCCTTCCTTGCCAAGTAGACCGTCGCACCGCGAACCGCGGCAATGGTAGCGCACTTGCGGGCGAGAGGGTTAATCCTCCGAGATAGTCTCACGCAGGAACATCAGTAGCCACAATGTTCTTTGTTTGTGTCACCCTCGCGCGCCAGACACGCTCGGGAATGAAAAAAACACGATCACCCAGCCGAGAGAGGTGTGCTGCCCGAGCTTGGGCCGTTGTCAAACCTATGTTTTAGCAAAGAAACGATTCTCCGGCCTCGGCAGGCCGAGATTTTCCCTGAGTGTCGCGCCTTCGTATTCGCGCCGAAAGAGACCGCGCCGTTGCAGTTCGGGCACGACCAGATCGACGAAGTCGTCGAGTCCGGCGGGCAAATAGGGGAACATCACGTTAAAGCCGTCACACGCTTCAGTGAGGAGCCATTCCTCCATCTGATTGGCGATTGTTGCCGGCGTGCCAACAAATGCGAGCCCCCCGTAACCGCCGACACGCTGTGCTAGTTGACGCACGGTCAACTTTTCCCGCTGCGCCAGTTCAACGATACGTTCGCGTCCACTCCTGCTGGCGTTGCTTTCCGGAATCGCAGGCAGCGTGCCTTCAGGATCAAAGCGCGAAGTGTCGTGGCCAAGCGCGATCGATAATGACGCGATGGCGCTGTCGTGGTGCACAAGACTATCAAGCCGCGCCCGCTTTTCACGCGCTTCCGCGACAGATTCGCCAACGACGACGAACGCTCCGGGTAGCACCTTCAAATGGTCGGGGGCGCGGCCGAGCTTTCTCATCCGGCCTTTCACGTCGCCATAGAATGTACGCGCATTGGCGATATTGCTGCCGGCGCCGAAGATGACCTCGGCAGTCTCCGCAGCAAGCTGGCGGCCCGCCTCTGACGCGCCGGCTTGCACAATCACCGGCCAGCCCTGAACCGGACGCGCGATGTTGAGCGGTCCGCGCACTTTGAGAAACTCGCCCTTGTGGTTGAGGACATGGAGTTTGGCCGGATCGAAGTAGATACCCGTCTCCACGTCGCGAATGAAGGCGTCGTCAGCCCAGCTATCCCACAGGCCTGTCACCACATCAAAGAACTCGCGTGCGCGGCGGTAACGTGTCGCATGCTCGAGATGGTGGTCGAGGCCGAAATTCATTGACTCGTCAGGATTGCCGGAGGTTACCACGTTCCATCCCGCGCGGCCGCCGCTCAGATGGTCGAGCGAGGCGAACTTCCGGGCGACGTGATAGGGCTCATTGTAAGTCGTCGATGCGGTAGCGATAAGCCCCAGGTGCTCAGTGAAGACAGCCAGCGCGGGCAGTAGTATCAGCGGATCGAAGGAAGTGACTGTGGCGCTGCGTTTCAGTGCCTCCATCGGCATATTGAGCACAGCGAGATGGTCGGCCATGAAGAAGGCGTCGAATTTGCCGCGCTCCAACTTTTGCGCGAATCGCTTGAGATGCTGAAAATTGAAATTCGCATCCGGGAACGCGCCCGGATAACGCCAGGCGGCCGTATGAATACTGATCGGCCGCATGAAAGCCCCAAGCCGCAATTGTCGGGAATTCGCCATATCCTGCCTCCATGATCCTAACTGATTAGCATCGCTGCACTTGCGCGGCGTGAGATCAATAGAAAAATGGGCTGGGCGGCCAGCCCATCCAGTTGAATTGTTCCGCCTCGGCCGCGTTCTCATTCATTGCCGCCGCGGCCTGCTCCCGCTCAACCATCTGCTGTTGAAGCTTAAGCCGTTGGTATTTCTGATACTCAGCTTCCCTACCAACGTAGACGCAGTTGCAGACGTACGGGTCGGCGAACCAGTAATGCGGGTTTCCGTTAATGAAGTAATATCGCATCTTGAGCGCAGTGTGAGACGCGAGCTCCTGCTGGCGCCGTGGACTGTCGGCCGGAACCATATGGAAACCGGCGGCGGACAGCATCGGTTCGAGCCGATGCGCGCGCTGCCGAGGTGTCTCCGCGCATCCGGCGAAAAACCAACTCACCAGTATGATAAGAATGGCCAAGCGGCACATGGGCTGTTTTATACACAGGGCAGCCGCCGCGGTGCTAGCAACTGGGCTGATAGAGCCGCGCCAGCCGAGAGAATAGTATAAATTCATGATCAAGCGCCCGCGGCAAGGCTTCTCAATCCTCGAAGGCCCGCGGCCAGTGGTGGTGTTCTGGATTGCCGCCCTGCTAATCGTTGCCCCAGCGACGCTCGCACAAAGCTATAAAGTTGACGCCGCTGATAGCCAATCTCTCACCACCTACCTCCGGCAGCATCGATTGCCGTTGGTTGGCGCGCAGGTGCTCGGTGATGCCGCCGGCAATCGGCGTATCGTTCTGTATGGCTTCGTTGCTACTGACTTCGGCAAAAATGATGCGGCGCATAAAGCGCTCGCTTACATACAAAATAGCGCCCACGCGGGCACCCCTGTGCCACAAGTAGAGAACCGAATTGAAGTTCGCCCCGAGATTGCACGAATGAAGACGCATGCTGCAGCCGCCGGGACTACGGATTCCGGCAATGAATCCCTCGACCAGGTGCTCGACGATATCGACCGTTACGGAATCACTATTGCGCCCGCGGAACGAAACCCTCAGTAAGTCTTACAAAAAGATTCGTGTCACCGGGGGCAAAATATGGCCAGGCAGGACTGTGGACTACATAAAGTATCCGGCATACCGGAATGTCTCATGGCTCAAGCGGGGCGAAACGCCGGGTCGTGAAGGTTCTATTTAGAAGCTCTTGTGGAGCGAACTAAACCAACGGATGAACAAGTTCGCGTTGGTGTTGGAGGGGCCGCGCATAGAATTGACCGAAGCTTCGGGCTACGCGATCGACCCGGGCGATAGCAGTATGGCTTGCTGCGATCACGCGGCCATACGATTCAAGTACGTCGGAGATTCAGCGGGCGATGATCGCCGAGTCGGTGCTGCCCAAAGCTATAGAGCTTTTACAGTTAATGATGCAGTTGGCGGCTCAATCGTGGGCAGTCGCCGGCCCAGCACTTTAAATGCTTCGAGGACCGGAGGAGCGGCTAGGAAAGCGCTGATAAGAACGTCAGTCTTAAGCGCCGTAGCGATCGACTCGATGGTTGCGGCCGCGGTGCTGAACGCAGCTTCGGCTTCTTTATCCTTGCCGAGTTTTAAAAGCGCCTTGCCGAGAGCGAGCGCTCCCATCCATACTTCCCTAGGTGTCTTGAGTTCCTGCGCGAGACCGACTGATGCTTCCAGTGGCGGCGCAGCTTCCTTAAGGCAGCCGGTTGCGGCGAGGATTTCGCCCTGCAGGCGCTGCGCTCGTGCCTCGTGCTTACGCGAGTATGTTTTGCGGGCGAGTTCGAGCGATTCGCTGGCGAACTGCCCAGCCTCATCGTAATGGCCACGGGCCAGCGCCAACGCGCCGCGGCCG
>Ga0073928_10007440_pt1 | contig 14195 bp, 10 predicted proteins | sample PaiPotPPA55metaG_FD_76969 | JGI IMG/M metagenome (GOLD analysis project Ga0073928, IMG submission 76969) | Iron sulfur acid spring bacterial and archeal communities from Banff, Canada, to study Microbial Dark Matter (Phase II) - Paint Pots PPA... ... | reverse complement strand
ACGCTTACATCGACAGCGGGGTCGCAACGCGGTAGCAGGTGCCGCGATGGTCGAAGCGGCCAGCTTCGCCGAGCGTGCGCGCCGCGTGCGCTTCGGCGCCGCGAATGACGCGCCGTTCTTCGGCGTTGTCGTAACCGCGCAAGCGCACGTCGCAGTGCACGTCGTAGCGTGACGATCGCTCGGCGGCGTGCGCGAGTTCGTGGCCGAGCCCGAGCGCGGGCGACTGTCGCCCCCCACTCGTCGTGCGCAGCGCGCTGTGCGGATCCCAGGCGATCGTGTGCGAATTCGGGTCGTAGTAGTCGTCGCCGTTATGCACGACGTGCAGGGTATATTCGGTGCGCGAGTGCTCGACGCGTTCAAACACTTGGCGCATGATCGAGTCCTGCCCGAGATACCGCGCTGCTGCGCGAAAGTCGCGTTCCGCTCCGCGCGGCACGCGCAGAGAACCGTGATCGATGTAGGCGCCTCTCGCTGCGGGCGTGCTTCGCCATGCGAGGTCGAGGAGCGAGGGCGAATTGCTGCCGCGGGGCGGGTTGCACTCGATGCGATCCTGCGGCCATGGCGGGCTCGGCTTCGTCCCTGCGCCGGCTCCCGCCAGCGCGGCGGAAAAGAATGCGTGCAGGGCAGGTGCCCGTTGTACGCCCGCTTCGGGGACCTCGATCGTAAAATTCACTCGCACCGCTGCACGCCCTCGCCGGTTCATCCCACCGGCGCTGTCGGCGGCTAGTTCAGCTACGTCGGCAGATTGGTCGGCACGGCGCTCGGGCCAGCGGGCGGCGGACTTGGCGCGACGGGAACGGGCGTCGGGGGCGCGGGCACCGAGCGGTCGGGGGTGGGAGCGGCAGGCGGTGCCGCAGCGCCGGTTCCCGATTGACTGGGCGCCGGTGGCACGAAGCCCGGCTTCGGGAAGCATCCGTCGGGTGCACTGATCGGCGGAGTCGTCGGCAGCGGCGCAGTCGTCGTCGCGCCGACCTCGAGCGGATAGTTCGATCCGCCGTCGGTCATCGTGACGACGTGCACCGTTTGCGTGCTTTGGGGGCTCATCTGCAACGAAGTGATTTGGTAGCGCTGCGAGACACGCGCACAACCGACGTCCACGATGGTGCCATCGATCGCAAAGCTATTGCGCACCACGCCGCCGACCGGCTGCTCGTAGAGGAACACCGTTGCAGACGTTTCCAACGGATTTGCCAAATCGAACGTGATCCGCTGAACGACGCCGTAGTCGCCGGCATCCGCACCCGGATCGTTCGGATCGATGTTGTGTGGTCCGCTCGCACGCGAGCCGTATTCGTACGACGCGTCGGGACCGCCAACCGTATACGCGAGGCTGATCTGACCGGCGGTCGAGAGATCGAACGCGCCATGTCTGTTGTGCCCATCGTTCGCCACGCGCGGCGCCGTCAAATAAGAAGAGGGGTCCTCCCCCGGTGCAATCGCCATGACCGTTAGCGTGACGGGTCCTCCTGAAAGCACGCGCACGTCGAGCGCCGCTGCGATTCCCTGTCCCGCTGCGACGTTGTCGTCGCGCAGTGCCACCGGCGTTCCCGCAGCCACATCCACGACTGTGCCAAGGTTGCGCGGCTCGACGAGCACGAACGCGCGGGAGACGGCGTGGCCTACGCTCATGACGTCGGCATCGGGACCGGCGCCCGCTCGGATAACTTGCACGCGCGCCGTCGTCATATCCGCGCTCGAGAGCACGGTCAGGAAGCGGCGCTGCTGTGCGACATTCGAATGATAGGTATACAGACGGACCGAGCGGTCCGCACCGAACTTCGCACGGAAGAGGACGCCGCCCGTACGCACGTACTCCGGATCGTCGTCTAAGAAGAGCAGCACCGGATCTTGGCGGGGTACGTTCAGGTTGTCGACCTGCACCGCGACGCTGCCCTGGACCGGTGCAGTCTGCGCATCGCCTGAAATCGTTACTGGAATCGAAAGCGACGTCTGGAATCCGACGGACAGCGGCGCGACTGCGGGCTGCGGATCGCCATACTGCGCAGTAGCGCCTGGCCGAAGGCTCGGCCCGATCGCGCGGTTCAGCGCCGACGTAATCTGCTCGAGCACGAACGCGGCATCGGCCGGATCGCCCGTCACGTTCACTGTCACGCCCGAAGGCAGCACGCCGGCCGGCGAGAGCGTTGGGGACGGCGGGGCCGAGGGCTCCGTTGGCGGTGGTTCGGTCGACACGCCCGGCGGTGGAGAAGCCGGAACCGCTGAGGGCTGGGCAGCGGGCGGCGCCGGCTGCGCGGCGAGTGCAGATATCGAGGGCACTACCGCGCTGAGCGCAAGGGAGACGGTGAGGAACCAGCGGCGCACGCCGTCTCGTTGCCGCCCCGCGTTCCGTGACCTTCCCGCATTTTTATGAATAAAGCATTAGAATAGCGCGCACGATACGCGCGCACGGCCCGCGCTACGCGTAGCAGCGAGCACAATGGTCTGCGTGAGCATGCAGTCCCCACGGTGCTCGCTACGCGTGCTTTTCGAGTCTGAACGACCTCCTTTCAGCGCGGTTTGGTATCCTGTCGTCGTTGGGCTCGGGTTTGCTGGGAAAACGAAGGAGGCCGGGCATATCGCCCGGCCTCCCTCAACGAGGTTGTCCGCGGTCGAAACCCGCTATGTAATCCCACTCAGCACGACGAAACCAACCGCGTTCAGCGCTCGCGCGGGTTCACCGATCCGCGCAACACCGGTGTTCGGTCGATTCAAGTCGACACTCAAGGAGATTCGCATAGGCGGCTATTGTAACAGGATTCGGAATATTGTCAAGGCGCGCGCGATCGAACGCGGCGCCGGTTACGAACCAGTTTCGCTACCCCCCGAGGAGGACCATATGCTCCCATTCCTTGGCGATCAACGCCCCCACATTACGACACTGCAACGCCGCGGGAGGTCACTGCCATGATTCGCAGATCTCGCTTCATCGCTGCCGGTCTTGGCGCCGGCACAATCGCATCGCTCGCGCAAGGTGCGTACGCGGACGCGCTTACGCTCAATTCGCTCCCGCGCACCAACGTACCGCGTCATCGCAAAGGCACCTCAGGGAACTCGATTGCGCTCGCCTACACGTTCCTTGGCAACATGATGGACTTGTACGCGACGGGGTCGACGCTCCGTCTCGCGCAGAGCTACCTGCCAACTGCGGCACAGAACCTCGGCGACCTCGCGTATACCTACGATAATGCGATGCTCATCCTCGCTCTGCTACAGCGCGGACAGACCGGCGACCTGAGCCGCGCAGAGGTGCTCGGCAACAGCTTCGTCTACGCGCAAGCGAACGACCCGCTGAACGATGGGCGCGTTCGCGACGGCTATCACGTCGATCCATTCCTTACCGCGAGCGGCGCGCCGCGCATCGCCGACGACGACGACGAAGGCGGCGCTCATACCGGAAACGTGGCCTGGGTCGGCCTCGCGCTCGTTCACCTGTATGCGAAGACGAATGAGAACGCCTATCTCAACGCAGCGCTGGCGATGGGCGAATGGATCGCGAGCAAGACGCACGACAGGCGTGGTGCCGGCGGCTACGTCGACGGCTTCGAACAGCCGAACAAGCGGATCTTCTCCAAGGCCACGAAGGCCAACATCGTCGTCTTCGCGTTCTTCGAACTCCTCTCGAAGTTCGTCGGCGTCGACCCGTGGCAGGTACGTGCGCAACATGCACTGTCTTTCGTCGATGCAATGTTCAATGCACCGGGCCCCTACTTCTGGGTGGGAACGCAGAGCGACGGCCGAACGGTCAACACCAGCTTCGTCCCCCTCGAGGTCCAGGCGTGGAGCTATCTCGCGACCCTCAACGCTCAACATGACACTTCCATCGACTGGGCATACTCGAATCTCTTCGTGTATGCCGCGCCGTTCATCGGCGTTTGCTTCAGCACCGTCGACCTCACCGGCGACTGGTTTGAGGGCACGGCACACATGGCTGCCGCTTTCCTGGCACGCAATGCATCCGGCGACAGCACGAAGGCTACCAGGTTCCTCTCAAGCATCCAACTCGCCCAGACCGAAGCACCAAACAACGATGGCATGGGCATCGATGCAGCCACCGAGGATGGATTGAAAACCGGGTCCGGCAGCAAGTATTACGCGGCGCTGCACGTCGGCGCGACGTCTTGGTACTGCATCGCGGGCCAATCGGGAAATCCGTTCTTCGTCTAACGCCTCACTAGCGCGGCGCCTGCAGCACTGGCTCCGGCGCCGCGCTCGACATTTTACCAAGAGCGGTTGCCTGCGCGTCGCCGTCGTGCACTCACTCGGTTCGGCGGGAATTCCTGCGCGGCCGAGCCAAGCCAGCACTGTCGGGCGCACCCTACTAGCAGGTGCCGCACAATGAAGTCTTTGCACGTAGCTGTTGTCGCAGCAGCAGTCGCCACTGGCGGCCTCCCGGCCCTCGCCGGCGCGGACGCTGCAATCACGATCTTTCCTTTGCCTCTGCCACACTCGGCGCCGGTCAGCATTACGAGCGGTCCGGACGGCAACCTCTGGTTCGTAGAGCAAAATCGCGACCGAATCGGCAGAATCACGACGCAAGGCATCATAACTGAATACGCCATTCCCCACAGCTATCACGATCGTTTCCGCGGCGGATACTGGATCACACAAGCCCGAGACGGCGGACTGTGGTTCAGCTCTTGGTGCGGAATAGCTCGGGTTGATGTATCGGGCCGTTTCTCGCCTTGCTTGAAGGCCGCCGCCGGCGAACTCTCCACCGGACCCGACGGGAATCTCTGGTTTCTCGGCGGCGAGTCGCTCAACAAACCGGGCATCATCGGGCGCTTGACGATCGCCGGAGGTGCTAAGGACCTCACGGAATTCGACGAGCCCGCATCCTCGCAGAACCGAAGCGGGCTCGCCGTCGGACCAGACGAGAATCTGTGGTTCTCGGCTTGGGGAACCTTCGGCAACAACGATAGCATCAATGTCCTCTTGCCCACCGGCCAAATCGTGCGCACGTACACGTTCCCGCAATTTACGGACATTTCGGCGCTCGTCACTGGACCCGATGGAAACATGTGGATGCTAGCGGGGCGCTTCGTGGGGCGCATCCACCTCGACGGGACCATCGATGAATATCCATTGAGCAGCCCCAATTGGTCGTACGCCGGAATCGCTGCGGGCCCGGCCGACTCGGTCTGGTTTCCTCGGCCTTCCGCAATCGGCCAAGTCGATATGGCGGGCCACATCACGGAACATCGGCTGCCGGCCCCTCATGAAAACGGCTTGCCGACCGACGTGGTGGTCGGGCCCGACGGAAATATTTGGTTCACCGAAGCGGATGGCAACGCGATCGGGCGCCTGACGCCATAACGCGCGGTGCGCGCGGTGCCCCGGCGGTTCGAAACCAGGGCGCCGCGCGCTACCGAGGAGACGGCTTTACTGCTGTAGGACCTCCACAGCATTCAGGTTGTCGTCGTTAAAGAATATCTGCGTATTGGAGGCCGACGTCCCGGTTGCTGCGATGCCGAAGAGCGCGCCGATCGCGTGTTTGTCGAGGTTCACCATGTGGACAACTGCTTTGGTGGTTGGGTTGATCTCGACGAGCTCGTTGTTGAACGTGTTGCCCACGACCAGGTTTCCGTTGTACAGTTCTGCGGCGCTGATCGGCGCCGAGAGCGGCGTGCCGTGAAAGACGGTCTCGGCAAGTGGGGCGGCGACGCCGTTATACGTGAAACCGTTCACAGCGATGCCGTGCGCCGGAATGAGCGAGGCGTCGTGAAACGCCACCACTTCGTTGACGTTGCCGTCCACGATGTAGAGCGTGTCGTGGGCCGCGTCATAGGTCAAACCCGATGGAGCGAGCGCCGTCCCGGGGAACCCGTGATTGACGCTGAAACCCGTCGCGATGACCTGCGCCCGAAAGCCCTTCTGCGTGATATTGATGCGGGTGATGCTGCCATCAGTTGCGTTGGACTCGTAGAATGCGGCTTGGCCATAGGGACCCTTGGTTCCCGAATAGGCTTGACCCCAGGGCACCTCATAGAAAGGTGCTCCGCTCAGGTTTGCGACGAAGTTCCCGCTCGAGTCGTAGACCATGTCCGTGTTGGCGGTAAAGTCCGACGTCCACGGGTTGTCGCCGGTATCGAGCGCGATCGCGTCGCAACCCGTGATCTGCTGATCCTGTACCAAGCGCGTGGGCGTCGAACCCGGCGTTGGATGAAGTATCTCGATCGTCGTGCCAAGACCCTGGATGTTCAGGCTGTCGTTGAAGTTGCAGACGACCAGGTCGCCCTGCGTCATAGCGCCATACGTACTCGGCGCAATCGTCAAGCCGTAGGGGTTCTGGTCGCCGTTTTGGGGATCGACCGTCGAGCCGATCGTGACGATGTGATGGAGTTGTCTTGTAACCGATGCCCCGCCGGGAACTCCGGCTCCCGCAACGGCGCGCGGCGTATGTATCGTGGACAGGGGCTGCGTCGGCATGGCGAGCGCTGCAAGGCTCGCCGCGGCGAAAGCATAGGCTCCCGCGGCGGCCGCGCCTAGTGCACGCCCGTACTTCACGCGAATCACGATATGTTGACTTCCTTACCCGAACCGCTTGGCTCGGTACAAGTGTTCGGGGGAGTGCCGCCAGCATTGCCTTCGCTTCTGAAGAATCTCTGAAGAAAGCGCTGCTTCAAACTTCATGAAGAGTTGCGCGAGTGCGTGCCACCCCGTTGGCATAGCGGTTTGAGAGGCTGACGGCATGCAGCGGCTTGGTGAACGCATCATCCTCTCGGCCTCCGACCTCAACGACTTTCTAGCATGTGAACATCTCACGGACCTCGAGCTCCGGGCGCTCGGCGGCGCGCTCGAACGGCCGATGCGCAAGTCCGCGCAGGCCGAGATCCTCTCGCACCTCGGCGACGTGCATGAAAGCCGCTATCTTCAGCAACTCCGCGACGCGGGCGTTGAGGTCGTCGACATCGATCGCGCGGCGCCGCCTGATTCCGATCGACTCGCTCACCTCCGTACACTGGCTCAAGCGACGGTCGACGCGATGCGCGCCGGCGTCGAGGCGATCTATCAAGCGACATTCTTCGATGGCGACTGGTTAGGCCACGCCGACATCCTCAAACGGGTTGAAGAGCCCTCGAATCTCGGCCCGTGGTCGTACGAGGTCGAAGATACCAAACTCGCGCGCTCGCTGAAGCCATACTTCCTCGTGCAGCTGTGCTTCTACAGCGCGTGCGTCGAGCGTATCCAAGGGCGGCGCCCCGAGCGCATGCACGTCGTGCTCGGCGACGGCACGCGTCGCTCTTTCAGAGTCGATGAATTCTCAGCGTATCAACGCGCGATACAACGCCGCCTCGAAGAACGCGTTACAGAATCGCCCACGAACCCGACGCCCACCTACCCGTACCCCGTTTCGCACTGCAGCTTGTGCGTATGGGACGCGAAATGCTCGCTCCAGCGCAAGCGCGACGACAGCCTCACTGAAGTTGCTGGTGTCACGCGGCTCCAGGACCGCCGCCTAGCAGCCGGCGGGATCACGACGCTCGCAGCACTCGGTCGCGCCGGTGCGAACGAGCGGCCCACGAGCATGGAGCCGGCGACGTTCGAGAAATTAGCGCGGCAAGCGCGCCTGCAACTCGAGCAACGTGTCGCGAAGCAAGAGGGCGACCCAAACCCCTATCGCTGCGAGCTGCTCGCGCCCGAAGACGAAGGCGAAAAGCGTGGTCCGCGCGGCTTCGCCTTGTTGCCGACGCAGTCGGCCGGCGATATCTTTTTTGACATGGAGGGCGATCCGTTCTACGACGTCGCCGAGGGGCTCGAATATCTCTTCGGTGCGCATTCGCGCGATGAGGGGTTCGTCGCGTTCTGGGGCTGCGACCGCGGCTCCGGTCCGTGGCGTGACCGGCTCGCCGAAAAGCGGGCCTTCGAGAACTTTGTCGACTTCGCGATGGCCCGCCGCGCACGTCATCCCGACATGCACATCTACCACTATGCCCCCTACGAGAAGCGGGCCTTGCAGTCGCTGGCGCAGCGCCACGCGACCCGCGAGGACGAGGTCGACATCCTCCTGAGGGAGGAACGGCTGGTAGACCTCCTGCGCGTCGTGCGCCAAAGCGTCGTGGTCGGCCAGCCGGGGTACGGCCTGAAAAAGATGGAGGCGCTCTTCGGCGGCCGCGATGCGCTTGCCATCGCCGCAGGCGACGAGTCGGTCATCGAATTCGAACGCTGGCGCGTGGCGCGCGACCAGGGCGAATCCGAAGCCTCCCATGCGATTCTCGCCAACATCGAAGCGTATAACCGGCAGGATTGCGTCTCGACGAGTAACTTGCTCGACTGGCTCCACGAGCGGCGATTGGAAGCGCAGCGCCGTTTCGACATCGAATTCCCGCCGTTCACCGCATCGTCGCTGAGCGACGACCCGGATGCCGCGCCTAAACCCGACGTGCATGCCGACGTGAAGGCGCGGCTGCAAGCGAACGTGCCGGACGACTTCGATCCGGATTCCGCGCCAGCAGGCGATCCGGCGTGGCCGTTTTGGAGCACCTTGCAGCTGCTCGACTATCATCGCCGCGAGGAGAAGCCCGAATGGTGGGCCTTCTTCGATCGCTGCGATACGTTCAACGAAGATCCGCTCCCGCTGCTTGACGATGGAATGTGCATCCTCGGCCTCGCACTGGCCGGCGAACCCGTCGTCGGAAAGCGATCGACGGAATACGCCCTGACGTTTCCGCCGCAGGAGATCAAAGTCGACACCGGCACTCCGTACGATCCGGCGATCATGAAGAAAACTGGGACGCGCGTTGCCATATCCAACGGCGAAGGCTTCTTGTCGCTCGTGCGTGGACCGAAGTACACTGGGCTGCCGATGCCTTCTGCAGTCGTTGTGCACGACGTCTTCCCGAGTCGGTCGCTGCGCTCGGCGCTCGCACGCTTCGCCGACGCCATGCTCGGCGGCGCACCGCGCGACGGCCGCTACCGCGCCGCCTACGACCTGCTCTCGTCCGCCTATCCCCGTTTGCGCGACCGGCCCGCCGGCGCAATGCTTCAACCGCAGAACGTCGACGCTAGTGCCTTGAGCGCCTTGATCGCCGCTCTCGATGAGAGCTACCTCTTCATTCAAGGCCCGCCTGGTTCCGGAAAGACGTACCAAGGTGCGCATGCCATCGCGACCCTCCTTGCGCAGGGGAAGCGCGTCGGCGTCACCGCCAACAGCCACAAGGCCATCAACAACCTGCTCGCCGAAGTCGATCGCGTAGCACACGAGCGCAACGTTCCCTTCGAAGGTCAGCGCAAGCACAACGACGACGCAGACTGCTACAAACCGCCGAACGGGCGCTCAACAACGATCATCAACACAACGGAGCGCTTTGTCCTCGGGGAAGGCGGTCTCTACGCCGGAACCGTGTGGGCCTTCGCCGATCCGACCGTCGACCAGGCGATCGACGTCCTCTTCATCGACGAAGCCGGCCAGGTCGCGCTACCGAACGCCCTCGCCGCCGCAACCGCAGCGCGAAACGTGGTGCTGCTCGGCGATCCGCTCCAACTGCCGCACGTCCACCACACCTCGCATCCGGGCAACCTCGGTGCGTCCGTCCTCGAGCATCTGCTCGGAGCGGAGTTGCGTCCCGTCGCGGCGGATCGCGGCGTCCTCCTCGATCGGACGTGGCGCATGCACGGCGACGTATGCCGGTTCATCTCCGAACTGATGTACGAGCGCCGGCTGCATCCGGTCGAGGCGTGCAATCGGCAGCGCGTCGATTCACCTGGCTTGAGCGGAACCGGTATCCGGGCGATCGCAATCGATCACAGCGATGCGCGCGTGCGTTCCGTCGAGGAAGCCGAAGCGATCGGCGCGCAGATCGAACTCCTTTTGCGCGGGACGATCACCGGCGCAGATGGCAGAGTGCGTCCCTTCGAACCGGAACACGTGATCGTCGTAACGCCCTACAACTCGCAGCGGCGCTGCATCGAAGCCGAGCTTCACAGGAGAGGTGGCGGCTGCGAGCGCGTCGCGGTTGGCACCGTCGACAAGTTTCAGGGTCAGGAAGCCTACGTCGTCTTCTTCTCTACAGCAAACTCGAGCCCGCAGGACGCACCGCGCGGCGTCGAGTTCATTTTCGACCGAAACCGGTTGAACGTCGCGATCTCTCGCGCCCGCGCGCTCGCCGTGTATGTGGGTAGCCCCGTGCTCCTGCGCGCCGTGGCGAGCACGATCAACCGTATGCGCGCCCTGTCCGCGGGCTGCTCGCTCGTCGAATATGCTACCGCCACGCAGCCACAATCGGCACCCGCTCCGAGCTAATGAGTTCCGGCCCGTTCGCGCCCGACTTGTAGACCACGCGACGCGCAAACCATACTGAGGATTTCGAATCGAGCGGATCGGCTAGGCCCGTGTAGGTGTTCGGCGCTTGCCCTTTCGCGGGCGTGCACCCGTACGCAATGACGAGCTTGCCGACGAGGTCGCGCGTGCCGGTCAACGGCTGGCACGTCATCCCGTCGTGAAACTGCACCAGCCAGGCCGGTGCGGGGCCCTTGAGGTGGAGCGGAGCGGGAAGTGAACCGGTAACATGCATCGAAAAGCCCGGCTTACCGTGCGCTGGGTCTGGATCGCACACGACGATGCCGGCTTTCATCGTCGCAAAGCATGGGTCCGAGATCGCGTTGCCGGCCATGCAACGGTACGCCCCGGGACGGCTCGTCGCAATCGACGTTGTCCAGCAGTTCCCGCTCACGGGCGTGCCCGCTGGAATCTTCGGAACGTAGACGTGGACGGCTGTGGCAGCGAGTTTCAACGCGGAAGCGGGCTTAGGCCCGACGGCCAACGTAAGGACCGGCACCGATAGCGCCGCTGCGAACGTCACGAAGCGAATCATCATAGCGCGTGGTTCGACGCACGGAGCCCGGGAGCCGCTCCGCTGCGCCGACCACTTTGCGCAGGCCGAGCATGCCACTCGGCGCCGGAGGCCTCGCAGAGCCGTCGAATGGCGCTGCATGGCATCGGAGCGGTCGCGGTCCAGGATGGTCGGGCTCTCGCTGCTCGCTCTCGACCGCTCGCACGACGGCAGTCTGCGCAAGCAGTTGTATCTGCGCCTGCGCGACGCAATCGTCAGCGGGACGCTTCGGGAAGGTTCGAGGTTGCCTTCGACGCGCGCCGTCGCGGCCTCGCTGGCAATTTCTCGCACAACGGTAACCGATGTGTTCGCGCAGCTCCTGGCGGAGAACTACCTGGTCACTCGGCATGGTTCTGGCACATATGTCGCGGCGGGGAGCGCGACTGGAGCCGTCCGGTTGCGCGAGTCCGCGCCCACTGCGTGGGAGCGCGCTTCCCTGCGCGGACGCCTGTTCGCCAACGCCGACGTCGCGAGCCGTTTGGACGCGAAGCGACCTGTCGCATTTCAACCGGGCATACCGGCACTCGATCACTTTCCTTTCGAGATATGGTCGCGCCTAGCGGCCATTGTGATGCGACGCCCGGAAGCATCGGTCGTCAGTTACGGCGACCCCGGTGGCTACGCGCCGCTGCGCGAAGCAATCGCAGCGCAGTTGCGTTCGCACAGCGGGCTCGTGTGCAGGCCCGAGCAAATCGTCGTCGTCGGCGGCTCGCAGCAAGCGCTCGACCTCGTTTGCAGGCTCGCGCTCGATCCGGGCGACGAAGTGTGGCTTGAGGATCCCGCCTCAGCGAGCGTCAGAGCAACGTTCGTCGGCAGCGGCGTGCGCATCGTTCCGGTACCGGTGGATCGTGAGGGTATCGACGTCGCAGCGGGCCGTGCCATCGCTCCAGGCGCACGCCTCGTTCACGTCACCAGCGCACACCAATGGCCGACTGGCGTCACGATGTCCGCTGCACGCCGCCAAGAGCTGCTCGATTGGGCCGACGCAGCGGACGCTTGGATCGTCGAGGACGAATACGACGGGATTTTCCGCTACGACGATCGCGTGCCGCGGGCGATCGCCTCACTCGATGGCCACAAGCGCGTTGTGTCGATCGGGTCGTTCAGCGTCAGCACCTTCCCTGCCATGCGCATCGGATACCTCATCGCCCCTCCCGGGCTCGTCGATGCTTTCGTAGCAGCAAAGTCCATTGCAGACCGCCAGACATCCACGCTCGACCAAGCAGTTCTGGCCGAATTCATGTACGGCGGCCACTACTTGCGCCACCTCAACCGGATGCGCGAGGTCTACGCAGAGCGTCGCGAGCGTTTGGTTTCTGGGCTTGAAACCGCAACTGGGCTTGCAGCCGAGCTTCCAGCGGCGGGCTTGCACGTGTTGCTGCCATTGCCGGACGGCTCGAACGATTCCGCGATCTCGCAGGCAGCGTTCCACGCAGGCGTCGTAGCACGCCCGCTCAGCCCACTCTACCGGCGCACGCCCAAGAGCGGATTGGTTCTGGGGTTCGCAGTTGCGAAGCCGGCCGATGCAGAACCAGCCCTGCGCGCGTTGGTCTCGGCCCTTCGCGCCACGATCCCCGGCACGAGAGCGCGGGCGCATCGCGCAGCTCGCGAAATCCCCGGCTAGCCGCAGAGTGGTATGCGAGGTTTGCCGGAACTGGCGCTAGCGAGTCCGGTTGTGCTGTGAGACGATGCCCGCATGGAACTTGACGATCTCATCGTGTACCACCGAGGCAACTTCCGCCCGTACAGCGACGCGCGCGTCGGCCTCATGACCCACGCATTCCTGTACGGGACTGGCTGCTTCGAGGGGATTCGCGCCTTTTGGAACGACGACGCGGAGCAGCTCTACGTCTTCGAGCCGACCGCTCACTACCGGCGGCTGGCCGCTTCGGCCAAGGTCCTCCTGATGGATCTGCCGACCACGCCCGCCGGCCTTTCCGACATCACCGCAGAGCTGTGCCGTCGGAACGGCTTTCGCAGCGACGTCTACATCCGGCCGGTGGTCTACAAGAGCGAGGAGACGTTCGGGGTTCGTCTCGACGATCTCGCGCACGACTTATTCATCGTCGCCTTTCCCAACAGCAAGTACCTCGACACGACCGAAGGTATTACGGCCTGCGTCAGCAGTTGGCGCCGTCTCGACGACAACGCCGCGCCACCGCGGGCGAAGATCACAGGCAGCTACGTGAACCCGGCGCTCGCCAAAAGTGAAGCGCGGCTCAACGGATTCGACGAAGCACTGGTACTCACGCACGACGGCAGCGTCTCCGAGGCATCGGCCGCAAATCTTTTCATCGTGCGCCACGGCTCCGTCGTGACGCCGCCTGCGACCGACAACAACCTCGAAGGGATCACGCGGCGCGTCATCGCGACGCTGATTCGACGCGAGCTCTCGCTCCCGCTCGTAGAACGCCAAATCGATCGTTCTGAACTCTATTCGGCCGACGAGCTCATCATGTGCGGGACGGGTGTCGGCGTCGCTTGGGTTCGCTCGGTCGATCACCGGCTCGTCGGCGACGGCACCGCCGGCAACGTCGTGCGTTCGCTCTCGCGACTCTACGACGACGTTACGCGTGGCCTCAACACGACGTTCGGCACCGAGCTCCTACCCGTCTACGATGCCGAGCGCATGCCCAGCTACACGCTCCCGTGCGCGGAGGAACTACAGCCGGTTTAAACGAGCCTAGCCCTCGGTGTGTGCCGGCCACTACGAAGCGTTGGAGCATCGCGAAGCGCTCCAGCGCTTCGTTCACACACCCGGTACGACGAGGGCGCTTTTGCCGAAAGACGGGAGTCATTGTCGCGGGGTCCGAGTTCCGAAGGGCGGGCCCCATCCACCGCCTCCAGGTGTGTGTACGCTGACCGAATCGCCGGGTTCGACGTCGACCGTCGTTTTCGCGGGTAGCGATTGCTCCGTACCGTTGCGCGATAGCGCGTGCCGTCCCGTCGATCCGCTTTCGCCGCCTTCAGCGCCGCGCGGCGGCAACGTATGCCGATCGGCGAGCAGCACGAACCTCGCCGAACCTTCCGTGAGACGCAGCGTTCGCACGAGCCCGTCGCCGCCGCGGTGCTTTCCTGCGCCGCCCGTGCCTTCGGCGATCTCGTAGCGTTCGATGCGCAGCGGATAGTCGCGCTCGATCGTCTCGATCGGCGTATTCATCGTATTTGTCATGTGGCATTGAATGGCATCGAGACCATCGGCGGAGGGACGCCCGCCCATGCCGCAGCCATTCGTCTCATAAAACGTCCATGCACGGCCATCGCTGGTGGTCCCGCCCGCCATCACGTTGCTCATCGTCCCGCCCGACTGCGCCCCGATGCGATCGGGCGCGGCTTGTGCGAGGGCGAGGAGCAGCACGTCGGCGT
>Ga0073928_10007439_pt1 | contig 14198 bp, 7 predicted proteins | sample PaiPotPPA55metaG_FD_76969 | JGI IMG/M metagenome (GOLD analysis project Ga0073928, IMG submission 76969) | Iron sulfur acid spring bacterial and archeal communities from Banff, Canada, to study Microbial Dark Matter (Phase II) - Paint Pots PPA... ... | reverse complement strand
CAATGCTGAAACGTCCTCCGCACATTTTGGTTACGACGCCGGCGTCGCTTTACATTCTACTGACTGCGGAAAAGAGCCGCGCAATATTGCGGGATGTCGAGACTGTGATTGTCGATGAGATTCATGCTGTCGCCGATGACAAGCGTGGCGCGCACCTCACCCTTTCACTTGAGCGCCTGGAAGCGTTAACGCATCGGCCGCCAGTGCGCATCGGTCTTTCGGCTACGCAAAAGCCGATTGAGCAAGTGGCGCACTTCCTCACCGGCAACGGACGGCCCGACCCGGTCATAGTCAACGTTGGACACAAACGCAAGCTCGACCTCGGAATTGAAGTTCCAGGCAGTCAGCTTGGCCCCATCGCCAGCAATGAAATGTGGGAGGAGATTTATAACCGGCTGGTAGAGCTGATCGAACAGCACCGTTCAACCCTGGTTTTCGTGAACACCAGGCGGCTGTCGGAGCGGATCTCGCACCACCTGGCAGAAAAACTTGGGCCTGACAACGTCGCAGCTCACCACGGGAGCCTGTCGCGCAAACTGCGTCTGGCTGCGGAAAAGAAACTCAAAGACGGCGAAGTCAAAGTATTGGTTGCGACAGCTTCGCTGGAATTAGGAATTGATGTTGGCACAGTGGACCTGGTGGTGCAGATTGGCTCTCCGCGTGCCATTGCCGTGGCTCTGCAACGTGTGGGCCGCTCCGGCCACTGGCGCGGCGCGGTTCCCAAGGGACGATTTTTTGTCACCACACGCGATGAACTTCAGGAGTGCGCGGCTCTGGTGCGAGCCATTCGGCAGGGCGACTTGGATCGCATCATGATTCCCGAGTCGCCGCTGGATATTTTGGCCCAGCAGATCGTGGCTATTTGTGCTTCGGCCCGTAGCGCCGCCGTCTCGGCGGCTGTCGTAGGCTCGCCTCGTCAAGACAGCCGAGGGCAAGATGCCCTTGGGACAGTCGGCGAGGACGCTGGCGCTTTCGATGCAAGCTGGGACGAAGACGAGTTGTTTGATCTCGTGCGGCGAGCTTATCCTTATCGCAATCTTTCGCGCAAGACCTACGAAGCAGTTCTTGAGATGCTGTCCGAGGGTATTGCTTCGCGTCGCGGACGGTATGGCGCTTATCTGCATCGTGATCGCATCAATCGCAAATTGCGCGCGCGGCGAGGGGCGCGATTAGCGTCAATCACCAGTGGCGGCGCTATTCCCGAGACTGCGCTGTTCACTGTGGTTGCCCAGCCTGAAGGAATGGTGGTGGGTACACTCGACGAAGATTTTGCGGTCGAGAGCAATGCCGGCGACATCGTGCTGCTGGGCAACACCTCTTGGCGCATTCGCCGCGTTGAGGGCAAATCGGGACGTGTGCTGGTCGAAGACGCCCACGGCGCCGCGCCTACCGTTCCCTTCTGGCTCGGAGAAGCGCCAGCCCGGACCGAAGAGCTCTCGTTGCATGTTGCCGACCTGCGGCAACAGATCAGCGACCGGCTGCCGAACGTCTCTCCAGTCGGGCTTTCTCCCAGCCAGCCCGAAGTTGCGGAGACGATTGCGTGGCTGAAAGAAGAATGCGGCCTGGACGACTCGGGCGCAGAGCAGATGATCGAATACATTTTGCAGGGTCGCGCTGTGCTCGGAGCGGTGCCGACGCAGCAGACCATCATCGCGGAACGTTTCTTCGATGAAGCTGGCGGAATGCAATTGGTAATTCACTCGCCCTTCGGAGGCAGAATTAATAAGGCGTGGGGACTGGCTCTGCGCAAGCGTTTCTGCCGCAGCTTTAACTTCGAATTGCAAGCCGCCGCGACAGACAACGGGTTGAACATCGCGCTTGCCGAGCAACATAGCTTTCCGCTGGCTGACGTTTTTCATTTTCTGAATGCGGAGACGGTGCAGCCAATTTTGGAGCAGGCTGCGCTGGCGTCGCCGATATTTGGAACGCGCTGGCGCTGGGATGCGAATCGCGCATTGGCTTTGTTGCGGTTTCAAGGCGGGAAGAAAGTTCCGCCGCAGATTCAGCGCATGCGCTCGGACGATCTGCTGGCGTCGGTTTTCCCAGACGTCGCCGCCTGCCAGGAAAATATCGAGGGAGACATTCAGATTCCCGATCATCCTCTGGTGAACGAAGTGATGAAAGACGTCCTCACTGAGGCGATGGATTTGGATGGATTGAAAAATCTGTTGCGCGGGATGGCTGACGGCCGCATTCGCTGCGTGGCCGTGGACACACCTGTGCCGTCGCAGTTTTCGCATGAGATCCTCAACGCGAATCCTTATGCCTATCTCGACGATGCGCCACTCGAAGAACGGCGGGCGCGCGCGGTGGAGATGCGGCGGATTCTGCCGGAATCGGTTTTGGAGGAAGTGGGGAAGCTTGATCCCGCGGCCATCGCCCAGGTCCGCGAAGAGGCATGGCCTGACGTCCGTGACGCTGACGAATTGCATGACGTGCTGCACACACTGATCGCCGTACCCGCGAACCACGCAGGGATTGGCACGCACGTCCGTCCGGCTGAGCAAAGCTCCGCAACGGTTGCTGACGAGCTTGCCCTTGACCACCCGGACGAGGGCGTCAGGGGCTACGTGGACAATCGTGAATGGGCTGGGTATTTTCAGCAACTGATTGAACACGGGCGGGCAGTCAATGCTTTTAATGACGGGAAGCACTACTGGGTCGGCGCCGAGCGCGCTCAGGTGTTTTCGCTGCTCTTTCCCGACGCTACTTTTGATCGGCCGACGATCGAAATCGAAAAGTCAGTTCCCTCTCACGATGATGTTTTGCTCGCGCTGGTTACTGGCTGGATGGCGCATCTCGGTCCTGCAACTGCCGGACAGCTGGGTTCGCTGCTCAGCCTTCCTGCTTCTGAGATCGAAAAAGCTTTGCTGCGCAGGGAAGCTAGCGGAATAATTTTGCGGGGAAAGTTTACCGATCAGGCTATGGGGGCTGGGGTCGCCGCACCACACGAAGTCGAATGGTGCGAGCGGAGGTTGCTGGCGCGAATTCATCGGCTCACTGTTGCTACTTTGCGCAAGCAGATTGAGCCGATAACCGCGGCTCAGTTTATGCGCTGGTTGCTGCGCTGGCAGCACGTTGCGCCGGGGACGCAAGTCCAGGGTGAACGATCTACGCTTGAAGTATTGCGCCAGCTTCAAGGCTTTGAAATCCCGGCAAGCGCCTGGGAGCGGCACATTCTTGCACGGCGCATTGCCAACTACGATCCGCAATGGCTCGATCAACTCTGTCTTACGGGCGCGGTGGGCTGGGGACGGCTGTCGCCGCATCCGGCGACACTCGAAGATTCTGCGGCAGGCAAACGGCGGGTGATTCCTACCAGCGTGGCTCCTGTTACATTTTTCGTTCGTGACGAGGCCGATTGGATGACGCCGCATAATCCCGCCGCCAATCAGCCTGAAGGTCGCGGCTTGAGCGAGGGAGCGCGGCAGGTGCTAGATTTTCTGCGGCAGCGGGGAGCTTCATTCTTCGTGGACATCGTTCGGGGCACGGACAAATTGAAGGCCGAAGTAGAAACCGCTTTGTGGGAACTGGTGGCTGCGGGCGTGGTTACTGCTGATGGCTTCGATAACCTGCGTTCTCTCATCGATCCCAAACGGCGCGCGGGACAAGGCAGCGGACGCACTGCGCGTCCACGGCATAGCTCGGGGCGCTGGGCGCTGCTTCATACCGATCAGGCCCTCGAACGCAATCGAACGGTTGAAGCTACTTGCTGGATGCTGCTCAAACGTTACGGAATTGTCTTTCGCGATGTGCTGGCGCGAGAGACCAACCTGCCCAAGTGGCGTGAGTTGCAAATGGCGTTTCGCCGACTGGAAGATCGCGGAGAAATTCGCGGCGGCCGTTTCGTGGATGGATTCCTGGGCGAGCACTTTGCCTTGCCAGTTGCGGTTGAGTCCCTGCGAGCCACGCGGAAGATGCCGCCCACCGGCGAAGTCATTACGCTCTCCGCGGCTGATCCTCTGAACCTGGTAGGGATCCTGGTTCCGGGCGAACGCGTGCCGGCGATCTCAGGCAGGACTTTGAGTTTTCGCGATGGAGTTCCTATCGACCATGCGGACGTTCAACTGTCCGCGTCTGTTGGCTGATCGGCTTCGATGGTTGGCACAATTGTTCGGTCGTACAGCCTCCCCTTGGGCCCGTTTGCTGACGAAATCTCTAAGGCGTCTTACTGGTGATGGTACGACAAAAATGGGATGCTTCGAGAGCGTCCCGAAAGTTTTCGAGACAAGAAAAACCAACGTAAACGTGTAGCTCTCATCGCTGGCCTCCTTGGTGCCATTTGACATAGTTTCCGTCAGAGGGATCAGGTTGGAAGCACGGCGCGCAGGTTTCCGGAGTGAAGCCCTCTGCCTGCGCCCATTTGCGTTTCATGTCCGAAGGTTTCATCTCTGCGTAGCCTTGCCAGTTGGTAAACAGAACGGGGTCAGGCTCCGCTTCGTAGAACACAGTCAGGCGGTTGCCCATCACTGTTTGCCATGGCTCCGCTGTGCTGGAACGCTCTTGCATAAAGTCCTGAGCTACCAGACAGTCAAACCCGAGTAGTCTCCAACCTAGCAAACGTTTCTTTCCCTCCTTGTCTTGCGGGATTGATTCGCGAATGGCGTCCTGCCCGAAGAGTTGTTCGTGTGCTTCCACAATTTCTCCCGGCTCGACGCAGTCAGCAGGGTGGCGTAAGCTAGCATTTCTCGCAGCTAGTTCCTTTTCGGGCAATTTGGCGGTTGCTTTTGCCCGAATCGAATCCTGAATGAGCGCGGTGGTCCCATCTGGGAAGCGTGCGGAACGAAAAGTGACATCCCCGTGGCCGGGAGCGCCAGATTTGTCTCCGTAGCGAACGCTCAGCTCATGGATGGCTCCTGTTTGGTTGCGAACCTTCGTGGTTCTGCTGAGTATTTTTTCCTTACCATCTTTGACGAAGATTTGTTCGTCTTCAAGGTGGTAGGGGCGAATTCGTGTGGGTGATTGCGCGTAAACGTGAACAAACAGCTTTCTCCCACCGTAGACCGCAATGAGCGTCAAGCAAGCCAGAGCGGCTGCTTTGACAATTACTCTAAGAGTTCTCACGGGGCCTCCTCATTGTTTGTGCTTCAATACGAGCAGTTGCCGCAAAAGGGGTTTAAGATTTCGAACGAACGCGCTGAGGTCGACACTCGAGAGATTTTACGCGTTGCCCTGCTGTGGCATTGCTGATCTTCGCCGCAGCAGGCGACGATGTCGAAATAAAAGTCGTCGCTTTTCGGTCTTCCTAGCGGTCGAGGTCAGGCGCTTCATCAACTGCTGTCGGTTGAGCAACCCTTGCGCTTCGGAAGCCCTTGAGCCGCTGCGCTGCCCTTAGTATCTGGCTGGTAACTGCGACCGGAAGCACCTCAAAGGGACGCATGTCCCCCGTCTTTTCCCGATATGCCTGGAGCGCCTGATCCACAAAGATGGTGTCCATAGTCGGAGCGAACCGATTTGGAGAAACAAAGAAAATCGGGAGTCTGACGAGGGGGTCTCTCAGGCTCCCGATTCGGCCTTACCCTGGCAAGACTGCCAAAAGCGCTTCCCCCATCGCTTCGCCAGGTCAGGGCTTGCACACGTCAGTGCACGTGTGGGACCAAGGTCGCGACAGCGCAATCAAGTCTTCAAGTAATTGATTTAGCTTGGCTCCATCTCTTGGCAAACAGTCTCGCCGTTTTTTCCTCCTTCGAAAAGCTATCCGAACGGATAGCGCAAACTATCGGTTCGGATAGTGTTAGTGAATCTAGCCGACTGATTATGTTTTTCAGGCTGCTACCTGAGCCTGCTCCAGAAAGTGCAGCAGATTCTCCGCAGCTCGGACGCCGTAACGCGGCTCAATGCCCATCGCCGCCTGCCTTCGGAATGTCGCCACATCATCGGCCTCATGCGACGAGCGTTCGGGATGGCGGACGGTTTCGTACATCCACAAATTAAAAGCGCGGCCAAAAACTGCTTCCGCCGGCGTGACCGCAGCCCTATCGATCTTTGTTGCAGCAATCGGAAGAATGGCAGTACTGCCCAGGTCCATGTATGCGAGGAAATGGGCTGCGGCCCCTGCCCCATGCGTGGGCTTGATACCCATACTTAACTGTTTGCGGAAAAGGGCAACATCGTCGCACTCGTGCGACCACTCTTGCTCGTAGTGGACCGCTTGATCCATCCACAAATTGAAGGCGCGGGCGAATACTGCTTTAGCTGGTGAAGACGAAATGGTCCTGCCGCGAAGCAGAGCTGGCAACTCTGCTGCTGCAGCCTTCGTCGTGCTGAGCGCGACTAAGCCCGCACTCCCGAACATCAAAAACTTGCGTCGATCTACTGTCATGACTTCCTCTCCATTTTTGAGGCGATGCGGCTAGCTGCCAGGCCAAGCCCCTCAAATCCTGGAATGCCGGTCACGCCTGTTTGTGTTTTGTGGTTTTAAAATGCAAGACTCGGACCACGGCGGTGGCTGTGGCGTTGTTTTTGGGGCGGGCGAACTCACTGATTCAGAAGTCGTCTTCGGTTGCAAAACTGTGCTGATTCTTTTCCACAGTTCATCGCGTATCCGAATGGTTGGTTAACTATCTGTTCGGATAGTGGAACGCTCGAAGATACTTTTGTGAAAGCTGCGAAAATGTGTTAGAGAGGTTGCGGCGTAGGGAGAGCTGGAAAGTGAATCCAAGGCTGCTGGTGATCGCCGGGCCGTTGAAAGATTCGACGTTTGCCTTGCCGAGCGGTGAAATTCACATCGGTCGCGACCCCTCCAATTTGCTCGCCATCAGCGATCCTTCCCTGTCGCGTCGGCATTGCGCACTGGCGCGCGAGGGCGAAGGTTACCAGATCCGCGATCTTGATAGCCGAAACGGAACGTTGGTAAATGGAGTGAGCATCAAAGAAGCAAGCTTGCGCCATGGAGACCAGATCTCAGTCGGGGACTCTGTTTTCCTGTTACTGCTCCATGAAGATGGAGAGGAATCTCCAGCAGGACGCGTCGAATACGAAGATAGCTTGACCCAGGCTACGGCGCAGTTTCGCCCGCAAGACGTGCTCTACTTGCAACCGGATCGGATTCTCAATGAGCTGCCGGCAAATTCTCGCGTGGCACGCAACCTGAATGCACTGCTAAAGATTAGCCGGATTATGCACTCGATCCGCGATCTCGAAGAACTGCAGACACAGATCCTCGATTCAATTTTTGAAGTTGTCCCCGCCGAGCGTGGCGCGATCTTACTGGACGGCAAAGTTGACGAGCCCTTTGGGTCAGTCTATGCGCGCCAACGTATCGCTAAGTCAGTACTGCCGGTTCGTATCAGCCGCACCATTGCCCGCCAAGTTATGAAAGAGGGGCTGGCAATTCTTGGTGCCGACGTCCCCGCTTCAACTGGTCTGGCGGGCGTCGAAAGCCTGGTCGATTGCCAGGTTCGGTCCCTGCTTTGTGTGCCCCTGATCATGTTCCAAAAAGTGACCGGATGCATTTATCTCGACACCTGCAACTCGGCCAATCGCTTCGACGAAGACCACTTGCAACTTGTGGCGGCCATTGCTGGCACTTCCGCAATAGCCTTGGAGAACGCACGCCGAATGCAGTGGCTGGAACAGGAAAACCTCAGGCTTTCCGCGGAGATCAATCTCGATCACAATCTGATCGGCGAGAGTTCGCGAATGAAAGAGGTTTACCAATTCTTGGCACGAGTGGCGCCCACGGATTCGAACGTTCTTCTACAAGGCGAGAGTGGAACTGGAAAGGAATTGGCGGCGCGCGCCATTCATCGCAACAGTCCGCGTTCAGGCAAATCGTTCATAGCGATTAATTGTGCTGCTATTCCCGAAGGTCTGCTGGAGAGCGAACTCTTTGGCCACGAAAAAGGCGCGTTCACTGGCGCCGTCGCCCAGAAAAAAGGCCGCCTCGAAATCGCGAATGGCGGGGTGGTATTCCTGGACGAAATCGGAGAACTTGCGCCCGCCCTGCAGGTGAAGCTGCTGCGGGTTCTACAGGAACGTGAGTTTGAACGCGTGGGTGGTATGCGTCCGATTTCGGTGGACATACGTTTAATCGCTGCCACCAATCAGGAACTCGGCGAAGCAGCAAAGGCTGGAACTTTTCGTAAGGATCTTTTCTATCGGCTGAATGTTCTTTCGCTGGTCATGCCACCGCTGCGAGAGCGACGCGAAGATATTCCGATGCTGGCCGAATATTTTGTCACTAAGTACATCAAGAAACTCAACAGCCGGATCAAGAAGCTTTCTCCTGACGCCATTGCGTATCTGGTGAAATATGACTGGCCGGGAAATGTGCGTGAGCTGGAGAATGCCATTGAGCGCGCGCTGGTGCTGAGCCCGTCCGAAGTAGTTCAACCGGAAGATCTGCCGGAATCGATTCTGGAAAAAGGCGTGACCTCGAGCGATGAAGCAGCCACCTATCACCACCAGGTAAAAGAGCTCAAGAAACAGTTGATTCTCAATGCCCTCGAACAAACCAGTCGCAATTACACTGAAGCTGCGGAACTGCTTGGCGTGCACGTAAATTATCTGCACCGCCTGATTCGCAATCTCGATCTCAAAGACGCGCTTCGCTCAGCGGCGAGTGCGCGTCCCGGAACCGACCAGCCGCACCGAAGAGGCCCCAGGCAGATCGAGACTTAGCAAAGTCGCCGGATTCAAATAAACTCCCTGCCAGCGCACCGCCACATGCAGATGCGGCCCCGTGGCGCGACCCGTTCCGCCGCTCACTCCGATGGTCTGACCGGTCGCGACGTGTTCGCCTTCTTTCACTTCGATCTTTGAAAGGTGCATGTACAGAGTGAGCAGGCCTTGTCCGTGATCGAGCACTACGCAGTTGCCTTCGAAGAATAAAGGCTGCGACAGTAGCACGGTTCCGGCGTTTACGGCGGCGACCGGTGTGCCTTCCGGGACGGCATAATCGAGACCCTGATGCACGCTCTGTACTTTCCCATTGAAGGTGCGCGACGTTCCAAATACATCCGAAATCTGTGCTTTGACCGGTGGACGAAAACTGCCAGCCCACTCTTGCTCGGGAGTTACGTGCGCAAATGCACGTTCTTTGAGCGTTTTGTCTTCAGCAATTTTCTGAAGCTGCCCGGGATTGGGTTCCGTGTATTGTTTAGGAACGCTGGCGACAATGCTGTGATAATGCCCTTTGCCGATCGTGATCTGTCTTTCAAATGAAATTTTCTTGTTCGAACTGGTCATTCCATTCAATTCCAACGCATATTTCCCCGGACGCGTTTCCAGACTCACGCCGGCAAATCCATACCAGACTTTGGTATTGGAATCCGAAGCAAAGAACACTTCATGCCCCAGCCATTTGCCGGAAAGTGAGGTTAATCGCTGCGACGAAGTAACACGGAAAATAATGGGAGAGCCGTTGACCGGGACTGTTGGCTGCCAGTGAACTGATAAATCTGACGCCTTGACGTTTGACGTAGCGACCTGAGGTTCAAATGCGCCAAGGCTCACCGTGCACGCAGACACGCTTACCAGCAATATGGCAAGGTTGGTGCGAAGACGAGGTCGGGGTTTCGAAAAAACTCTCATCCAAAATCAGCCTAGCATTGATAGCTGCGGTGTGTCCGCTGAAGTGCGAAAAAGGCTGACTTCAACCTCGCGAAACGATCCCGTAAAATGTTGAAACTAAATCGGAAAACGAAGGTAATACGGCAGGGTCCTTTTAACCAGACTTTTCCCTCAACCTGCGCAAGAATCTTCTCATGGCAGCGAAGATGCCTCGTCAGCTGGGCGCAGAAGTGTTTATTGGGGCTATGGCCCTGGCGGCGACGGCATGTTTCTGGTTCGCGGTCACTCATTGGCATTCGAGCGATCCTCTCAAGTTCTCCTGCTATCTGGCAGTCGCACTCCTGGCTTCATTCCTGAAGATAAAACTACCCGGCATCAACGGAACCATGTCGGTGAATTTCCTGTTCATTCTGCTCGGTGTTTTGGAGATGAGCTTTTCGGAAACCCTGGTAATTGGTTGTGCCGCGTTTCTGGTGCAGTCTTATTGGAAATCCTCAAAGCGACTGCAAGCGATCCATGTCATTTTTAACCTGTCGTATTTGCCGGTTGGGACCGCGGCTGCCTACTACATTTATTACATCGTTACTACACATGGATTGCGTCCACACGATCCTCTGGCGGTGCTCGCCGTAGCGATTACATATTTCGCGGTGAACACTTTTGCCATGGCAACCATCATACGGTTGACCGAGGGCAAACCGGTGCTGACGGTCTGGTCGGATTGTTATTTCTGGTTCTTTCCTTACTATCTCGTCGGCGCGGCAATTGCTGGTCTAGTGAGCTTTTTAAATCGCCATATCGGATGGCAGTCTTCCCTGCTTGTTTTACCTCCCGTCTATCTCATGTACCGGTCTTATCGCCTTTACCTGGGTAAACTCGAGGACGAAACACGGCATGCCGAGCAGGTATCGAACCTGCACTTGCGAACCATTGAAGCGCTGGCATTGGCAATCGAGGCCAAGGATCACACCACTCACGACCACCTGCAACGAGTGCGCGTCTACGCTATGGAAATCGCAAAAGATCTGTGTCTCAGCGAAGACGATACTGAGGCCTTGCAGGCTGCGTCGGTTCTGCATGACATTGGCAAACTGGCGGTCCCCGAGCACATCATTTCCAAGCCCGGAAAACTTACGCCGGAAGAATTCGAGAAGATGAAGATTCACCCAATTATTGGGGCGGAAATTCTCGAGCAAGTTGAGTTTCCATATCCTGTGGTGCCGATTGTCAGGGCGCATCACGAAAAATGGGATGGCAGCGGTTATCCGCTCGGATTGAAGGGCGAAGCCATACCGATTGGAGCACGAATCTTGTCTGCGGTGGATTGCCTCGATGCTCTGGCTTCGGACCGGCAGTACCGCCGGGCGTTGCCGCTCGATCAAGCTATGGCCCACGTGGTCGGTGAAGCGGGTAAGAGTTTTGATCCGCGTGTGGTTGAAGTGTTGCACCGTCGCTATATTGAGCTGGAAAAACTGGCTTGGTCAGGGCCGTCTAAAACTCCCGTCAAACTCTCCACCGATGTTAAAGTTGAGCGCGGATTGGCCCCCGACGCGGGTTTCGCCGTTACCGAAACACCAGTCGCGCACCAACCCGAGCAACGCAGCGATTATCTTACCTCCATTGCCGCCGCCCGCCAGGAAGCGCAAATGCTTTTCGAGTTGAGCCATGATCTTGGCACCTCGTTGAGCCTGGACGACACGCTCTCCATGCTCTCCGTGCGGTTGAAGCGGTTGGTGCCTTATGACTCCATGACGGTGTATCTGAAGAAGGAAAATGTGCTGACTCCTGAGTTCGTTAGCGGCGACAATTTCCGGCTGTTTTCTTCTTTGAGAATTCCGCTGGGCGAAGGCTTATCGGGCTGGGTCGCTCAGAACAGCAAGCCGATTTTGAATGGCAACCCGTCGGTTGAGCCGGGATACAAAAATGATCCGACCAAATACAGCACGCTGCGATCGGCGCTTGCCGTGCCGCTCGAGGGAGTCTCGGGCGTGGTCGCGGTGCTCGCGTTGTATCGCACTTATCAGGACGCCTTCACCAAGGACCATCTGCGAATTCTGTTGGCCGTCAGCTCAAAGATCGGTTTCACCATCGAAAACGCGTTGAAGTATCGCCTCGCGGAGGATTCCGCGACCACCGACTACCTTACCGGTCTGCCCAACGCGCGCTCGCTGTTTCTGCATCTCGATCGGGAGTTGGCGCGATGCAAACGTTCCGGTCAACCGCTGGCAGTGTTTGTTTCCGATCTAAATGGATTCAAACAAGTGAATGACCGCTTTGGCCACTTCCAGGGAAACAAACTGCTGCAGCTGTTTGGCGAAGGCCTGAAAGCATCATGCCGGGAATATGATTATGCGGCGCGGATGGGCGGCGACGAATTCGTAGTCATCGCTCCCGGTTTAAATAAAGAAGCGGCTGCGGAGATGTCCCAGCGGCTGGAAAAAATTATTGCCGAAGCCGGAAAAGCAGTTTGCGGCGAAGGCCTGGTTTCAGTCAGTATCGGTCAGGCGTTTTATCCGGTGGATGGCAATAACGCTGAACAACTGCTAGCGGAAGCTGATCGCCGCATGTACGCGGTGAAAAGCTCGCACTACGCAAATGCCGCAGAGCGCCATACTGGCGTACGGTTTGCGAGTGCGCCCAGCTAGGGCGTGGCCCAAACCAATTCCGGTGTTACCTGCGTAAAAGCTTCCTCGCGAGGGCACCTACAATCGTCGCGGGATGAGTCGCCAGAATACAAACTCGTCCCAAAGCGCTTTGCGGCTCGTGGAAAACGCCGAGTTGCCTCAGCACCGTGCCGCGGTCGTAGTAGATTCTTTCGCCAGCTAGCCGGTCATCGGCGTCGAATGTATATACCCCACAGAGCGGAAACTCGACCCGTCGACCCGTCGCTGGCAGGCCACGCCACCCGCCAAGCTGCGTGCCGCGAATCATGACTTCGAGCACAATCGCGTCATCGGTAACATGCCGGCGCTTTACTTCGATTTCCAAGTCCGGAAGCGCAGTCATGAGCTGCTCGTAAAATGAGCGGACTCCGTCCCGGCCCTCATAGTGTTCGCCCCACGGCTCATCCTCATAACGCGCAGTATCGCCAAAGGTGCGCAGCACACCTTCGAGATCGTGCGCGTTCTCAAGTCGAACGTGCTGCTCAACAATGGCGATACGAGCCGCTAGCCTGTCTCTAAAAATCGGTGTGGTTGCCATATATTCACCCTGCCATTCATTTATGAACCTGAATAGAATCCAAGGACAAATACTATATTGCTAACTGTCATTCTCTGCCATCGCACTGGATGGGCGGAGTACATGCTTCCCATCGAGTCAAATTCGCCAACTGCTCGGAGTGGAATCAGTGCGCTCGGTCAGAATAGCTTCGACGGATCAGGAGCCCAGACTGGCATGGAGGTCGAATGCGTATGCGCGCTGCAAATATCTGCGTCCGGTGATAATTTGTTTTGTGTTTGTGCTTAGGAGTGTGTCGGCCCCAAGGGAGGATCCTATGAGGTCCGAGCAGACCGTGCAGTCGCAGGAGCAAGCGACACGCACCACCATTGACAAATTCAACGAGGCATTCAATCGGCACGACGCTGACGGCTTGGCAGCATTGTTGACCGAGGACACGGTGTTCGAGGATACTTCGCCCGCGCCCGATGGTCGACGCGTCGAGGGGAAAGCCGCCGTGGTGGAATTCTGGCGGGGATGGTTTGCGCGCAACGCCGACGCACGCTTCGAGGCTGAGGAAGTGATCGTGGGCGGAAATCGGGCGACCGTGCTCTGGGTCTATAAGAAGATGCGCAATGGCCAGCCGTGGCATCTGCGCGGGGTTGATGTTTTTACCGTAAGAGATGGCAAGGTAGCCGCCAAGCTCGCCTATGTGAAGGGCTGAAAGAATCAGCTTGTCGAGTTCGATGGAGGCCGGGCGGGAGGGCCAGCGTCCATTAACGCACGCTGATAAATCGACAGACTCACAAATGCGGCTTGCAGGAGGGGTGTTGGCGTCGTTAATCCGGATTTCTTTCCCTGTTCGATAAGACCACCCAGAATGCTATCGACTTCGACTGCCGCGCCCTTCTTGAGGTCGCGGTACATGGAAGAGGTCAACGGCGAACCCGGCGCGGTAAGATCCGCAGTTTGTTGCGCCAGGAATGCCTCGGATGGCGGATGACCAGAGGCGCGGGCAATATCGGCACACTCGCGCAGTATCGCGCGAGATAAATCAGCGCCTCCGGGAACCGCGACGATCTCGCCAATATTGCTGCGCAGAAGACAAGTCGTAGCTCCCACGCTGGCGATCATCACCCATTTTTCCCACATGTCCTGCATGATGTGAGTCGAGGTTGCGGCATCGAAGTCAGCGCCCTGGAGCGTGGCGTCAACTTTTTCGAGCCGCGGTGTGATGGAACCGTCGAGCTCGCCGTAAATAAGTTTTTGGAAGCCGGCCAGCTGCAGGATGCGACCCTCCTGATCAATCTCTGTTGCCACCAGGCAGACTCCTCCGAGGACAGCACGCTTTCCGAAGCGCTCGATCAAAAGATCAATGTGACTCATGCCGTTCAGGAACGGAAGAATCATAGTGTCGGGTCCCACCGCAGCTGCGAAGTCATCGTTAGCAGCGGAGAGCGCATAATTTTTTACTCCCAGAAGAATGAGGTCGTAGGGCTGGCTAATCTGGTCGGCCACGATGGTTT
>Ga0073928_10007438_pt1 | contig 14203 bp, 12 predicted proteins | sample PaiPotPPA55metaG_FD_76969 | JGI IMG/M metagenome (GOLD analysis project Ga0073928, IMG submission 76969) | Iron sulfur acid spring bacterial and archeal communities from Banff, Canada, to study Microbial Dark Matter (Phase II) - Paint Pots PPA... ... | reverse complement strand
CCCGATTGCACTTCCAGGTTGAGCCGGCTCGAGACGCCGGGGCGCCGCAGGTCGCCATCGATCAGCAAGGTACGATGCTTTTGCTGGGCGTGGGCGATCGCCAGATGTACGGCGATCGTAGTCTTACCTTCCGAAGGTGAGGCGCTCGTCACCATAAGCGAATGCAATCGGCGGTCAAAGGACCCCAGAAGTATCGAGTTGCGTAGAGTACGAACGGCCTCCTCAAAGCCGGTAACGTTGTAGCCGGCTTTTTCGTCGAGGGTGATACCGGTTTTCTTAACCAAAGCCGTGGAAGGCGCTTCCACCACGGCCTGCGCGGTCACCAGGCGGCGCCGCCATGGCTTCACTAACGGCAGGCTGCCCAGCACATCCGTCTGTAACAGATTCGCGATGCGTTCGGGATCGCGGATGGAAGTGTCGAGCACATCGCTTAATACGGCTACTCCTACCGCAATCAGAGTCGAGAAGAGAAACGCAAGCAGCAGGTTTAGCGGTAAGTTGGGAAACACTGGCTTGATGGCCGGGCGGGCGGAATCCGCAATCCGGATTGAATTGTTTTGGAAGCCGGCGTTGATGCCCGCCTCTCTGATCCTCCGAACCAGTTCTTCGTAAAGGCTCTTGTCGGCCTCCGCGTCCCGCTTCAAAGAGTTGTATTCGAATGACCGCGCGTTTAGCCGGTCGTACTCGGCCTTGGTTGCGCTTACGGCTTTTTGCAGCATGGCTTCGCGATTTACAGCTTCGTGGTAATCTACTTCCACGCGTTGGGCGGCATTCTCGCGCGCTGACTGTAGCTGGCGGCTTACTTCCTGCACCTGCGCGGCCGCCTTCTTGTACTCGGGGTGATTGGCGCCGTAGTGCGACTTAGCCTCGACAAATTTCTGTTGGGCTTCGTCCAATTTTTCCGCCAGGGTCTTGAGCGCCTCGCCCTGCGTCGAAACCTGGGCGGCTTCCAGGGTGCCGCTGCGCACCGACTTCCAGGTGGCTTCTTTTCGCACGCGTTCAGCCTGGGCGTTGGTATATTCAGTATTGAGTTGCAGCAAGCGCGCAGAGAGGATACTTGTTTTTTCCTCCGGGTTAATGACATTGAGCTCCCGCTCGAATTGCACCAGGGCCGCGGAGGAGCGTTCCATCTTGGACTTCAATTCCTCCAGTTGCCGTTCCATGAATGACGACAGGGACGCTGCCGAACGGAAGCGGATGTTATAGGTGTGCTCCACGTAGGAGTGCGCCACCGCGTTCGCCACATCGGAAGCCAGCCTTGGGTCCGGCGACCGGTAGCTGATCAACAGGAGATAGGTGTTTGGCGGACGAGTGACCTTGAGCTTTTTCAAGAGCACTGGCGCATCTGTCTCGGCGGATGCGGCTCTCTGCGGCGTCACTTCGGCGCTCTCCTTCTCGAGGTCCAGGAGATGGAAGCGTTCCACTACCGGCCGCAACACCGAATCCGATTGGATGAGCTTGATCTGGGTGGCCAGGAATTGATCCGAATCGTTAAGTGGCGCCCGCAAGGCTTCCTGACCGATGATACTGGTCGGCATCTGGCGGTCGACATCGATGGTGGCCGTTGACTCGTAGATCGGGGTAAGCCGGGTCGAGATAATCAGTGTGGCAATCATCGATGCACAGACGAAAGCGAGAATCTTCCAGCGGTGGCGCCGCAAGATCCATAGATAGTGAGTGAGCGGTACAGAGTTCGTATCCGACTCGATATCGTAGCCGTAGGACGCGGGCCGGAGTGTTTCCACTGGAACGGGCATCGCGGCGCTGGCTCTTTCGGTTGGAACCGGTAGTTGGGGGGCAAAGTCTGGCATATATGGATACCTATCTCGCAACATAAATCGCCGCCGCGGTTGCTCCGGCGACGATGGGCAAAATCTTCTCCAGGGCGGTGAACGCGGCACGCCGGCCCGTGTTATCCGGGACGTATAGGATGTCATTGGCATATAACGGTGCATCCGGCGCTTTTCGCTGCATAATCTTACTTAGCTCGATGGGAATTTCGCTTTTTCTTCCGCCGGGTCCGGCCTCCCGGCGATAAATGTAGGCTTCTTTGGAGGCGTAAGCATCCAGTCCTTCCGCCAGGGCCAAGACCTTTAAGACGCTGGTCTGAGTCGCATCCTGCACCGGAAAGGCGCCGGGCTTCTTCACGTTGCCTACCACGTATACCTTACCGGACTCGGGCACGCGGATCTCTTCGCCGCCATTCAGCGGGATGTTCAATTCAGGGTCCGCAGCCTCAAACAGGCCCCTGACCGGGATCCGCTGCACTAGCGTCGCGCTCTGGCTGCCGGCTTCCACGCGGCTGACCAGTATCTCCGGCCCCGCCTCGGGACTGAGGCCACCGGCTCGAGTGATCGCGTCGAGTAGGGTCACCTTTCCGATGGCCTGAAACCGAATGGGATCCTTCACTGCTCCGGCCACCGAGATGGGACGTGATTGGTATTCTGCCACGGTCACGGTAACAAATGGATCCACGATAAGTTGTTCGGCCTGCAGCGCCTTCACGATGGCGCGCTCCAACTCCACGGGCATCAGTCCCGCAGCCTTGATGGGCTCCGCTAGCATCGGCATGCGGATAAATCCGTCCGTGTCCACTCGAATGGTTCGGGTCAGTTCGGGCGCGTCGTACACAGATACCGCCACCAAGTCACTGGGGCCTATACGTTGCGCAGGCAGATTGCCGCTCCCCTCCTCCGGCAGCATTACGGTTTTCACCTGCTGAACTTGAGCCATAGCCGGGGCCAGTGCGATTATGGTCGCGAAAATACCGGCCGCAATAGCTTTCCAAACTAAAGAGCGATTAGAATTCGGGGGCATTGTTGTCACGTCTTGTTTCCTCCAACTTCCGCAGAACTTCCACCATCATTTCCTGCAATTGCGCGATCTCCCGGCGAAGGCTTTCGAGCATCGGGCTTGCTTCTGGCGAATCCACGGGGCGCAGCGAATCCAGAATTTCTGCGCGCGTGAACTCTGAAATATTTCGAGCTCCCTTGTGATCACAGGCGAGCTTCAGATTCCGGAACTCTTCCTGAGTAAGCCGGAACACCACTATCCGGTTGCGTGGGCTTGCTTGCACGACTCCTCAACTAACCGACGGATCGGTACCAGCGCAGCGGAGAATCGGCGCTGCCTGGGCGTAGGCTGCAAATCGCATCGGAACGGGCGCAGTGACCGGACAGCGCTCGACGGCATAGACCATCTCACGGTCGATCTCCACGGAGACAGAGCGGCGCAGCAACTCGATGTTCACCACCACGCGCACGGAGTCCTTCTCGCGCAGCAGGATGCCCGTGACGCCCGACAACGGCCCATCCACAATGCGCACTCGATCGCCTGCCCGCATAAACGGTCCAGGGTGCGGCGTGCAGCCCGAATCCACAATCGCCCGTACGCTGGCGATCTCATCAGCAGCGATCATTGCCGGACCATTGCCAAAACTCACGAAGGAATTTACCCCTGGCGTGTTCAGGACTGCCAAGCGGCTATCGTAATCGCACTGGCAAAATACGTAACCGGGGAAAAGGGGTAATTCCATAGATTTTATACGGTCAGACCAGCGACGCCGGACCGTAAGTAACGGCACGTAACCGTCAATATGCTTGTACCGGAGGCACTGCGCCACAGTCTTTTCGTGACGTGGTTTGACGATCAGTGCGTGCCATGGTTGGAGGTGTGTCATTTCAAGATTCCGTTACTTTAAGCAGAGCTATCGCTATTAGAGCCCCACTGGCTGTCTTAAACGAACGCCTCATTCAAATCTGGAATTGATCTGACCCCGTTAGGCGTTACGCAGACCCTCTTTACGACTGGTAACTTAGCATACGCCGAGCAGACGTATCAAGTATCAGAACAAAGGTTAACTATGTAACAGTATACTAAGTGTATGACGGATGGGAATGTGGAGGAATCTGACGGGACTAAAGTGAGGAATACGAGACTTAATTACGAAATAAAAGGGGCGGCTGTATCGCCGCCCCCTCCCCTCCGATCCAAGGGCTATCAGATAATTACTACCGGCTGGTTGTTGGCTGGCTCTGGCCCTGGCCCGGCAGTGCGTGTACTGCCGCCAAGCCGATTAGACTGCCGCTGACCGCGACTCCACCGACAATAGCCGCAATGGCCGTGCTCGATAGTCCGCCGGCGGCAGCAGCCCCAGCGGCAGCGCCCGCGCCCGCGCCTGCGGCAGCCGCTGCCGCACCCGCGTTACTGCAACTGCCTTTTGCAATCCGCTGGAGACTGTCTACGTACACAATTTGCGATGTGCCCGGAGACGACGGAGCGACGGTGTCCGCGGTGCCCGAGACTTCGATGTGGTTGCCCACTTCTTTATCGAGGCCGGATCCGCGCAGCTCTTCCTTCACTCCGGTGGTTTGATCCACAAGAATGTATCTGCCATTGAACCGCGTCAGGCAGCCGGATACTCTTGTAAGTGGCGTATTGGTACCTTGCGGATCGAAGGCCAGTTCCTTTCCGGCTTCTAGCGCCGCCACCAGTACGTTGTTGCGGTTAGCTACCTGAACTTCGCCCTGATACGCCGCCACGACGATGTGGCGTGCGTCAGTTATTTGCACCCGGGCGACACCGTCCTTTGTTTTGGACGAGATTTCGAGACCGGCGGCTTGTATCTGGTAGTTGCTTGTCTCGACTTGTCCAATGCCGTTTTCCAACACCAGGTGCGAATCGAATATGCGCGCCCGTGTTTCGGCGGCCAGGCGTATGCGGGCGCCGTTTTGTAATTGCAATTGGGTGGCAGCCTGCCCCGTTTCGATCAGGTTGCCGGCAAATATCGTTGCGTTGTCCCAGATCACTGAGTGATCGATGGTGAAACTGCCGTCGGCGACGATGAGTCCGATGGCAGGAGTGGATCCATATACGGGCAGCAGCAAAAAGCAAAGTGCCAGGCACAGCATCCCGCGAAACGTTGTAGTCATCATGGCCCTAGTATCGTCAGAAATGCGCGGCCAGTCAAGAGTCAGTTAACCGCCGATGTAGAAAAAATATACTGCCGGATGCTAACAAAAGTATGCGGTGTTAACTAAAGTAGGTAATAACGATTCAACCGGCGGCTGACGACGGACCGGCCATGTTTTCTTCCTGCCCAAGGTTAGTGTTGATAGGACAGCTAACGGCGATTATAGTTACTAACGGAGCAGGTCGTGGGTGGACCGTATAGTAATGGGGGATTCGTGTCGGGCGCGGCGCCACGCGCGCTGATTATCGGGGACAGCCCCGCCGATGCCATCGCACTGCGTGACGCATTACAACGAGCGGATGGCAGAAGCAGGATTTACCAGACGGATACTCTTTTGGCAGGCTTAGACCGTCTGGCGGCAGGTGATATTGATCTCGTGCTGTTCGATCTGGCCGTCAGCGATGGCGAAGGTCTGGAGGGTTTACGCGCTCTCCGCACCTATGCTCCGGCTGTTCCCGTAGTCGTGTTGATGGCCACCGATCAGGACTCGAACGCGCTGCGTGCCCGGCAAGGCGGCGCCGAGGATTGTTTGGTCCGGGGCAAAATCGATTCGGAACGGATCGCACGCGTCTTACAGCGCCTGGCTTCGAAACCCGCAGCCCGGGGCGACGACGAGGCGGCGAAACGCGCCACCGTGGTTGGACTGGTGGGTTCTAAGGGGGGCGTGGGAACTACTACGGTGGCTTGTAACCTCAGCATCGAGCTAAAGAACCTGGGTGGTGGGCGCGTGCTCCTGATGGATCTCGATATGCACGCCAACGTCATTGGGTTCCTTATGAAAACGGAATCCAAGCATGCATTGTTGGAGGCCGCGAACAGCATCATGCGCCTGGATGAGACGCGCTGGAGAGACTTGGTTACCCACGGTGAAGGCGGGTTGGACATCATGCCGTCGGGCGGGCCGGCATGCCGGGAGGAGCACATGCCAAGAGTCGAGCGCCTGGGTTGCCTGCTCCGTTTCATACGCCCGCAGTATGATTGGATCGTAATCGACCTCGGGCGCCTGACACCCACGACCGTTCGGCTGTGTGCCGAGCTGAGCCAGGTTCTGGTAGTCAGTTCGCTGGAGGCCGCCGCGCTCAACGGAGTGCTCGGGGTAGCCCGCGGTTTGCGAGAAGCCGGTATGCAGGAGGTGCGCCTGGCAGTCAACCGCACGCCGAAGGTGCCGGAGCTTTCTCAGGCAGAGGTCGAGAAACTGGTGGGTGTCCCGGTAGAAGCGATGCTGCCGGAGTGCGAAATGCAGTTCAAAGAGGCTATGTCGGCGCGGCAACTGCTCGGCCACAGCCGGCAGTTCTCATCCCAAATTGCGCCCCTGGCCCGCAGGCTCGCCGGAGCGGCGGAAGAAACCAACCAGAAGAAGCTATTCGGTCTATTCCGCCGGCGGGCATAAAGGCCGGACCCAGATCTGGGGCGCGCCGCTGGACCGGGCTACGGTCACGCTGCCGGCAGCAGCACCGGATGGTCGTCGATCGCCGGGACGGATGGGTCAAAAAGCTGGCCCAGCACTTGGCGCAGGCCGCCCGGATCATCGCAAACGCAAGGCAACACATCCTCCGGGAAATAACCCGGGCAGGGCGCGGGCTGCGTGGCGAAGCAGTACCATTTATGCTCTTGTTTTGCCGTCATATTGTCCTCTCGAATGCAGTTCCCATTCGTGGATGCCAGCTTACTCCCAAATTTCGAGAGTTCCAACGCTATCGTTCGTTAGTACGGCGTGTGTCCAATGCGGGGAGGCGCACTGCGTACAAGGGAGGGTGGTGAGCGCGGTAGGAATCGAACCTACAACCTAGTGATTAAGAGTCACTTGCTCTGCCAATTGAGCTACGCGCCCGTTTGCGGGTGGCTGGCGGACTGGCGCACAGGCGCCAACTCGAAATTATATCACCTTCGCGGCGGCCGGCGTCTCGAGCGCGGCGGCGGCGATCTGGGCGATGTCGAGCAGTTTGGGAGGCGTGGGGGTCACGGTGCCGAAAGCGTCGCGGAACATGGTCTGGCAGAACGGGCAGGCGGTGCCGACCACGGCCGCCCCGGTGGCTGCGAGTTGACCGGCGCGCTCGATGTTGACGCGCGTGCCCTTCTCTTCACCGAGGAACATCTGGCCGCCGCCGGCGCCGCAGCAGAACGAGCGTTCGCGCGCGCGGTCCGCCTCGATCACCTCGCCGTAACGCGCGAGCACGTCGCGCGGCTCGTCGTAGATATTACGGTAGCGCCCCAGGTAGCAGGGATCGTGGAAGACCACCTTTTCAGACGTGCCGTTGCGGGGCGGCAGCTTGGCCTGCAGGCGGGCAAGCAACTCGCTGTGATGCTCGACCTGGAAATCGGCGCCGAACTCTTTCCAATCCTCGCCGATGGTGCGCACGCAGTGCGGGCAGATCGAAAGCAGCTTGGTCACCTTGGCGGTCTTCATGGTTTCGATGTTGGCTTCCGCCATCTGCGAGAAGAGCAGGTCGTTGCCGAGGCGGCGCACCGGATCGCCCGTGCATTTCTCTTTGCGCAGCACGCCGAAGGTCACACCCAAGTGGCGGAGCACGCGGGTCAGCGCCAGCACGATTTCGCGCCCCTGCGGATCGTACGAGCCCATGCAGCCGAGCCACAAGCAATATTCCTGCGAGCCGTCGAAGATGGGCAACTCGTTCTTCTCGATGAATTTCTGGCGTTCGCTGGAGGAGAAGCCGAGCGAGTTGCCGTTGCGCTCGAGCGCCAGGAACATCTTGGTGCCGAAATCATCTTCCCACTTGCCGGTATTGACCGCGCCGCGGCGCAAGCCTATGATCACCGGCAAATGCTGGATGCCGACGGGACACTGAAACTCACAAGCGCCACAGGTGGTGCATTGAAACGCAGCTTCCGCGGAGATATGCTTGCCGAGGAGCGGTTCTTCGTTGCCCGGGCCTTCTTCGTTCAAATAGCGGCGCAGGCCGAGAATGATCTCCTTCGGGTTAAGCAGCTTTCCGGTGTAGTTCGCGGGGCAGTGCTCGGTGCAGCGGCCACACTCTACGCAGGAATAAGCTTGCAGCGCATCGAGTTTGGTGATGTCTTTGCCGGTATCCAGGCCAAAGTCCTCGTCGCCGACCAGCGGCGGAATCTTGCTAAATCCGTTGCGCCGCAAGAACACGGTAGCCGGACTGATGACGAGGTGCAGATGCTTGGTATGCGGAATGAGCGGCAGGAATGCGAGCAGCGTCGCTGTGTGCAGCCACCAGTTGACGCGGCCGGCGGCGGTGCCTTCGTCGATCCACAAGCCGGCGAGATAGGTCACCATCAGGATAAAGATGAACAGTGCGATCCAACCGGATTCGAGCTTCACCTCGCCGAGCCATTTCGGCTGCACCACGAAGCGGCGAATAGCGAGGCCGGCGATGGAGACGGCCACGGCGACCGCGAACACGGCTACGAAACCAAAATACGCCTTGCCGAATGCGCCTTCGCGGTTGAGAAACGGCACGCCGAACCCGGCGGCGACGTGGTTCATGGTGATCAGCGCGAAGGCGCAGAATCCCCAAAAGACGAAGGCGTGCGCGAGTCCGGGCAGCGGCCGTTCGCGAATCACTTTGCCTTGCAGCAGCACTTCCCACACGAACTGGCGGACGCGCGGGCCGAGCGGCTCCAAGTGGAAATCAGGGTTGACGCGCGCGCGCCGTATCGCATCCATCGGCTTGCGGAAGCGTAACCAGAACAGGGTGATGGAAACGCAAAGCCCGATCAGCAGCACCGCTGCTTCGAGCCATGAAGGGTGTGCCATGCGGTAACCTTTAACTTTAGCACGGAGCATATACGACTTGCGCATACTAATATCGGGAGCGGCGGGATTTATCGGGTCGCACATGTGTGATCGCTTGCTGGAGGAAGGCCACTCAGTGGTTGCAGTGGACAACTTCCTCACCGGGTGTAAGAAGAATGTGGGACATCTGGACGGTCACACGCGATTCCTCTTTCTACAACACGATGTGACTCAGCCGCTCGATATCGACGATCCGCTCGACGCGGTTCTGCATATGGCTTCGGCGGCCAGTCCCAAGGACTATCTGCGGCATCCTATCGAAACGCTGGATGTAGGGTCGCTCGGTACGCGCAGGATGTTGGAACTGGCGCGGGCTAAGGGCGCCGGTTTCCTGCTGGCTTCGACTTCGGAGTGCTATGGCGATCCTCTGGAGCATCCGCAGCGCGAGGAATATTGGGGCCACGTGAACCCGATCGGGCCGCGCTCGTGCTACGACGAGAGCAAACGCTTTGCGGAAGCGCTGACGATGGCCTACCATCGCACGCACGGCGTGGAGACGCACATTGCGCGCATCTTTAACACCTACGGGCCGCGCATGAAGCTGGACGATGGCCGGGTGGTGCCGGCGTTTGTGGATCAGGCGCTGCGCGGCGCGCCGATGACCGTATTCGGGAATGGGAAACAGACACGAAGCTTCTGCTATGTGAGCGATCTGGTTGAGGGGTTGTACCGGCTGCTCCGATCGAGCGAGCGCGAGCCTGTGAACTTGGGCAATCCTGCGGAGATGACCATAAGGGAATTCGCCGAGCTGATCCGGCGGCTGACGGGCAGCGGGTCGGAGATCGTGAACCGCGATCTGCCGGTGGATGATCCCAAGCAGCGACGGCCGGACATTTCGAAAGCGCGGCGCGTGCTGGATTGGGAGCCGCGTGTGGAGCTGGAGGAAGGGTTGCGGCGGACGATCGATTACTTCCGCGGCTCGGCGGCGAACAACTCGTAGCCCTCGTCCGGCGGGAACCAGCGCGCGAGCAATTCCAGGCGGCGGCGCAACTGTGGAGCGGGCAGATAGTCAGGGCCGGTGCGCACGCTGACATCGTGCCAGAGCGCGTGGACGTACTCGGCGGCGGTAGCGGCGAAAGACGCGCGGCCGTAGTATTCGAGAAGCGTGTTACTGCGCGCCTGGGCATGACCGGCCAGCAGGCGGCGCTTGGCGGCGAGGGCTTCCTCATCAATCTCGCCGGGGACTCCGGCGTGGATCTCGGCATCGAGCAGTTTCCAGAATGCCGTGCGCTCATCGTAGAGCAGCCGTTCCCAAAGAGCTTGGCCGAGACAGGAGAGGACCTCCATAGCGATGTCGTGGTCGGCGATGCCGCCGGTGGCCGCGGCGATCTCCAGGATATGTCCGTGCTCGGTCCACTCAGAGGTGTGCGAGGGGTTAGCGAAGCAATGCGGGAACGCAACGCGGCACGCGCCCAGCCGTTGGGCCATCGGCGAGGGGATGGCGCTCACAGCGGGACGTATGAACTCGGCGATCAACCGGCCGGGTGACTCCGGTTCGCCATCGAGTATCCATCCGTGTGCCAGCCTCATTTGCGCCAGCTTCATTGCGGGCACCTCACTACCATCTTCTCAGTAGTACACTCGAAAGGAGCGTGAAACGTACTCTCAGTTACGCGGCAATGGTGTTGTTCGCCCTCTGTGTGGCGGTGATCAGCGTTCCGTTCCTGGTCGACGCGAACCGTTTTCGACCCATGCTGGAGGGGGAATTCGGCAAAGCGCTGGGCCGCAAGGTGACGGTGGGCAGGATTAAGATCGCGCTCCTGGAGGGCGGACTGACCGCGTATGACTTGGCGGTGGCCGACGATGCGGCGTATGGCGCGCGGCCGTTTCTGCATGCGAAATCACTGACGCTGCGGGTGGAGCTGAAGCCGCTGGTTTTCGAGCGGAAGGTATATGTGACGCTGGCGGTGTTGGAGCAGCCGCAGATCGATTTGATCCAGTCGAGTGCGGGCGACTGGAACTTCTCGCACTTGGGGGGGGGCGCGGCCGCGGGTGCCCCGCCGCCAAGAGAGAAGGTAGCGCTGACGATCAAGCTGATCGAGATCCACGGCGGGCGGCTGACGCTCGCACAGCCAGGCGGGGGGCAGCCCAAGGTGCTGGAGAACGTGGATGTCGAGATGCGGGATTTCTCGGTTCGGTCGGCGTTCGGCTTCCGGCTGACGGGCCGGATGGCGGGGGGGGGCGATCTGCAGCTCGATGGCAATGCCGGGCCGGTGGATCGCGCGGATGTGGCGCAGACGCCGGCGAAGGTGCGGGTGAAACTGGCGGGGTTCGATCTGGCGACGGCCGGAGCGGGCGGCCTGCTCGCGCTCGAAGGCGTGGCCGCTTCGAACGGGACCACGCTCTACCTGAACGGGCGCATCGAGGGGCGGCGATTGAAGCTGGCGCGTAATGGATCGCCGGCGCGCGAGCGAGTGGCGTTCGAGTTCGCGCTGGAGCATGATCTGCGCAAGCGCGCGGGCGTGCTGCGGCGCGGCGATATACGCGTGGGACGCGCTCCGGCGAGTCTGACCGGAAGTTATGCGCCGGAAGGCGAAGCGATGCGATGGGACATGAACCTGGCGGGCCGCGCGATGCCGGTGCCGGATCTGGAAGCGATGCTGCCGGTGATCGGCCTGACGCTGCCGGCGGGGACGTCGCTCGAGGGCGGCACGGCCAACGCGCGGCTGTCGCTGGCGGGGCCGGCGGCGGCGCTCATCATCAGCGGCACGGTGGGGCTGGACAACACGCGGCTGAAGGGATTCGATCTGAGCACAAAGATGTCAACCATCCAAAAGCTGGCAGGGATCCACACGGGGCCGGACACCGATATACAGACGTTCAGCGCGAAGCTGCGGGTGGCGCCGGAGGGCACGAAAGTCGAGGACATCAAGCTAGTGGCGCCGACGCTGGGCGAGCTATCGGGGGGGGGCACGATCAGCCCGGCGCACGCACTGAACTTCAAGATGCACGCGGTGCTGCACACGTCGGGCGCGCTGATGGCGGCGCTGGGGCAGACGGGCGGGACAGGCGTGCCGTTCACGATCGGGGGGACGGCGGAGCAGCCGGTGTTCGATGCGGATCTGGCGGGGATGGCGGCGGAGAACGCGCATAAGATCGACCTGGGGAAGGCGGCCAAGGGGCTGATGGACTCGCTGTTCGGCTCGAAGCCGAGGCAGTAGTGCCCCCCCCCCCGGGCTTAGTTGGCCAGGAGCGTTTCGATGCGGCGGGCGAGCTCGGCTTCGGACATTCGCGTGGGGCGGTACATCCGCACGATGCCACGGCGATCGATCAGCACGAGCGTGGGGGTGGCGCTGACGCCGTAGCGCAGCATCATGGCGTGGCTGATGGGATGTGGTGCGGCGGCGAGATCCGCGTAGGATGCTTTCCACACGTGCTCGATTTCCTGATCTTCCTGTTCGGTGGTGGGATGCTCGTTGTCGCCGATGAAGCCGTAGCGGCGGGTCGGCGCGATGACGCGCAGGCCGCGCGGCTCGTATTTGGCGCGCAGGCGGGCGATCACAGGAGCCTGGGCTTTGCAGTCGCCGCACCAGTGCGCCCAGAGGAAGAGGAGCACGGGATTGCCGCGATACTGGGGGTCGAGCTCGGGCGCGGGCTGACCTTCGAGGGTGAGCAGGTTCAGATTTTTCTGGATGCGGGCGGCGATCGGCCAGGTTTTCCAGCGTGGGGCTTGGGATTCGAGGAAGGCTATGGCATCGCCGCGCTCGCCGCGGGCGGCCAAGGCGCGCGCTTCGACTTCGATGGATGCGCCGACGGCGGTTTCGAGGTAATCGTCGTCTTCCACGCGCTTGGTCTTGAGCAACTCGGTGGTGAGCGCCTTGGTCTGGGCGAGGTAGCGCGCAGCAGCTTCGGGGTTGCCGAGCTCGAGCGCGCCACGGGCGAGCCAGGAGAGCGCGGCGGCGTATTCGGAGTTGGCGCCGTGTGCGTGGAGGTGGTCTTCGGCGAGGGCTTCGGCGCTGGCAAGGTCGCCGGCGGAGAGTTTGAAGCGGATTTCGGTGGTGACGGCCGCGAAGGCTGTGGCGGCGGCGAGGAGGAGAATCGCGGCCGAGCGGGCGAGGGGGCGAGCCGGCGAGGGGGCGAGTGGAGACGCGGAGACATAGGGACACGGAGACACGGGGAGACGTTTTTGGGTCATAATACCTCGCAATAGATGTTGTCGATTAAACGGGTGCGGCCGAGCCAGACGGCGGCGGCGATGGTGACTGGTCCGGAGATGTGGATGACGGGCTGCATTTCGGCGTCGGCGATCTCGAGATATTCGACGCGGAGGGGCGGCTCGGCGGCTAGCAAGTCGAGCGCAGGTCGGCGGGCGGCGCCGGCGGAGCGCTCCCCGGCCGCGATGCATTCGGCGGCGGCGCGCAGGGCTTGATAGAGGCGCGGGGCAATCCGGCGTTCGTGCGGGCCGAGATGCTGGTTGCGCGAGCTTAGCGCCAGGCCATCCGGCTCGCGGACGGTTGGGACGCCGGTGATTTCGACGGGCAGGTTCAAGTCGCGCACCATGCGGCGGATGACGGCGAGTTGCTGGGCATCTTTCTGGCCGAACCAGGCGCGGTCGGGCTGCACGATTTGGAAGAGCTTCAGGACGACGGTAGCGACGCCGCGAAAATGGCCGGGGCGAAAGCGGCCTTCCATGTGATCGGTCAGACGGGTAACTTCGACGAATGCGGCGGGCGGCTCGGGGTACATTTCTTCGGGTGGCGGGGCGAAGACGAGGTCGACGGCGCGGGCTTTGCAAAATGCCAGGTCGGCTTCGAGCGGGCGGGGGTAGCGCTCGAAGTCTTCGGACTGGTTGAACTGGATGGGATTGACGAAAATGCTGAGGGCGACGGTGGCGGAAGCGCGGCGGGCTTCTTCTATCAATTGGGCGTGACCGGCGTGGAGGGCGCCCATGGTGGGCACGAGACCGAGCGGGCGGGGAGCTTTGAGGCTGCGGAGTTCAGCGATCGAGCGAGTGGTGTGCAAGGGCTGATTATAACCGGGGGTGTGATTGGGATGCGGCATAGTCAAAAATGACGAAACGAAGCCAATTTTATGTAAGTGGCGTATAATAAATTGGATAGCCTGTGGATAACATGGAACCGGAACGCTGGGAGCCTTGGGCCGCCGGGGCTGGGGGCGGATGCCAAAAACTGACGGAGCAAAGCCAAGACATGAAAAAAGTGTCGGAAAGTGTCGGATTGTTGGCGAAGATTTGGCGAAGCAGCGGCAGCGCATGAGTGCTCCGGGGCACGATACTGGGAGGGGGTAGCGGCCGGGGTTTGCGGCCAAGGCGCACTGGGCACTTTGTGCACGGGAAAAAATAAGCGAGCGCGTGGGGCATGGTGAGTTGTTTTTTGACGGGTCGCGGTAGGGATAGCGGTCGCCCGCTACCCCCCGCACAGATCCGTACGAGCGGATTTCCCGCATACGGCTCTTACCTTGGATGAATGGCGTCAAAGCGCTCACTGGGG